>SDBV01005863.1_pt1 | contig 17208 bp, 13 predicted proteins | sample 2277081 | NCBI WGS metagenome assembly SDBV01 (sample SAMN10402039, study PRJNA504765) | marine sediment metagenome | isolation source: marine sediment core GS10_PC15, 223 cmbsf | place: Arctic Ocean: Southern Knipovich Ridge | collected 2010 | reverse complement strand
CATTTACGGTCCTGACAATGCGTTTCCTGAATCACAGTTTTTCGATGTACTCGTTGAAATGACCTATCCCGAAATTGAAGATTTCATCGATAATCATATCAGGGAATCAGAACCTCTGCCCTACGAGGATTATTTTGCTAATATTGGAATAAACTACGATCCAGCAACAAATATTTTTTCTCTCAACCCCCAAATGAATGCATCACAGGAACTATTGTTTAATCGCTGGAGCATCAATTTTTAGCGGATCCATATCTTTGCAATTAAGGATTTTACAATAATCAGGTTGTACATACTGGAATAAATGTTATCTTCAAGGACAGATTTATCTGTTTAACAATGCAATGGGCCACTTTTTAAGATTTTTTAATTCATGCCTGTAAGTTTAGAAACAGTTTTACAGTATTTTGACATGCCCTTGGCCATGTCACTAGGGACAAGAGATTCCAACTTAAAACCTGACTACAGTCGCGTGGTGGGTACTGCCCTTTCCGAAGGCAATATTTTAAAATTCTATCTGGGAAAGGAAAAATCCGATAAAACGATAAGCAATCTGGATGATAATGGTTTCATCGCTTTGACAATGGTCCATCCATTAAATTACCGTTGTCTTCAAATCAAAGGCAGATGCATTCGTCATTATGAAGCGGATAGTTCAGAAATGGTAAATGTTAATAACTATCTTGACTTATTTGGTAGCGTAATTGCAAAAATGGGTCTTCCGGAAGATGCGGTCTACAATTGGCCGCATGATCCGGCCATCGTTGTAGAAATGGAACTAGATGAAGTGTACGAACAAACACCCAAAAAGGGTGCAGGTGAAAAACTTAAGGAAAGTTAACCCATGATTACTGAAGATATGCGTATAGGAATGCAGGGGATGGTACCTTCTGCCATAGTTACTTGCAACGAAGAGGGAATACCAAATTGCACTTATATCTCGCAGGTTTATTATGTGGATACTGACCACGTTGCATTATCGCACCAGTTTTTTAACAAAACCATCCGAAATATTTCTGAGAATCCATTTGCATGCGTAAGTATTATTAGTCCGGAAGACTTTACAATGTGGAAAATGGATGCCAAATACGAACGTGCTGAAACAGAAGGAGATACATTCGATGAAATGGCTGCACAGCTTGAAGCAATTGCCTCAATGACGGGAATGACAGACGTGTTTAAATTGCAAAGCGCAAGAATTTTCAAAATTACAGCTGTCGAAAAAATTACTTTATAGATACTAATTGGTTTTGAACCTACAGTATGGATAAGCCCAAAACCAAAGACTCCGAAGTAGAAAAACTTACTCTGAAACTTGAGCGCAAGCATCGTGAATCAGAAATCCTGAAAGAAATTTCCGGTCAAATCAGCAACTCCCTTGATTTGAATCGCACATTGGACACAATACTATCCCTGCTGGACAAATATTTTAACTATAAATACTCGATGATCCTTCTTGCGGAACCTGACAGCAGGCTCCTGACTGTCTTTGCCGGATACGGATATAAGGATCCGGGGCTTGGTGCAAAGGTGCAGATTGGCATCGGGGTCATTGGTATGGTGGCAAAAAGCAAAAAACTGCTACGGTTCGGTAATCTCAGTCAGCGATTAATGTATGCTTCCTCCGGTGAGGTAGATTTTGAAGATATTGAACAAGAAATAGTGATAAAACTACCCGGATTATCAAAACCACGAAGCCAGGTAGCTATTCCATTGATCATAAATGAAGAACTGGTCGGCGTACTGAATGTTGAAAGTGGGGATTTTAATGTGTTTAAAGAGGAAGATGCCGATTTGATTTCACTTGTGGCTACTCAAGCGGCTATTGCTATTCAAAGTGCCCGTTTGTTTGAGGCTGAAAGAAAAAGATTTGAACAGGTTGAAAATATTAACAAACAACTTTCCGACATGAATAAGGAGCAAAAGAAGACCTTAAATTTGTTTGTCAAGTTCGTGCCTGAGCCTGTTGTAAGAAAAGCACTCAGAGAAAAAACAGAATCGATATTTGAAGGTGAGCAGCTCAATATCGCTTTGTTGTTTTGTGACATTCGAAATTTTACGCCCATAAGTGAAAAGATAACTCCAAAAGAAGTTGTTGACCTTCTAAATAGTTATTACTCCTCAATGTCTGGTGTTATCAGGGTACATAAAGGAGTGATCAACCAATTTGTAGGAGATGAAATTTTCGTGACATTCGGTGCACCACTCCCGATAGCTGATTGTGAGGAAAAAGCCGTACGATGTGCAATTGCAATGATCGAAAAATTGGTAGACCTCAATAAAAAAATGGAGAAAAAAATAGGTTCGGAGATCAATGTAGGGATCGGATTAAACTACGGTGCAGTGGTGGCGGGGAACCTGGGTTCAGATGACAGAATGGAATACTCCATCACCGGTGATGCCGTAAACACTGCAAAGAGAATCGAGTCGCTGACACGAGGGCATCCCAATGCCATTTTGGTAAGTGAATCAATCTATGACAAAACGAAGGATCTGATCGAATCCAAATGCTGGGAGAAAGTGAAGGTTAAAGGCAAAGACGAAAAGGTGCAAGTGTACCAGGTGCTTGGATTGAAAGAAGAGGGTTCAAACTAATTTTGATATCATTGGAAATTATTAATCAGTTGGCTTCCACAAAGTATCCACGAAGTATTTCTTCTCATCAAAATAATGGCCCACTAGTTCAAATCCTGATCTTACAGCTAAATCTTCAATTTCCTCGATGGAATACTTTTGAGATACTTCAGTATAGATACGTTCCCCTTCACTGAATGAAAACTCACGCCCGATTTTACTTATTGTTACATCCTGACCAATTTTACTTCGAATAAAACTCCGGGCAGCCCCGGTCTCCTTAATATATTCGGGAGCGTGTTCAAAATTATCCGGAACAAAATTCCCCCCGAGTTCACGATTGATCCTGGTTAATAAATTTAAATTAAAGGCCTTTGTCACTCCTTCTGAATCATCATACGCCTTCCTGATTATTTCGGGGTCTTTTTTCAAATCGATCCCTATGAGAACCCTGTCCTCCGGCCTCATACTTGTTCGCATCTCAGAAAGAAATTCTACTGCCACTTCGGGTAAAAAATTACCAATGTTGGATCCCAGAAACAGCACAACTTTTCTTAGGTCACTCTCGTTTATTTTACGCAGTGCACCAAAATAATCATCACATACCTCCTCACAGTTCAAACCCGGAAATGTTTTTTCCAGGTCACTCATTAAACCATCGAGTGCATTCTGCGAAATATCCACGGGTAGATATTGAAACGGGACACCATTTTGAGCTAATTGATTGAGCAATATTTTAGTTTTTAAACCATTTCCTGCACCAAGTTCTACCAGTTGAAATCCAGTTTGTTCGTGACTAAACTGATCGGCCAATTCTTCTTCATGGGTATTTAATATTTCATGCTCCGCCCTGGTGAGGTAATATTCATCCAGTTCCATGATCTGCTGAAACAACTTATCCCCGGCTTCATCATAAAAATATTTCGAATTAATATACTTTGGTGAAGAGGATAGCCCGGTAAGTACATCCAGCCCAAAATCACTTAATTCGGTTGATGTTTTATGTGCTTGTGATTGACCCATTTAGATTGTTTAGTAAAATAAAGACTGGATTTATTGGAGATCTGCCAGCCGGATACCCGTAAACTGCCAGCGTAAATGTGGGTGAAAAAAATTACGATATGTAGTCCGGAAATGATCCATTGTAGTTACACATGATCCACCTCGTAATACCATTTGATTAATCATAAATTTACCATTATACTCCCCGACAGCTCCCTCGGCAATCTTAAATCCCGGATATGGCAGGTATGCACTTTGCGTCCACTCCCATGTAAATCCAACCAATTGATTATCGGTACCATTAAAACCACTCGGGTGAAAATTTTCATTATCAACAAACCCGGTTTCCGAAAGGTTCCCGTATTTGTCTGCCAGTACCTCCCATTCGAATTCTGTGAGCAACCGCAGCTCTTTCCAACGGGCATACGCATCGGCCTCAAAATAACTTATATGGGTAACAGGGGCATTTAAATCCACCTTTACCAATCCTGATAATGTATAATAATTCCATTCCCCATCTATAAAATGCCAATACAATGGAGCTTTGGTTTTTAATTGATTTACCCAGTCCCATGCTTCTGATAACCACCACTGAAAATGATCGTACCCACCATCTTTTATAAACTCAAGATATTCAACATTGGTAACCAGGCGGTTCATTGCCTTAAAAGGCTGTAAATATTGCTTGTGTGACCCCAATTCGTTGTCATAGCAAAATCCTTTTCCCTTATGGCCAATTTCATATACACCTTCTTCAATGCTCAACCATTTGAAATCAGCATTTACATTTTCATTCTTTCCCTGTTTTTGTTTTGTATAAGCTGGAAAAAGTGGATTATGCCCCAGGATATACTTTATATCGGTGAGCAATAATTCCTGGTGTTGTTGTTCATGATTCAGGCCCAGCTCTACCATATCCAGAACGGATGAATCCAATGGTTCATTGGATAAAAGTTCGCTCATTTCCTGATCAACATAGACCCGATATTTATATATTTCTTGCACCTCCGGACGCGTCATAAATCCACGCTCCGGGCGAAGCACGCGTTCCCCAACACTTTCATAATAACTGTTGAAAAAGTAACTGAAATCCGGATGGAATTCTGAATACCCCTTCCGGGCTTTAAGAATGAGCTCTTCGAAAAACCAGGTTGTGTGGGCAAGATGCCATTTAGGTGGACTTACATCTACAACCGGTTGCACAACATAGTCTTCGGTCTTCAACGAATCACATAGTTTTTCCGAAAACGTCCGGATTTTGAGAAATCTTTCCAGTAGTAATTTTTGTCTCTCAGACAGCTTCATTTGTTTTGATATTCCCTCAGTAGTAATACTTTCCATTATCTAAATATAAAAATATGAATTACTTTCGAAACAAAATTGATCTAAATAGTATTCAAATTATCCATAACATCTGAAACCTGGTGGTAAGAATAACTACAATTCATTTCAAAATGCATGTGGTCATAGCAATATTCATGTGCTTAATTTCTTACGGGTTATTGGCCCAGGAGATTCAGAAAGCCGAATCGTCCGATTCCCTCGAGCGTGCTGTACCATTAGAAAAACCCAAATTTACTCCCTATATCGCACCTGTTGTCTCCCCGGAAGTTGATTTTATGCTAGTCGCCGGCGGTCTTTTTACTTTTAAAGTAGATCGTATGGATAGTTTGTTGCCACGCTCATCAATTCCATTTTCAATTGGATACTCCACAAATGGATCCTTTAATACCAATTTCAGACCCTTTATTTATGGCAAAAAAGATAATTATCGTCTATTTGGGGATTTATGGATGAAGAATATGCCTGATAACTACTGGGGTGTTGGATACGACAATGGCAAAAATGTTGAAAAATCAGATTCGACCACAGCCTATCATAGGGTCTGGTGGCAGCTCAATTTTAACCTTGTGCGTAAAATAAAACCCGACTTTTATGTGGGGGTTAATCTTGATTTGAACCACACGAATGCTACAGATTTAAATTCTTTAATGATGGAAGATCCATACGTTGTAAACCAGGGAACAAGTTTCAAAAATTCCGGGTTTGGCCTGATTGTCCAATATGACAGCAGGGATCTGAGCGTCAATGCTTATTCGGGTTTGTATTTAAGTCTGACAGCTTCTTTTTATCGTAAATTTTTAAATGGTAATACAAATTTTAATGGGTATCTGCTTGACTACCGGCAGTACAAACAAATAAGTCGCCCGGGTCGCACCCTTGCCTGGCAGGTGAAATCGAGACTACTGACCGATGGAGTCCCCTGGACAGATATGGCTTTACTCGGTACTCCTTTTGACTTACGTGGCTATATTCAGGGAAGATATCGTGACCGGTCAACTACCTTCGGATTGGTGGAATATCGCCACATGTTTATGCGTAAAAAACCCAATAAAAAAGGAAGTTATAAAAGCCGGCATGGGTTTGTAACATGGGTCGCCACAGGAACTATTTCACCTTCAATCAATAAAGAATACAGCTGGCTGCCCAATGCAGGAATTGGGTACAGGTTTGAAATACAGGATCGGATGAATGTGCGTCTGGATTTTGGTATTGGTGAAGATTCGAATGGTTTTTATGTAAGTTTTAATGAGGCGTTTTAATTTCTCATTTTTGAAACACCAAATACTTTTGTATGATGTGCTTTACCCCGTAGTTGAATATCCCCCAATGCCTCAAAATGGAAATCGTTGAGTGGTAATCTATCTAACAAAGCCTCTGATAACATTATCCGCTGACCCTTTTCTTTACATAATCCCTGAATGCGGGAAGTTGTATTCATCACATCACCAAAGTAGGTAATATCTTTTTTGATTTTACCGATCTCTCCTACTGTTGCTTCGCCACAATGAAGGCCAGCTTTGAATTCAGGAACATATCCATATCGGTCCTGGTAATTATCAGACAAAGAGATTATCTGATCATATATATCAAATACACATTGAATGCACCGGCTTTCGTACAACCCATTTGACAACGTCCAACTCACGATTATTTCATCCCCAACATAGTCCACAATTTCACCCCTGCTTTTCAGGATCGAATTTGTAATGTCTTTATAAAAGTCATTGATGAAATTAAAAAACCGGATATGACCGATTTTTTCAGCAATAGTAGTTGATGAAGAGATATCAAGAAATAGAAAGATTCGCTCCTCTTCACGTGGGTGAAAATATTTCCCACGGATGTATTTCCATAGTTCACCCTGCCCAAATTTATAATTGATCTGGATAAGAAATAAAGTAACTATTAAGATCAAAACAAAAGGCAAAACAGGATGCCAGAATGATACGGTTGTCAAAAAAGAACCTACTTTGGCCAATACCTGGCCGTTCCATGGTGGTAACGATAGTGTTACAGAATTGTAAAATAGTGATGTTAGCAGATTAATGACCACCAGCATGAAAAAATAGATGATCATTTTAATGGTTACGATACCCATAAAACTACGATTCTGTAGTTTTTCCTGCAGATAAAATAATTCGATGATACTGAACATCGTTCCACCCATAAAAGCCCAGACAATCGCGGCCACGATCGAACTAACAAAACTGTACCCCTCCATCGCGTCGGTATCTGTAACGCCTGGAAAATTTGAAAGGAATAAAAACTCATAAATGGCAGTAAAAGATGCTGTGAATATCCATACAGAAATGATGATGAGAGCTGTGGTTAGCTTACGTTTCAAAAACAGGGTTTGGACTGAATTATTCACTTTACGGGCACAAATAAAATTAACCCTCAAAGTTAATCAAATTCAGATTTACCTATGTTATTTTTGTGTACATAGAAAGTCAATTTACAACTTCAATTAAATAGTCCTTATATTTTATTAATTATTCCAAATGTGATCCTGACATCACGAAATTAACGTGAGTTCGACGCAAGAATTTGTTTTTTGTTTGAATTATACCATTACAATTCGATAACTGAAGGTGCTTCAGCCTAAATCCAAAAGCCTCTGGTCGAAAACAAATGGGTCGATCACTTCAACAATTTTTGTTTTGGAATGATGGCCATGATTTGGATTTAACAGCAGGTTAAATTCTCCGGGAACAATCGCCGAGGGCACTTTCAGAATAAAATCTGTGCCATTTATATAGAATTCTTTACCTATTTGTTGTGTGGCATATTGTTGCTTCAGCATTATATTCCAATCTAAGGGTAATTTTGCCGTTGGATATTCAAATATGGACGAGGGAGTACCAACCTCTATTTTTGCCAGACAAATTTCAGCAGTCGACAGAAGATGGAAGTTATGTACCAAGTATTCCAGGCTCGCCAATGCTATGCTGGAGGAAGTATATACCATATTTATTCCTTTAGGATTCCATCGCCCTCCGTACAATCCGGCACCAATTCCCGTCAAATCGAAAATGTGGGTTTTCTTGCTGATTCTGAAAACGAACATAGTCTGATACTAGGCAAGTACACCATATTCTAACCTTCCTATTTCATCGAGGAGTAGCCTTATACCAAAACTATTGTTTAGTAAGCTTTTTGGAGTTCCCCCAAGTGCAATGTTTTCAGTATCCATCCAATGATGAAAAGATTCTCCAAAAACTTCAATGCCCTTACGATATACTTCCTCTATTTCCAATACCTTTTCTGTGACAGCTGGATTAAACGCTTTTTTCCTTTTGTAGGTATCGATAGAAATTGGGAGAATCGAAATTAAATCAAATACAGTGAGCCTGGTGAGAAGAAGTATTTGCTTTATATATGATTTGGAAATGCTACGCGCAGAAAGCTGGTAATATGAACTTGCTGCATAGCTAACATCTGGCTCATTGAGTATGGATTTATTGTCTTCCTTGCTTTGTTTGTAGCTTTTCATTACATTAGGTGTATTATTACATTAATAACAACGTAAATATACACCATTATGCTGGACTTTTTACTTATTTTATATTTTAAGTTTCTTATCGAATGAAGCAACTTTTGGTGGCTTTTTCCCTTTATCGAGTACAATACTGTGTCCTTCAGATTCAAGTAAGGCTATCTGTTTTTCAGCACCGCCAGGAAATTTAATATTAATTGAACCATCAGGCTTTAATACTCTCCAATAAGGTGTTACTTTGTCCTTTTTGACTTGTCTTTCTTCTTCCGTAGCTAAAGCGATGTATTTTAAATAAATACCAGTCGGGATTGCGGCAGTCACCTGAACATTTTTCTCTTTAGCTAATTTTTCCCTGATTATGTCGTTGGTCAGCAATTCACCTTTTTTGGTTTTGTTTATGAGTCGCTCAATATCTACTGCGTTGGGGATCAGTATCTTTCCTTTACCCAATTTTTCTTCCCATTCAGGAGTAATCACATGGATCTTTTCTTCAAACTCATTTACTTTTTCTCGCCAGGTTTTCTTTTTTGACATATCTTCTAGTCTTAATTTTCTGCTAAAAACAACGGGTTACTATCAGGATCGGTAAAATATGCCAACCTGACGTACCCGTCCTGCTCAAGGGTAAAATCAATTCCTTTTGCATTCAGATTTTCAATGGTCTTATCGAAATTTATCACCCCAAATCCGATAGATAGATTATTCCCTATCGATAGCTTTTCTGGGGCCGGATGCAATCCAATCATCAAACCCGGTGCTTGAATTTCCGCATAATGATTATCATACCTGTTAACTAATTCTAATCCTAGTGTATCCGAGTAAAATTCAACCGCGTTATCCATGTTTGACACCATCACATTAATCCGGCATTTTTGAAGATTTTCCATAATTATGAATGTGCAAGTGCTTTTAAATTACATTTATTGGAGTTGGTAAAAACTCTTTATTAAAATTAAGCAATTTCGACCAATAGAAAATTTAATACAGCCTTTGGTTTGCAATTTTATTTGTTGATTGAAAACTGATACACTTATTGGAGCAATTTATTTGGAGGGGTTGGGAACGTCTATCCCAATGTGGGCGATTTCAGGTTGCGTGATTCTAAGTATACCTATGGGGTGAGGCTAAGACTGAATGCCAACAAAAATGAACCCGCCAATGTGAGAATCGACCGGGGATGGGGAGAGGACACAAAGGGCGTGTATATTACATTTGGCAAAGCGTTTTAATCGTTAATAGCCAAAAATATGTTAAGGAACGAAGAACCTGTATTCCTGCTATGGTATGGTACCACTGAAAACTTTCGACTTCGGCGGAGCCTATTGGGGAAGGGGAAGGTGATCCCACAGGGTAGTGCCCTGAGCTTAATAGTAATGATACCCGGCCTTTACAAAGGTTTGCCTGGTTTAAATATTTGACACTACATTTGTCCTTCTCATTCCTTTCCGCAACCATATCTGTTCTGCTCTGTTCCAGCGGGAATTATTATTAAAATATAGAACTAACCATATAGATATTATTATTTGATTTAGTTGAAACACCAGATTGAAGGCATACAATAACTATCCGATTGGAAAATATAAAGACAAACTATTATTCAAAACTATGGCATAGCCATGACTATGTCATAGATAAGTATATCAGCTTAGAAAATTACCATTCAAAATGTTTTGACTATCCAAAAAATGTGCTTCGGTATAGAGGAAAATTAATATGCAAGTCACCCTTTTTTTAAATGATCTTTCTTCATTTTCTTTTGCATGCCCAAAAGAAAAGAAGCAACCTGCCTGCGCAGGCAGGAAGAAAAAGGCACCACGGTCGAAAACCCATTTCCGCGCTAAACGCTCGACCTCTCCCTGCAGAAAAATGTCTTAACCAATTTGAATACGCTGAGTTCAGCGCAAAAACGACATTTTTAAAGGCTGGCCAGCCCGCATGGCCTCAATGTGTTCACGCCGACCGTGGACGACCCACCGCACGGATTTCGGTATTTTACTTAAAAGTTTGCTGCTAAAAAACTTTTTGAGCTAGTTACTTCCTCAACTTGAGCGAAGCCTGCCTGCCGGCGAGGCAGGCTCAAACCGGATTCTGCGCAGTCGTGCCACACTTTATTACAGAATGATGAAATATCCTCAAGTCCCTGGTGAATAAATGTAGATTCAAAGTGATGTGCTGTCTCGGAAGACCTTTGCAGAATTCAAGATCTTTTTGGTTACTTTTTCCATCGACTGGGAAAAAGTAACAAAGAAGAAAAATAATATTATACTTCCGATTCGATGAACATCCTTTGTTTATCAATAAAACCTAAATGGATAATTCTATTAAAATATTCTTTCTCGCATGTTTTACAAAGACTTTCTACATTACTCGACTAAATCAATTAATCTTTAACCGGTATATTTTCAACTGATTACCACTTCCAATCGCCCAACCCACATCACCATTTGCGAAATTGATGAAGTCATCACCACGGTTGAAACGAATATTTGAAAACTGCTGCGGTGTCTCGATGATATTCCCCTCGACATCGACAACTGCAAACATAGCTTTGAAATTTCCATTGTCTACTTCTTCCCATGCTATAAGAACATCATCACCATATTGAGCTGATTTAACATTTATAGCATTTGTTGCGGTGTAGCTAGTTAACCACACTTGTTTAATTTTATTTCCGTCTGACCCCACGGACATGAACGAAACATCCCTGGCACTTCTTCCTACAGATGAAGAAAATGACAAGCCAAAATTATTTCCTGAAAGTGCAATCAATCCTCCCAGTTGAGTTTTGGTATCGTTATCACCGTTGTTTCCATCAATTTCAAATAGAAAATTATTCTGAATGATGGAAGAGTTATTGACGATACGGATTGGAACAGAGCGGGGAATGGCATCTCCATTACCGACAATTGCAACTAACCCATTATTTAAAGCGATTCGGGTATCAAAATTATGACTAAACAACCAATTCGATCCTCCGGCAATATCATCTCCATTTGGTGCCATACCTCCTAAAATAGTGCCTTGATAGTCGAGAAACTTGAAAAGGCCTCCCTGGTGGATAGAACTACTAGGAAACATCATTTCATGCGAAATAAAAGAGACAATGTTTTGATTGGTGGCATCTACTATAATTCGAGCAGAACCAAAATGCATGGGACTTTGTTTACTACCTACAGTGGCTAAATCAGTTGTGCCTGTTAAATCGGTTGTCCAGCTGGAAGCGCCATTTATGTCAACCAATGCAATGGAATATTTTTCCTTACTCATTCCGGTAACACTACCAATTACGTAATCATCCCCTTTTATACTGAATCCTCCCAAATGATGAACGTCAGAACCATAAACGATATCAATACCTGATTTTGTGTCAGAAGAAGTTACATTGGTTATTTTAATATCTTTAGCGGACGCATCGTGCCACGCAATGGCATAACTCCCATCACTTCTTGAAGACATCACTGTCTGTGGAACATAGCTAAAGACATTGTCTGGTTGTGGATGGATATTAGCCGCCTCGCTAAACTGTGTGATATCAAATGGCGTTCCTGAAACCGACACTACTGTTACCGTAACCAAAGACTCATCAAAAGTTGGTGAACCCGAATTCGTTGTTGTAGCATTAGCTGTCGGTAAACTACCATCTGTTTTGAAATTTGGATCGGGATCACCACCTTCATTGTAAGGGTAAATAATAAAATCATATAACGTATTAGCTGTAAGGCCCGTAAATGTAAGTTCCTGAACGGATTGGGTCACATTCAGTGCCGCATTATCGTCTCCCCAATCCGAGTCATCAGCAACATACTGACCATCCGCGATACTTGCAAAGACTCCTGCAGCGGTTTTAGCCAGAACAATATATTTATCCACTTCGGAAGCATCCTCCCATGAAACCTTCACTGAAGTATTGGATAGAGCGGTAGCTGCAAAGCCGGTCACATGTGCAAGTGGCTCCATTACTTCTGCCTCAGTCGAAGTACTTGCTGTGGGCACACTCCCGTCTGTTTTGAAATTTGGATCCGGATCACCCCCCTCATTGTAAGGATAAATGATAAAATCATAGTTGGTACTGGATGTAAGATCAGAAAAAATTAGTTCCTGAACAGCCTGAGTCACATTAAGTGCCCCATTATGGTCACCCCAATCCGTATCATCAGCGAGGAGCTGGCCATCAGCAAGCGTTGCAAAGTCTCCTGCCCCGGTTTTTGCCAGAACAATATATTTATCCGCTCCGGAAGCATCCTCCCAGGAAACCTTCACCGAAGTATTCGATAGAGCAGCAGCTGCAAAACCGGTGACATGTGCCGGTGGTTCCACTACTTCTTCATCAGCGGTTGAGATACTTGCGGTGGGCACAGTGCCGTCTGTTTTGAAATTTGGATCGGGTGTCCCGCCGTAGTTATAGGGGTAGATGATAAATTCATATAACGTATTTGCTGTAAGTCCGGAAAAAGTAAGTTCCTGAACAGACTGGGTCACATTCAGTGCACCATTGTTGTCTCCCCAATCCGTGTCATCAGCTACGAGCTGACCATCAGTTGGTGTTGCAAAGTCCCCTGCCCCGGTTTTAGCAAGAACAACATACTTATCCACTCCGAGAGCATCGATCCATGAAACCTTCACCGAAGTATTCGACAGCGCATCGGCTTCAAAGCCGGTGACATGTACCGGTGGTTCCACTACTTCTTCATCAGTGGTTGAGGTACTTGCGGTGGGTACATTCCCTTTTGTTTTATATTCAGGATCGGGTGTCCCTCCCTGATTATACGGGTAAATGATAAAATCATATAACGTGTTGGCTGTAAGTCCGGAAAAAGTAAGTTCCTGAACAGCCTGGGTTACATTCAGTGCACCATTGTCGTCTTCCCAATCCGTGTCATCAGCAACGAGCTGACCATCAGCAAGCGTTGCAAATACCCCAGCTTCCGTTTTAGCCAGGACAACATATTTATCCACCTTGGGAGCATCGACCCAGGTCACCTTAACCTCAGTGTCCGAAAGAGTAGTAGCCTCAAAGCTGGTTACATGTTTATGTGGTTTATTCCTGGTTGAGGTTTTCTTGGTGGGTACTTTCCCATTTGTTTTATAAGCAGGATCGTCGTCCCCTTCCAGTATATATGGATGTATAATAAAATCATAGGTTGTTCCTGCTGTTAATCCCTCAAAAATTACACTTTCCGTTTTCTGAGAGACATTTATGGCCGCATTTTCGTTGCTCCAATCTGTATCATCCTCTACCAGTATCCCATCAGTAACTAATTCAAAATCACCGGATCCTGTTTTAGCCTGAACAATATATTTATCAGCACCTTTAACATCTGCCCACGTGATCTCAATTGAATTATTTGATACTGCTGAAGCAGCAAGACTAGTGACATGGGCAACAGGTTCGTTTCTTTTTCGTTGGGGTTCCGGAGGCTCGGTTTCACAAGCAACACACAAAATCACTGTAATGATAATTCGGTTTATTTTCATGGCGTTAAGTTGTTAATTCAAATGTATTTTCATCATGTGCGGTACCGCCGGATGGCAGGCACCTGATTAACAACCACTTAGAACCCTGGCAAGCAAGTACGCTAAAATTTCATGTCTAAGCGTACTAGAGATTTATGGCACCCAGGGCTTAACTGTATACTTGATGTATCAAAAAGGAAACCCCTGTATTTGATTTTGCAGTGACTATAGTAATCTTCAAAGGACTTAACTATCCACCTTTTTAAATCTGTTTTCACAAATTGGATATGCCTGAAAACAGTGACTAAATTTGAAAAATTGTTGTCGTTTAACCCTGATTCCAATACGTCTTAAAGAAGTAAAACCAACAGGCTAACTTTGAGTTAGATGGAATTATGCATTAGGTGATCTATTCCAAGGTCTAAGATGCTATTGAAAAATTAAATATTACAGTGATTCACACCTCCCAAATCAAAAAGAGGGCTACCCCGTTCGGCCAGCCCTCTTCGTTTAAGGTTAACAAAAATTATCTACTCATAGGAATCAGTTTACCATATTCCATTCCATAATCGGTAACTATTCGGTAAATGTAGACCACGTTACTGATTTCAGTTGTATTGAACTCAACCTGATACTCCCTGTCTGCTTCTGCAAATTCATCAAACAGAGTATCTACCAAGCGACCATCAATGGTGTAAATTTCTACCTTTGTATCACTTCGCTCAGGTAAAACAAACTGGATATTAGCCCTGCCACTGAATGGATTAGGATACGCTGTGTAAAGTATTCCTATTCCTTCATCCAACATGTCCTCATTCAATTCAGCATCTTCTACATATGTAGAGCCACCAAATACAGGAACATATCCACCACCTCTGGCCAAAGGAGCAACGGGTTCAGTACCGGTATATTCAATAAATATTCGACAATTGTCAAAAGCATTATTGAATGCATCAACAGCCAAGGTAACGTCACTTAGAGATGCATATAATCCTGTATAGGTCTCGTTTAGGGCTTTTTTACCTTTGGTGCCCGTTTGAATTTCTATCAGGCCAGGATCAGCACCCAGGTACCTGTTGGCCAAATCAAGGAGATTACCCACAGTAGCTCCACCAGTAAACACACCCCCTCCAATATCCACTCCATATTCTGTGTTTAAAAGATCAATTACAGATTGCGGAATAATGTAGTATTGAGTGGTGAATGGAAGTGCCCAATGTGTACCACAATCCATTGCATCTGCTGTGATGATATATGGAGCTTCAATTGACAATCCTCCCAGGGTAGGATTATTCTGAGCATTGAACCACAAGGCCATGGTTTGAGATAAAAGCTGGTTCTCAATTCGTCCATCTGTTTGCTTAGTTTTCCACCCATTTCCATTTGTCGGATTAATAACCACATACTTCCAGGTGGCATTCATCATATCCCATTCGGCATATTTTCCAACACCTACTGGTCCAATTGATCTGGCGGATTTTGAACCAGGTAATAGTTCAAAAATTGGCGGTACTTCTGTAAAGGGTCCTGATCCATCAGTAAATTCTATGTCATCCTTATACAGTCTGAATCTTCTACCATCTGTTTCCAATCCAAAATCGACCCATTTACCATTAGGGTCACTAGGATCATCATCATTACCTCCAATTTCCATCGCATTGAGCATCATCTCCTGTGCTGTTTTCATTGGCCCTGTTTCAATAGTACAATTAATTCCACCTTCATTGCCATAGAATCCTTGCGTGTATGTGCAATAGTTTTCAGGTGGGCATGGCTCAATAGTGATGTCAGTAAAGTTACCACAACCATTAGCATCTGAAACTGTTACTGTATACACCGCCGGTCCTGTGCCAGGGTCATCTGGGTGGTTACCACTACCTGATCCCCAAATCATCACTTCAGGACCGGTCGCTATCTCAACTCGTAATCCAGTACCGGGATCAATGAAACCCCAACCGTTGTCAAAATCTTCTGGTCTTAGTGTCCACATATAGGTAATAGTACCATTTCCACCAGTACTGGTAGCGGTAAGAATATTACCTTCATACCCACCACAGACAAGATCAACAAATGAAGCGGTAATATCAACTTCCGGGTTGTCCCATACAGTTACTGTTGAAGTTGTTGTTGCTGTACAATTAGCGCTTGTACCTCCATCGGTGACTTCAACGCTAATAATCTGATCTGATGTTAAAGCAGTCAGATTCAGCGTTGGTCCTGTCTCTGCATCAACTGTGCCATTTACAGTCCATTTATATGTATGTTCTATGCCACTTCCGTTTTGGATGAATCCCGGGAATTCTACCCAATCAGAGAAAATGGCTGTTAGTGTCACATCCTCACCGGAGCATATACTCTCATCAGCCACCTCAATAGCTAAAGGAGCAGCCGGCTCAGTAATGGTTTCTATATCACTAGCCGAACATCCATAAGCATCCGTAGTGATAACCTTGTAGGTGCCCTTACCTATACCTGATAAAGTAGCCTCCTCTTCTCCGATTTTTACAACAAATACTCCCGGAGTAGTCTCTTCAAACCACTTATAAGTAAATGGCCCCTGGTCTCCAAATATCTGAGTATTACAAACACCTTCAATCAATCCAAAGCATATGTTTATAGTACTGGTAGCATCAATCTCTATAGTGTGTGTGATATCTGATGGAGGACTAACGGTTGCTTGAGCAGTTGCCGTACAGCCTGTAGCATCGGTCACTGTTACATTGTATATGCCAGGAGCTAAGTCAGATAAATCTTCTGTACCCGGATTAACAAATCCAGCTGGACCTGTCCATAAATAAGTGAAAACTGCAATTCCATTTGTCAACGTTAAATCTATAGATCCGTCTGAAGATACATCTACATCTCCTAAACAAGTAGCATCTGTTGGCACAGCAGAGGCTGTGAATGCAGCAGGTACTGCTATATCCTCAAATGTTGATGTTGAACAGCTATTGCCACTCGCATCAGTTACCACTACTGTATATGTTCCTGCTAATGTTAATCCACTTAAATCCTGGGTTTCTGGATCTACAAATCCTACCGGGCCTGTCCAGGCATATGTTAAAGCACCTACGCCTCCTACTACGGTTACATCAACCGCTCCATCTGCTGAATTACCATCATCATCATTACAACTTACATCGGTAAATGTTGATGTGGCTTTAAATAATACAGGTACTGCTATATCCTCAAATGTTGATGTTGAACAGCTATTACCACTCTCATCGGTTACCACTACGGTATATAGACCGGCGACACTTAAGCCTGTAAGATCCTGAACATTCCCAGGAGCAGATGCCCCTGCTGGAACAGTCCATGCATAGGATAAAGTGCCTACG
>SDBV01005862.1_pt1 | contig 17208 bp, 14 predicted proteins | sample 2277081 | NCBI WGS metagenome assembly SDBV01 (sample SAMN10402039, study PRJNA504765) | marine sediment metagenome | isolation source: marine sediment core GS10_PC15, 223 cmbsf | place: Arctic Ocean: Southern Knipovich Ridge | collected 2010 | reverse complement strand
TGAAACACCATTAGCCTGATAATAGACGAAACCTTGGCTGGTATGGCATTCAGTGCACTCACCTTCCCGATTACCATAGCTGGAAGTACCACCAGTGGCGTGACCTGAGAGGGCATACTGGGCTTGTTTGCCAGCAAGTATTCCGCCATCGTTATGGCAGACCTTACAGCTCTCATTGGCATCTAGTCCGGGGGTTCCGTCAGTGCCGTCAGCACCTGCAGCACCTTCCGGACCCTCGCACCCGAAGAACATGATAGACAATGCGATCACCGGCAGTGCCACCAGGTGTAATCTGGAAATCTTCATTTTTTTTACCACTTACCAACCTCATTTAGTTTTGTGATTCTAGTAAAAAAGGCTCTTCAGCCTTAACCATGCCTTCACGAAGTTATTAAGAAAAGTTAATAGAGACAAGTATGTCTTTAAATCTTTCATTCTGCTGAATGGGGAATTACCGTCGAGAAACCGGTTTGTGAAACACCCGGCAGATGTGACCGGGGTCACAAGATATGAGTGGGTCGGGGCTACATCCGGCCGATGCGGATGTAGATCACCGGGTGGAGGTGCAACACCTCCTGGCGGGGGATGCGGCGCTCGGGGTAGGCCGGGTTGGTCGAGGTGAGCAGCAGATCTTCTCCCTTAAAGTATACCACCTTGACCATGGCCTCACCGTCCTGGGTTACCACCACCGCCAGATCGCCGTTCTGGCAGCTGGCTTCCAGGGAGGCGATTACGATGGAGCCCGGTTTGACGATGGGGGTCATGGAATCGCCGTACACCCGCACCCCGTAAACCGCCTCGTGGCCCAGGTCGTCGGGCCGGTCCAGGTAGTCGTCTACCGCTGCCGCGGTGCCGTCTAAGTTGGGGAACAGCCCCTGACCGGCGGCCGCCAGCCCGATCACCGGTATAGGCGGCAGTTTGCGGCGCTTTTCGTAGGGGAAGGCTTCGGCCGGCAATCCCGGGTTCTGGGAGCGGAACTTGGCCTCGGCCATCTCGGCGTAGCCAATGTTCAGGATCTCACACATCTGGATCAGCCGCCCCTTGCGGGGGAAGGTGATGCCCCGCTCGTAGGCGCTCACCTGCTGGTACTGGATGCCCAGGCGTTGGGCCAGGTCCTGCTGGGTCAGGCCGGCCTGCTCGCGGTGGAAGGCCAGCATATCGCCGAAGGTCATCTGCTGGTTTCCCGAGATTAACATAATGAAACTGCAGCAAACATTATTTCAGCACAACAATGAGGCTTATGACCGCAATCCCGATAGTGACTATGACAGGTATAGCCCATTTATAAGATCTGAATTCCGCTGTTAAGGCAGTCACATCTTTTGTTAGAGTCCCAACATTCTCACTTAATGATCTAAGCATTGTCATCACTTCAGAAAGAGCCATTCCCTCACTTTCCATAATAGCTTCAATGTCTTCTGGCCCCAGCTCGGTTCTACCTTGGTATGGGCCGGAATATGGCTTGCTCACCGGCTCTTCCAATCGATGGAATTCAACCGATATAAAATCGTCTTTATGGGAAAGAGATACGGATCTAGGCGTAAGGTTCGTTAAACCAATAATAAGCCTACCATAAAATCCTGGATCAATTTGTGGTCCTGTAGTTGCAATTAGACCCTTGCGTGCAAATTTAGATCGGAGACCGAACCGAGCGGCATGCTGCGGGCCAAGTTTGATAGTTTCATGAACCGTCACCACCCCAAAATCACCCGGCGCGAGAAGGAGCGAACCAGTTTCTCTTATATTAACTAATCGTTTTGTACTGGTTGTGGCGCCTTGTTCACCAACCCGTAAATCGTATGTTGCTGCTTCTATTTGTCCCTCATCAAACGGTTCAATAACAATGTCACCCTTCTCACAAGCTTCACGGATTTGTCGATCTGTTAGGATCATCGTGGTTCTCCCAGTTATGGAACGGTGTTATCGGAATTTAAAGGCCAAAATAACGATTTCAAAAGAATTATATATTTAGTTTTGCTCAGGGAATACTGTCAGTCCAATGCCGCCCGGTGCGCCCGCAGCTTCTCCAGCTGCTCCCGGTGGGCGGTCTGCTTTTCCCGTTCCCGGGCCACCACCGCCTCGGGGGCCCGCTGAACAAAATTCGGGTTACCCAGCTTCTGCTCCACGGCTGCCAGGCGGCCCTGCGCCTCGCGAATGCGCTTGGAAAGCCGCTCGCGCTCCACCTCCAGGTCGATGAGCCCCTCCAGTGGGATGAACAGCTCCATATTCTTTACAACTGCCGTGGCGCAGTGGGGCGGTTTATCTAAATCTTCGCCCACCGTCAAGGTGGCCACTTTTCCCAACCGCTGCAGGTAAGGCCGGCCCCACTCCAGGACAGCGGTCTCGGCGATTGGTCCCCTAACCAGCAGGTCGGCCCGTTTGCCCGGGTCAACCTCCATGTCCGAGCGGGCGCTGCGCACAGCCGAAATCACCGTTTTCAGCAGTGGCACGTTGGTTTCCTCCCCGTCAATTGCCTCCTGGATCTCCGGCCAGGGTGCCACTATCAGGTCCGGCTCGTCCCCGGCCTTGACCCGCTGCCAGAGCTCTTCGGTGATAAAGGGCGCAAAGGGGTGCAGCAGGGCCAGGATTTGCCGCAGCGCATGCACGGCCACCGCCAGGGCCGTCTCCTTTTCCCCGGGATCGTCGCCCTGCAAGCGGGTCTTTATGAACTCCAGGTACCAGTCGCAGTAGTCGCCCCACACGAAATCGTAAGTGGCCCGGGCCACCTCGTTGATCCGGTAGCGCTTATAGGCCTGCTCCACCGCCAGGATGGTCCGCTGCAGGCGCCCCAGGATCCAGCGATCGGTGGGATCCAGCCGTTCCGGGGGCAAGTCCTCCAGGGCCGGCGGCAGCTGCTCGTCCAGGTTGAGCAGCACGAAGCGGGCGGCGTTCCAGATTTTGTTCATGTAGTTGCGGCCTACTTCAATATCCTCCTCCGAAAAGAGAATGTCTTGTCCCTGGGGCGCGATCAGCATGATACCGGTACGCAGGGCGTCGGCGCCGTAGCGATCGATGAGCTCCAGCGGATCGGGGGAATTTCCCAGGCTTTTGCTCATCTTGCGGCCCTGCCGGTCCCGCACCATACCGGTGAAATAGACCGTGTCAAAGGGGATATCGCCCTGGAAGCGCAGGCCGGACATTATCATCCGGGCCACCCAGAAGAAAATGATGTCCGGGCCGGTCACCAGTGTCTGGGTGGGATAGAACCGTTGCAGGTCTCGGCTGTCCTTTTCCGGCCAACCCAGGGTGGAAAGGGGCCACAGCCAGGAGCTGAACCAGGTGTCCAGTACGTCCTCGTCCTGGCGCAGCTCCACTTCGTCGCCGTAATGCCGGCGAGCGTTATCCTGAGCTTCTTCCTCAGTGCGGGCCACGAAAATCTGGTCGTCGGGACCATACCAGGCCGGTATGCGATGGCCCCACCACAGCTGCCGGGAGATGCACCAGTCGTGGATCTGCTCCAGCCAGTGATCATACACCTTCACCCACCGGCCGGGATAGAAGGAAATCCGTCCATCGTCCACCGCCTCGCGGGCCGGCCGGGCCAGATCTTCCATTGACAGGAACCACTGCCGTGACAGGTACGGCTCCACCATGGCGTTGGTGCGTTCGGAGTAGCCTACGTTGTGCAGGTAGTTCTCCACTTTCACCAGAAGACCCTGTTCTTCCATGGCCGTCACCACCGCCTTGCGGGCCTCGAACCGTTCCAGGCCCCGGAACTGCTCCGGTACGTTTTCGTTCAGGCAGGCGTCGGGGTGGAAAATATTGACTACCTCCAGGTCGTGGCGCTGTCCCATTTCGTAATCGTTGGGGTCATGGGCCGGTGTGACCTTCACCACGCCGGTGCCGAACTCAGGGTCTACAAATTCGTCGGCGAAAATGGGCAGCTCCCGCCCCACCAACGGCAGCACCGCCGCCCGGCCGATCAGGCCTGAGTAGCGCTCATCCTTTGGATTGACCGCCACACCCGTATCACCCAGCATGGTCTCGGGGCGGGTGGTGGCCACGGTCAGGTGATCGGAACCGTCTTTGATCGGATAGCGGAAATACCACAGGTTACCCTCGGTTTCCTTATGGATAACCTCTTCATCTGAAAGGGCAGTCTGGCCCACCGGGTCCCAGTTGATCAGCCGCTTGCCGCGATAAATCAAGCCATCTTCATAGAGACGAACGAAAACTTCCATGACACCGCGGTAATAACCTTGGTCCATGGTGAAGACGGTCCGGCTCCAGTCGCAGGAGCAGCCCAATCGCTTGAGCTGCTCGATGATCAGGCCACCATAGTTGTTGGCCCAATCCCAGGCCGCCTCCAGGAACTTTTCCCGGCCCACGGAAAGCTTGCTCTGCCCCTGCTCCCGGAATTGCCGGACGATTTTGGCTTCGGTGGCTATGGAAGCGTGGTCGGTGCCCGGCAACCACAGTGTACTATGGCCCTGCATCCGTGCCCGGCGCACCAGGATGTCCTGGATGGTATTGTTCAGCACGTGGCCGATGGTGAGGATACCGGTTACATTGGGCGGAGGAATGACTATAGTGTATGTCGGGCGGACGGTATCATCAGAGGGACGGAAATGGCCCTGGTCTTCCCACCGGCGGTACCACCTGGACTCCGCCTGCCGGGGATCGTATACCTTCCCCAGTGTGTCTCGTGACACGGCTGTCTATTTCTCCAGGACCAGGCTTAGGGCAGTGGTGAGCTTAAGGACGTTCTGGTTGGCGGCCACCAGACGCTGGCAAACGATTCTGGTTAGATTGAGCATAATCTTATATCCAATCTCATGATTGCTCACCAACAGATTGTAGAAATCTTTTTCATCCAATAGGCCCATTTTGCAATCGCTCAGAGCCGTGACAGTGGCGCTACGTTTGCCTTCCTCACCAAATACCGAGACTTCACCGAACACCGGCCCCTCATCACCCGATAGCCGGACAATCGACTTGTCCCGGGAATCGTAACTGGCCGATTTGGTCATGGATAGTGTGAGCGCCTGGCTGATCTCCACTTCACCGGAAATCAGAAAATAGATCACCCCCCCCTTATCGCCTTCCTTAAAAATCACCTTGCCACTGGGGAAATGCCGCGGCTTCAGATACTCGGCCATCACTGCCCGCTCACTCTCAGAGAGTCCCTGGAGCAAAGTAGTCTTGGCGATTTCGCTGGCTAAGATGGCACTCATGGGATGACAACCGCTCCTTCACCCTCCTGAATGACATGGTCGTCCGGTGGATTCACCATCACCGCAAGGCTCTGGCCCTCGCCAACCCCCTTGCCGGCCTCACGCAACTTGCGCTCAATGAACGCATCCAGTTGTGAGGTATCGGCGGATAGAAAACCGGAAAAGTCCGCCTGCTCTTCCTCGGTGAACAAGCCTACGGTGATCCAGCCGTGTGCCTTTCGGTAGTGGCTGTATAGCTCGCTGAAGGTGCGCCCCACGTACTCGGCGTCGATAGCCACCCGTTTGAAATGGTGCGGCGATTGGGAATCCAGCAGTTCGTTGGCGGTCTGGGGAATCCCGGGGTGCATCACGTGCGATACGACCATGAAGGAGCCGAAGTTATCCGCCAGCACCACGCTGTCGGCCTGGGCACGTTTCAAGGGGGAGATGGCCGCCTGCTCGTTCACGTAGGCGATCACCTTGATGTCCGGCTTCATGTTCTTGATGGTCAGGGTGGCCAGAATAGTCTTTTCGTCACTCTCACCGCCCGTGGGCAGTTCGGTGGGCAGCACGATCACCGCCCGGGCATGCTCCAGATTGGCCTGTTTGAGGATGTTTTCCCGGGTGAACTCGCCCCGGATGTACTTGAGGCGGGTATAGCCGTATTGGTTCTTCAAAGCCTGCATACGGTCTTCGGTTTCCTCGTTAATCAGGACGAATTGGGATTCGTCGTCCTCAATGGCGAAGAAGGCATTCAACAGGCTTTCAATCTTATGGTGCCAGCCGCAAATGATGATGTGGTTTTTAACTTTAATCGGTAACAATCCTTGATTGGCCCTCATTCTTCGAGAGACGATTACGGAAGCGATGGTCCCGGTGAGAAAGGAGGTTAGTGAGATTCCCACGAACATGATCAACACCGCCAGTACCCGGCTGGAACCGCCGGCGGGGGTGTAATCTCCATAACCCACCGTGGTCATGGTGACAATCGCCCACCACAAGGCCTCCGGCACGTTGTGAATTTCGTGGGCTTCTCCGATCCGGTTTTCCAGAAATAATACGCCTAGGCCGCCCACCATGGCCGCCATCAGAATATAGGCAAATATCCGCAACAACGGGTTGCGATACAGCCTGCGGATGAGAGAAAAGCCGGTGACCATCTAATATTCTCGTAAAAGACACCCGATATCGAACCGGGACGATCCGGTGATTGTACAGTCAAGTGGGCAATAAGTCAACAGGTTTCGGATGCCAACTGGATTCCCAACACCGGGCAGCTTTCATTCCTTGATCCGGTAGCCCCGAGAAAACAGGATCGCACCCGCCAGAGTAAAGATCACCGCTGCCCCGGCCGACACCAGGAAAGACCCAACCGGCGAAGTATCCGCCACATCCAACACCGCGTAACGCAACCCGTTGATCATGTAGTACAACGGGTTGAACAGGGAGACATTCCGCCATAGGGGAGGCAGCATATCGATACTGTAGAATATACCGCCCAGGAACACCAGCGGGGTGAGGAAAAAATTTACCAGCAGCTGAATGTTGTCGAAGGTCTTGGCGAAGATGCCCACCAGCAGCCCCACTGCCCCGAAGGCCCAACCCACCACCAGCAGTTCCGTCACGATCAGCAGCGGGTGGGCGAAGTGGATATCGGTGAGCAGCAGCCCTACCAGCAGCACCAGGACGCCGTTGATGAACCCCCGTACCGCACCCCCGGTGATATACCCCAGGGAGATTTCCAGCCCGCTCAACGGTGTGATCAGTATATCGTCCAGGAACTGCATTATCTTGGCCTGGAACAGGCTGGAGGCGCTGTTGGAATAAGCGTTGGTGATCACGTTCATCATCGCCAGGCCCGGGATGATGAAATCCATGTAGGAGTGCCCCTTGATATCGCCTATGCGGTCCCCCAGGGACTTGCCGAACACCACGATGTATAACACTGTGGTGAGCAGTCCGGGCACCAGGGTCTGGTTATACAGCGACAGGAACCGTTTCAGTTCCCGGGTCACGAAGGTGTAAAAACCGGTGCTAATCATCGATACGGCGCCCCGTCAGTTCAATGAAGACATCCTCCAATGAAGCGTGGTCGATGGTCACGTCGTGCACTACCGCCCCAGTCGCGGCGATCCGGGTCACGATCTCCGCCAGCCGGCGCTCCGGCCGGATCACCTTGACCCGCAGGCGGTCGTCCTGGAAAGTATAGTCATAGCCGTCCAGGCCGGCGGCCGCCTTATCGCTCCATCCTTCAACAGTGATGCTCAGGCCGTCCCGGTTAATGCCCGCCATCAGTTGCTTAGGGGAACCTTCGGCGATAATCCGGCCATTGTCGATAATTGCCACCCGCTCGCACAGCAGTTCCGCCTCCTCGATGTAATGGGTCGTCAGGATGATCGTCCGGCCTTCCTTATTGAGCCGCCGCAGATAATCCCACAGCATGTGGCGCAACTCCACATCCACCCCGGCGGTCGGTTCGTCCAGGATTACCAGTTGCGGGTCGTGCACCAGCGACCGGGCGATCTGGAACCGGCGCTTCATACCGCCGCTCAGGGCCCGGACTTTAACATCCCGTTTGGCGCTCAGACCGAATTCTTCCAGCAGGCGTCCGGCATTCTCCCGGGCGATCCTGGCGGGCACTCCGTAATACCCGGCCTGGAGGATCATCAGGTCCCAGATGCTGAAGAACCAATCGAAGTTGAGCTCCTGGGCAGCCAACCCGGTCCGGCGGCGGGCCTGGCGGAACTGGCTGACCACGTCGTAACCCATCACCTTCACCGACCCCTCGGTGATCCTCACCAGTCCGGTTGTGATCCCGATAGTGGTGGTCTTGCCGGCGCCGTTGGGGCCCAGCAGGCCGAAAAACTCCCCCTGCTTGACCACCAGGTCGATCCCCTTGAGAGCCTCGACCCCACCGGCATAGCGCTTATACAAACTTTTGATCTCTACCGCCGGGGTCATGAGCCCTTCTCCAGGAGGCAAATATTCTCGATGTGCGGTGTGTGGGGGAACATATCAACCGGCTGGGCCCATTTCAGCTGGTAGCCCTGCTGGATCAGCAGGCGCACGTCCCGCACCTGGGTAGCCGGGTTGCAGGAAACATATACCACCCGGCCCGGTCCCAATTGCCCGATCTCCGGAATCATCCGCGGATGCACACCGGCTCGGGGTGGGTCCAACACTACCACGTCCGGCGAGAGCACCTGCTGTTTTAGCCGTTTAGCGTGGATCGAGAAATACTTGGTGTTTAAGTCCGCCGCGAAAAAGCGGGTGTTGAAAACATCATTGGCCAGCGCATTACGGGAGGCGTCGTCCACCGCCGACTGGTTCATCTCGAATCCCGCCACTTCCTTGGCCCGCTCCGCCAGTACAATGCCGATGGTGCCGGTGCCGCAGTACAGGTCGTACACCACTTCCTCACCGGTCAGGCCGCAGGCGGCGACGATCTGCTCATAGAGTGCTTCCGCCTGGGCGCTGTTGGTCTGGAAAAATGAATTGGCGGAGATATCGAAACTGCGGCCCAGCAACTGCTCGGTGATGGTAGGTTTGCCATGCAGCACTACCTCCCACTCGCCAAAGGCCACCGCCGCCTTACGGGTGTTGATATTGTTCACCACGCCGGCAATTTCGGGGTAGGCCGCCACCAGGTCGTCGGCCAGCGGTTTCAAGCGCCTCGGTTCCTCCCGGCTGGTCACCAGGTTCACCATCACCTGGGGACTGCCGGTATGGACCTGGGTCACCCGGATAACCAGGTGGCGCAGGAAGCCGGTGTGGGCCTTCACGTCCCACGGCTCCAACCCCAGCTCCTTGGCTCGGGCCTTGGCCAGCTTCAGGATACCGTTGGCTGCGGGGTGCTGTAGGTGGCACTCCCCGATATCCAATACCTTATCGTAACGGCCCGGCACGTGCAGCCCCAGCACCCACTCCGGGGCCTTGTCCAGGTCGGCCTTGTCTGCCACCCAGCCGCGGTTCGAGCAGGTGAATTCCATCTTGTTACGGTAATTGAAAGTATCCCGGCAGCCGATGATGGGCCGTACTTCCAGGCCGCTAAAGCCCCCTAGGCGGGCAAACAGGTCGGCCACCTGGGCCTGTTTCTGGCGCAGCTGCTCCTCGTAGTTCAGGTCCTGGGTGGCGCAACCGCCGCAAACGCCGAAGTGTACGCAGGGAGCCTCGACCGCCTGCTGGGATTCGTTCAATACCTCCAGCACCCGGGCCTCGGCGAAGCCTTTACGCCGTTTGGTGATCAGCGCCCGCACCCGCGAGCCCGGCAAGGCCCCTTTTTCGATAAAAACTACAAATCCGTCGTGCCGGGCCACCCCCTGGCCGCCGTAGGCCAAGCTATCTACGGTGAGCTCGAGCTCCTCGCCCTTTTTGGGGAGGGAATCGGCCTTTTCTCTTTGTGGTGGTGGGGCGGTTGTCATAAGGCGTTGAATTTATCAAGAGAAATGAGAAGAAAACGATCCTTACTATAATGACCCGCCGAGAATTAACTTATTTGTCAGTTTATGCACTGTCGTTTTTACTAGAGGTCTATGCGCCATGATCAGATATTTTATCGCCTTGTCCATTCTCACCCTTTGTCTGACCTGTGAGGATGTGTATACACCCGAAACCACCGGCACATTATCCGGTTCAGTCTATCCCCCGGAGTCCGGGGCGCTAGTCCGCCTGTATCAGGAAGAGCTGATCGACAGCGTGCAGGTCAACGGCGACGGCACTTTCCGCCTCGAGGAAGTACCCGCCGGGAATTATTGGGCGGACATCACGGCCGATGGCTACGGCAAATGGCTGAACAAAAATGTGGCGGTGGCAGCGGGCGAGGTGACCTACCTAGGCCAAATTCACCTGTGGTCCACCCCCTGGCCGATTTATTCTTTTACTCCGACCCACAACGAAATTGTCTCTCCGGGTCGTATCTTGATCAGGATTCAAAGCCGTGAAACATTCAGAACCGGGACCATTCTTCCGGCACTCTCGCTCATGCCGGAGCCAAAGAATATGGATATGCAGATATTGCAATTGAGCCCCGGGACACGGATATATATCACAGGCGATTTCATGGTGGGAACAACCTATAACTACACGCTGGACAGCACGGTTATAACGGTCTTCGATGAGCCCCTGGAATTTCCTCTCAGCGTCACCTTCCGGACTGAACTCTTCCGGATCACCAACGCTGCCCTGCCCGTCACGGGCCTGTATTCCCTGGATCTGGGCTTCAACGCCCCGCTGGATCCGGATACCGCCAAGTCATTCATTACCATCTCACCGGAGACACCCTTCTACTTTGGAACTGCTAGTCGCAGACGCACCAGGAAATCCATATCAAGTTCCGTGACATATCACATACAACCGCTACCGGCCTGGCGGCCCGGTGTGACTACCACGGTAACCATATCAGATGACCTGCCGGCAGTAGGAGGCGCCACGCTGGATCAAGATACCACCTTCACCTTCCGGACCGACAGCCTGGAAGTCATCCAAACCCGGCCGTTAGATGGGGAGACGTTTGTACGCGCCAATGCGTGGATAACCGTGACATTCAATACGGTTGTTATCGATACCACGTTGCCCGATGCGGTATCGTTCTTGCCCGCCACTGGCAGCACCCTATCGTTGAGCAAAACCTATGATGGCTATGCTATCGGTTTCTCCCTCTCGCCGGACAGTTCCTGGGCGGAGAAAACCACTTATACGGTGACGATAGATACGACCCTGAAAGATTGGTATGGTGGCCGGATGGCAGAGCCGTACGAATTCAGCTTTACGACGCAGTAGAGGAGACCGCAGCAGGTGGTTGTTAAAGTCGCATCAGGTTCTATCGAGGCGGGAATTTGTGACGGGGTGAGTAGTATTTAGCGCGCGAAGTGTAATTATTAAGGGTTGCTAGTGCTTTTCAATTATCGTAAGATAATAGTAACATTGTGATGTCCCTTGTCAGGACCATTGAAAATCACTCATCCTCAAATAACAGTGGTATTCTCGTGGGGAAACAATTCCCGCTCGGTAGTAGTATAAACGTTCGCCTGGAGACAGCATGAGCACCTACCCTCATCTACGAAAAGCTCCTATTCGAGAAGCGCTTATCGACATTCAGGTTAATCCTAGATCTGACCTCGAAACAAATGAGATGAAACAGTTCCACGACTTAATCAGTGCGGATTACCCAAAAGAACAGATCCAAACACAATTCCATATCAGTCTGAGCCTGGGACAAACACGAAAGACAGCCCATACTGAGGAGCCGTGGGGATTCCGTTATGAGTCAGAAGATGGCCGGCAAGTGGTTCAAGCCCGCCGCGACGGCTACACTTTTAGCAGGCTTGAAAAGTACGAGACGTGGGCGAATCTTCGAAGCGAGGCGGTTAGATTATGGAAGATATATCAAGAAATTGCGCGGCCCGATTCAGTCAAGCGAGTTGCTGTACGATATATTAACAGTTTCAAAATAGAAGCTCCTTTTAAAAAGTACCTACAGGCTCCACCCATTAGCCCACCAGGTCTTTCGGTTAGTATACAAGAATTTCTGACACGCTTTGTCGTGCATAATGATGCTTTGGATGCAAGCGCGATTATCACGCAGGCATTAAAAAAGCTGGACATGGATGGTATTAATCCTCTCATCCTTGATATTGACGTTTATAAAGTAGTTGCGCTCGACCCAGACGATAAACAGATATGGTCGATTATCGATTCATTTCATGATCTGAAGAATGACCTCTTTTTTAATAGTATTACCGATGAAACAATGGAGACTTTCAAATGATTGGCTTTTTACCGGCGGAACCTATTGAGATTCTTCCACACTACAATGCGGGAGTTAGTGCCGAATCAAAAGCGCTTGCATTAATACATGCTGAGTTCAATCAGGCGATCAGCAAAACAATCTTCGGCCAACTACTAATTCCTCTATTAACTGATTTGGAGGAGGTATTTCTCGAATGTTTAGATGAAGGATGGGACGGATATAATGCTCGTCCTCTGTCAATCGCTTCGTATACAGATGCATTGAATTTCCTCCGGCTCATCCCTACAAATATCTATGCTCCTGATATTGTTCCCGAGCCTAGCGGCGGGATTGGATTAGAATGGATCAGCTCCGACGCCGGCCGCTTTGTATTAAGTTTTGATGGTAGTGGAACTTATGCGTATGCAGGTATTTTTAAATCTGGAGCTCGTGTCCGAGGAATTGAACCGATTAATAATTCGTTCCCAAAGGAACTGAAAGACTTCATCACCCGCCTCTATCGAAAATGATCTATGGACTGGACAAAATTCACCCATAATGAACCCATAACCCGTTTTATTTACTCTAAGCGCCACTTCAGTATTGAAAAACGAACAATAAATACTGCTGCGTTCGATCCAAAACCGCACTCTGAATTATCCGTGTTTCGTACTCAGCGGTTGAGCCAATTACAAATTTGGGTTTTAGCTGAAAAACATATTTCACCGTTAAGAGCACCACGCTTGAAGGCACGCGGAGATTTGTCTGTCTCGAATGTGTTGAATATAAACCTTGTCTTTAATCCTGCCACTGAGAGTCACAAACGGCACGCAGTCATTCTTGGATGGCCGGAATCTAGGGATGAGATACTTGAACTTGCTGCAGAGTTAGCAAATAAGGCTTTATTACATCTGTACGAGAGCGACAGTGAATAAATAGCAACGGCCCCACTTGGTATAGCATCTAGCTTTCAATCTAAACTTTTTCTTGAATCAAACTTAAAAACTCCCCCTCACTAATCACCGCCACCCCCAGGCTCTCAGCCTTGGCCAGTTTGCTGCCCGCACCGGGGCCGGCCACCACGTAGTCGGTCTTGGGACTGATTGACGTAACCGCCCGGCCGCCCCGCGATTCTACCAGTTCCCGGGCCTCGCGGCGGGACATCTTTTCAAGCGTGCCGGTGAAAACGAAGGTCTTGCCGGTGAGGTCAGCACCTACCACCGGCGCTTGAGGTGCTTTAAACTGCACGCCCAGCGCCAGCAGGTCCCGGATCACCGCCCGGTTGGACTGATCCCCGGTGAAGCGTACTAGTCCTTCGGCCACGATGGCCCCCACCTCGTGGATGGCTTCCAGCTCCTCGGCGTCGGCGGCCAGCAGCCGCTCCAGGTCGCCCCGGTAGGCCCGCTCCAGCACCCGCGACAGGTGCTCCCCCACGTTGCGGATGCCCAGGGCGTAAATAAACCGGGCAAATGTCGTCTGCCGGGAGGCGTCGATGGCAGCCAGCAGCTTGGTGGCCACCTTGTCCCCCAAGGGCACCATCTTCTTGGATTGGCCGGCTTCGGCCTCAATCCGCCCCACCGTGCGCTCGATCTCCAGGGCGGCCAGATCGTCGAAGGTCAGGCGATACAGGTCCGCCACAGTCCTGATCTTTGCGCTGGCGATCAGGCGCTCCACGATCTTCTCACCCAGCCCGTCGATGTTCATGGCCCCCTTGGAGATGAAGTGTTCGAAGCGCCCCCGCACCTGGGCCGGGCAGGCCAGGTTCAGGCAGCGGGCTACCACCTCGTCCGGCGGGCGGTAGACTTCATGGCCACAAACGGGACAGGTACCCGGCAGGATGTACGGTTTGGCGTGTGGAGGGCGTTTTTCGGTGATCACCTTCACCACCTCGGGGATCACCTCACCGGCCCGCTGCACCAACACCGTGTCTCCCACCCGCACGTCCTTGCGGTCGATCTCGTCCTGGTTGTGCAGGGTGGCCCGGCTGACGGTCACCCCGCCCACATTCACCGGCCGCAAGTGGGCCACCGGCGTCAGTGCCCCGGTGCGGCCCACACCGGCTTGGATATCCTCCACTACCGTGGTGGCTTGCTGGGCCTGGAACTTACCGGCGATGGCCCAGCGCGGTGAACGGCTGCGTTGACCCAGGCGGGTTTGGTGCCCTGTGTCGTTCACTTTGACTACCAGTCCATCGATGTCGTATGGCAGCCGATCCCGGCGAGTCTCCAGGCTTTGGTAGAATTGTATTGCCTCGTCGATTCCGCGGCACAACCGGTACTCGGGATTCACCGGCAGGCCCCACTGGGGCAGAGTCTTTAGAAATTGCTGCTGGGTGGTGAAGGCCGGGCCTTCCACCAGCCCGTAACCATAGCAGTAAATCCGTAGCGGCCGGCCGGCGGTGACCTTGGGGTCCAGCTGGCGTACACTGCCGGCGGCTGAGTTGCGGGGATTGGCAAACAGCGGCTGGCCGGCTTCCGCCCGCTGGCGATTGAGGTGGGCAAAACCTTTCCTGGTCATGAACACCTCGCCCCGTAACTCCAGCAGGGCCGGTGGCGCTATTTCCCCGGTCAGCGCCAGTGGGATAGCCCGGATGGTGCGCAGGTTGGCAGTGATGTCCTCGCCGGTGGTCCCGTCGCCGCGGGTGGAGCCTTGAACCAAGCGGCCCTGCTGGTAAACCAGTTCCACCGCCAGGCCATCCAGCTTGGGCTCACACAGGTACTCGACCGGCCCTTCAATGTCCAGCTCCTTCCTTACCCGCCCGTCAAAAGCCCGCAACTCGCCGTCGTCCATGGCGTTGGCCAGGCTGAGCATCGGCACCCGGTGGGCCACGGTCGCCAACTCCGACTGCGGCTCGGCCCCCACCCGCTGCGTAGGCGAATCGGGGGTCACCAGTTCCGGATGGCGGACCTCGAGGGCCTCCAGCTCCCGTAGCAGCTGATCGTATTCGGTATCGGTTATGGTGGGATCGTCGTGGACGTAATAGCGGACGTTGGCCTGGTCGATCTGGGCCCGCAGTTGGGCGACACGACAGTCGGCCGAATCATTCACGGCGGCGGCCCTGGAAAAATTCCAGGGTGGGCTCAACCACCTGTACCTGGAAGGGCTGGATGCCCGCCCCCTGGTCCCGGGGATAGCCTACCAGGCCGTAGTCCCGGCGGCTCAGCAGGAAGAAATAGGCCACCAGGCTGTCACCCAGTTGCTCTTCGGTAAGGATATACCGGTAACGGCCGTACTGGCCCCGCAAGGTGAACTCCTGGAAGGATCGGGTAGTATCGGTGCGCACGAACAGGCGCACCTCCTCGATCTCGGCCGGTTCCAGGCTGACAAACAGGTCGATCACGTAGGGCCGGTTGTTGGGTATGGCCCGGGGCGCGCTGTGGAACATGGCCGGCGGCGGTGGCACGGCGGTTGTATCGACTTGCACGGTATCCACTTGGGCCGTATCCGCAACCTGATAGCCGAACAGCGGCCCAGCGGCCAACAACCCGCCCAGCAGGATCAGGGCAACCGAAGCTGGTTGTACCTGGGGCGGTGACTTATTGGCCATCATCTTGTAACGCCTCGGTAACCAGGTCCGGGATCGAAAAGTGCTCCTCCGGCTGGAAGGTGAACGATTGGTGATGGTATTCCAGGTCGTCGCCCAACTTATATAGCGCTTGATATTCCGCCCGCTTGGCGATGATATCCCGCAGGGCCTCCACCAGGGCATCCACGTCGGCGGTGGTGTTATACAGGCCGAAGCTGGCCCGCACCATACCCGGTTTGGGCAGGCAAGCCGCAGCCAGCTGATCATCGGTCATCGCCAGGTAATCGGTGGCCTGGTCGGGGATCATCTCAATGACGTAGGGGTGGGCGCAGAAGCACTCGTTGCGGACGGCAATGTTATGGTAATCGTTCAGAACCCCCGCCACCAGCGAATGGGGCAGCCCCTCCACGTTGAAGGAAATGGAGGCCGCCCGAGGACAATGGCCGGTGTCGGTGGTGCCGTAAATGGTAACGTCGGGAATCTCCTCCAAAGCCTGGAGAGCATAGCCGATAAGTTCCGTTTCCTCGGCCAGCAAATAGTCCATCCCCAAGCGATCCAGCACCTCTAAAGCGGTGGCCAGTCCGATGGCGCCGGGTATGTTGGGAGTGCCCGCTTCCTCCCGTTCGGGGAAGTGGGGGCTGACGGTATAGCGCTCGGTAAAGACCCGGTCCACCATGCCGCCACCCACTTCGACCGGCTCGATGCGGGCCAGATGGTCCTTACGGGCGACCACCACCCCCGGCGAACCGGGCACGTAGGTTTTGTGGCCCGAAAACACCAGTGCGTCAATGTCCTCCAAGGGGTCTTTATGGCCGGAAACCTGCACCGGTACATGGGCCACCATCTGGGCGCCGTCTACCAGCACCAGGGCGTCGTGCTGATGGGCCAGGCGGGCCACCGCCCGGATCGGGTTGATGATGCCGGTGACATTGCTGACACCGGTAATGGCAATATAATTGATCCGGCCCTTTTCCTGGACCAGCAATCGCTCCATGGCCTTTAAATCCACGGCCCCCATACCAGCCTCGCCGATGGCAACCGGCAGGTGGATCACCCGGCCGATGTGCTTGCGGTGGGGCAGGTCGTTGGAGTGATGCTCCATGATGGAGACCAGCACCGTATCGCGGTCGGACCGCAGTTGGTGATAAATCCGGGCCAAGCGGTTAATCCCGCCGGTCGTGCCGCTGCCGGTGAAGAAGCAGGTATAGCGCTCAGGGTCGGCGCCCACAAAGCTCAACACCCGCTGGTGGGCCCAGTTGTAGGCGCCGGTGGCTAACCGGGCGCTGTTGTGCATCAGGCTGTGGGTGTTGGCGTAGTGCTCAAGGAACCTGGCCACCGTGCGGTAAGCGGCCCCCATCATCAGGGTGGAGGCGGTGGAGTCCAGGTATACCCGGCGGGTGACCTCCCCCGTCACCACCCGGTAAGTTGTGCTCAAACCGACGAAGTCGGCGGCGATCCGTTCCAGCAACTGCGTCCCTGAAGCGGGTGTCGCTGCAGGTGGTTTTGGCGTAGCAACCATAAGGGTAAATCTACAGCCGCCGGCCCGGTTTTAAAATACGGAGTTTTTTCCGAATTGGAACGGCCCCAAATCAAACCAAGACCTTTCGACCGGCCGGCGAAACTAATTTAGACCCTTAAAAGTGGAGGGGCACGGTTGTCGAAAATTTAAAGGAATTAAGGTCCGACACAAGCCGGAAGTATTTCATCCGGCGCATGTTCGGTGAGATTGCCGGCCGTTACGACCTATTGAACCGGCTGCTCACCTTCGGGCGGGATCGTTATTGGCGGCGAGAGTTGGTCAA
>SDBV01005861.1_pt1 | contig 17209 bp, 9 predicted proteins | sample 2277081 | NCBI WGS metagenome assembly SDBV01 (sample SAMN10402039, study PRJNA504765) | marine sediment metagenome | isolation source: marine sediment core GS10_PC15, 223 cmbsf | place: Arctic Ocean: Southern Knipovich Ridge | collected 2010 | reverse complement strand
TCCTGCATGGGAGGCTGCTCATGTTGACCGGATCATACGCATGGTGGAAAGGGATAAAAATCACCCTTCAATAATCATCTGGTCTATGGGGAACGAAGCCGGAGACGGTGTGAACTTTGCGGCTGGATATAAATGGATCCATGAAAGGGATGCTTCCAGGCCGGTCCACTATGAAAGAGCCCTGCTTGGTCCCAATACGGATATTTACTGTCCCATGTACGCCGGAATCGGCCGCATAGAAAAATATGCGAGTGAAACCCAGGACAGGCCCCTGATACTCTGTGAATATGCCCATTCAATGGGTAACAGCACCGGGAACCTCCAGGATTACTGGGATGTTATAGAAAAATACGATCACCTGCAGGGAGGATTTATATGGGACTGGGTTGACCAGGGACTTGTGAAGGAAACCGAAACCGGAGAAAAATTCTGGGCATACGGTGGAGATTATGGTCCGGAAAATATACCAAGCGATAAAAACTTTTGCAATAACGGTCTTGTAAATCCCGACCGGACACCGCATCCTGCTCTTGCAGAAGTGAAAAAGGTCTATCAGTACATCAAATTCTTTCCTGAAGATCTGGCTAAGGGAAAAATCAGGGTTCGTAATATGTATGATTTCAGAAGTACGGAAGGAATGGTATTTACCCTGGCTCTAACTGCAGATGGTAAGGTGATCAATACCGAGACCATTGATGATCTTGTAATCCAACCGGGTAAGGAAAAGGTGGTCTCCTTTACTGTTCCAGGGGGAAAGAGCACGGTTGGGGGAGAATACTTTCTGAATATCAGTGTTACCGCTGGAGAAGGAGAGATACTGATTGATGAGGGCTTTGAATTAGCCAGCGAGCAGTTTCAGCTGCCCTCTACCGTACGTCAAAAGATTGCCAGTACCAATGTACTTGAAGACATTCAATACACAGAGGAAGGTGATAAGCTTGTTGTATCCGGAGAAGGTTTTGAGGTTGGGTTCAATATGAGCACAGGAATGATGGTCCACTATCGAAATGGGGGACAGGACCTGATTGCTGCGGGTCCGGAACCCAATTTCTGGAGAGCACCCAATGATAATGATTTTGGTTATAGAATTCACGAAAAACTTGGAATATGGAAGGATGCAGGTCCCGAACGTGAAATGATGGAATTTCAGATTGGCATAATAAAAGATAATAAACTGACTGTGAACGTAGAATATGGACGCACAGATGTAACCGCCACTTTCAGTATTCAATATACCATACTGGGCAACGGTGAAGTAATAATTGAATCTGTCTTCGACCCCGGAGATGAAGAGCTGCCGGATATTCCCAGGCTTGGTTTACGCATGCAGCTGCCCGGGAAATTTGAAAATGTAAAATGGTACGGCCGTGGTCCCCACGAAAATTACTGGGACAGGAAAACATCAGCTTATGTCGGCGTTTATGAAAAAACTGTTGATGAACTCTACTATCCATATATCAGTCCCCAGGAAAACGGAAACAGGACAGATACCAGGTGGATTGCCTTTACAGATCAGGACGGAAAAGGACTTCTGGTTACAGGTATGCCAATACTGAGCTGGTCCTCTCTGTTTTACAGCCAGGAGGACCTGTACCAGGAGACCAGGGGTGCCAAGCATACCTATGATCTTCAGAAAAGAGATGAGATTCATGTTAACCTTGATCATCGCCAGATGGGGGTGGGGGGGGACAACTCATGGGGAGCCTGGCCACATGCCCAATACCGTCTGGCCCCTGTTCGGTATAATTACAGCTTCAGGCTGAGTCCCCTGACAGGTGATGAAGACCTTATGGAGCGGAGCAGGCAGTTTTTTGAATAAATGATAGTATCACTACCGGTGATCCCATTGCAAATTACTTTTCAATTAGATGGGGACCACCGGTATTGTAATAACGGAAAATCCAAGGCGATATGAGACCTTATGTACTTGCAGAGAATAATTGGAAAGCCCTGAAAGACCAGGAAGTTGAACTGGCAATATTGCCATGGGGAGCAACAGAGGCCCATAATTATCACCTCCCTTATGGTACGGATAATATTGAAACCGATGCCATTGCCATCGAGTCCGCAAGAATAGCATGGGAAAGGGGAGCAAAGGCCGTTGTGCTTCCCTGCATTCCTTTCGGGGTTAATACCGGGCAGCTGGATATCAAACTTACAATCAACATTGATCCGGGTACTCAGTCCCTGATCCTGGACAATATTATCGAAAGCCTCAGTGAACAAGGTATCTATAAACTGCTGATCGTAAACGGGCATGGAGGGAATGACTTCAAACAATTACTCAGGGAACTCGGCAAGCAATACCCTGAAATGTTTTTGGCTACCTGCAACTGGTTCCAGGCTGCAGATAAGGAGGCCATATTTACCAATTCCGGTGACCATGCCGATGAATCCGAGACCAGCCTGATGTTGTACCTGTCTGCCGACCTGGTTCTTCCGCTCAGTGAGGCAGGAAAGGGAAAATCAAAAAAATTCAGTGTCAGCGCCCTGAACGAAAAATGGGCATGGGCGGAAAGGAAGTGGACAAAGGTTTCAGAGGATACAGGTATCGGTGATCCCTCACAAGCCAGCTCTGAGAAAGGAGAAACCTTCTTCAGGGCAATGGTGGAGGAAATCAGCGAATTGATTTTCGATGTATCGAAAATGAACCCGGACAAAGTTTTCGGTCCCTGATCCCGGACCCAGCATTAAAAGTTCAGCCAAAACCAGCAGGTGGCAGTGGTCCAGCCTCAGACCTAATGACTGGTTTTAATTTCTTCAAGGATATTCCAGACATAAAGCTTCTGTTTTCCGCAATTCAGCACCCAAACAAGAAAACCGAAATTGAATACAAAATGATAATGTAGATTTTCATTAAGTTTCTGGAAAACAGATGCGTTATCCTTCCCGCAGACTTTGCTCTCTTTCCAGAAGATCCCTCTCCCTTCTTATTTCTTTCCTAAGAATTTCTTCATCCGGCAGATACAACTTATATTTTGAGGCAAAGATTTGTTTGCCCTCGCTCAGAACACTATATTTCACTATGGTCTTGTTTTTGTCCGTACATAAAATAAGTCCTATTGTGGGATTATCACCCGGTTGTTTGATCTTATCTTCAAAAAACCTAACGTAAAAATCCATCTGCCCTATGTCCTGGTGAACAAGCTTTCCTGTTTTCAGCTCAATTAGCAAAAAACATTTGAGAATATAATTGTAAAACACCAGATCGATATAAAAATGGTCGTTGTCTGCTGTAATCCTGTACTGACGGCCAATAAAAGAAAAACCGTTGCCAAGCTCAAGTAAAAACTGATGTAGTTTCCCTATGAGTGCAGATTCTAATTGTGTTTCTGCCAGTTTCTCGTATTCTTTCACATTCAAAAACTCAAGAACGAATGGGTCTTTCATGAAGTATGAAGGCTGCATTTTCTCTTTCTTATTTTCAGCTTCCTCTATGACAGCCTGTCTGCGCTGTTTGTCGCTCATTAAAATCCTCTCAAAATACAGGCTGTTGATTTGCCTTTCAAGCTGCCTTGTACTCCAGTTTCCACCAATTGCTTCCTCTATGTAAAACTCCCTGGCATTCTCATTTTCAACCTTTAACAGCAGACGATAGTGTGTCCAGGATAATTCTCCACGCAGTGCGTGGATTTTTTCAAATGTCTGGTAAAACTGCCTCATATAATGGAGGTTACTTTTTGTAAAACCTTTGCCGTATGCCTGTGTCAACTTGGCAGATAAGTTCTTAACTAAAAAACTACCATATTCTGCACGGTCCCTGCCCTTTTGTTCTTCTTCCACAATTTCCCTTCCTACATTCCAGTAAGCTTGAAGCATTTCAATGTTGGCTATTCGATAAACCTTGTTACGTGCACCTTCCAGGATATCTTTAATCCTTTCATAAAAACCATCAAATGAAGTTGATAATAGTTTAGTCATCTTGAATTTTTTTGTGCTGTATTATTCGTTTCTCTTTTATGGTTTAACCAACATAATATCATACACCTGTCATTTTGGAACTACTAAAAACACGTTTGCAGCACCCAAAACAGAAAATAGAATATCAAAATGTTACGAGGATTTTCAAGTGTGCGGAAAACAGGAAAAATGAAGCCTGATGAGCTTTTCACTCCCTGATCCGGAGATCAGCATAAATTTCATCGTAAACCTTCAGAAAACAGCGATCCAGCCTCCTGTATTCAGCAATACAGTACCCAAATATGAAAACTGAAATTTGAATACCAAACCTGTGTGTTATCCTTCTCGTAGACTTTGCTCTCTTTCCAGGATATCCCTCTCTTTTCTTATCTCTTTCCTAAGAATTTCTTCATCCGGCAGATACAACTTATATTTTGAGGCAAAGATTTGTGTGCCTTCTGCCAGAATACTGTATTTTACAATTGTATTATCCTTCTCGGTGCACAGGATCAGACCAATGGTAGAATTATCACCTTCCAGCTTTACCTGATCCTCAAAGAACCTCACATAAAAATCCATCTGGCCTATGTCCTGGTGATTGAGTTCGCCGGATTTCAGATCTACTAATAAAAAACATTTCAGGATGTAATTGTAAAAAACCAGGTCAACATAAAAATGATTTCCCTCGCTTGATATCCTATACTGCCTTCTTACAAAAGAGAAACCTTTACCCAACTCAAGTAGGAACTCCTGTAGCTTATCGATAAGAGCCTGCTCCAGAGTTTGTTCATAAAAACCAGTATTGGCCTTCAAATCCAGGAACTCAAGAACATATGGATCTTTGATTATATGAGAAAGCTGTTTTTCTTCCTTTTTATTTTCTGCCTCCTTCTGTACTAGTGCATTGTCCTTCTTCTTGGTTAATAGCATACGTTCATAGTACAGACTGTTGATCTGCCTCTCCAGTGTCCGTGTGCTCCAATTGCACTCAGTGGACTCCTTCATGTAATATCGCCGTGCCGTTTCATTTTCAACCCTTAGCAATAACCTGTAATGGGTCCAGGACAATTCGGAACGCACTGCGTTCCAAATTGGGAACACCTTATAAAATTGTCGCATGTAACGTAAATTCCTGTTACTAAAACTTTTACCATACCGTTGGGTCAGACGCTCTGCTAATATTTCCAGTAAGGCCTTACCATATTCAGCACGTTCTTTCCCCTCCTGTTCTTCTTCCACTATGGCTCGTCCTATTTGCCAATAAGCTTTTACCATGATTAGATTTACCTCGTGGTAGGCTGCACCTCTTGCTTTTTCAATAATTTCATCCACCCTTTCGAAAAAACTCTCAAATGAAGTAGGTAATGATTTAGTCATTTTGAAATTTATTGTTTTGAATTGTTCGTTTCTCCTTTATGGTCTGACCAACATAATATCATACATCTATCATTTCTAAACTTTCAATACCGTTACGAGGACCCAAATCAGAAAATCGAATATTGAATATCAAGATGTTATGAGGGTGTTCGAAAAGTCTGCGGAAAACAGGAGGTTTTCACTTCCTGATCCGGAAGCTATTAAATCTTTGCCCGGATCTTGAATATATTATGGGCATTGCTCAACAAGCTAGTTCCAGTTAAATGTATCATGGTGGTTCTGCAAGGAGCAGCAATCCGCTTCCAGCCTTAGAGGCCGGCTTTAATTTCTTCAAGGATCTTCCAGGCGTACAGTTGCATTCGTGGGATATGGAAGGATTCGTCCCAGCCAAGTCCAATACTAATTAACTCCTAAATGCAATTCCGAAAGATCGAAATACAGCAAAATATATTGTAAATTCTTACTTTTAGTCAGAGGTTAATAAAAATTGTCTATTGCCTCAGGCAAGTATTTGGATACATATGGCAAATCTGAATGAAAGCATTCTTTGGAGAAAAGTCAAAAAGGGTGATATAGATGCTTTTAATACACTGTACGAGCAATATGTCGATCAGTTATACTCTTTTGGTATGGCTTATCACAAAGATTCAGCTTATGTCAAAGACTGTATTCACGATCTGTTTCTTGATATCCACAAATATAGAAGCAAACTTGCCGATACAGATAATGTAAGGTTATATCTGCTAAAATCACTTAAGAGAAAACTGTTCAAAGACAAGAACATTACAATTAGTTTGTCTTTAGACGAATTTGAAATTCAACAGAATAAACAGAGCGAGAAATCAGTAGAGGATAGCATTATTGAGTCAGAGACGGATCGAAGTATTTACAATATGGTTAATAAAGGTCTTGCAAAACTGTCTGACCATCAAAAAGAGGTTCTTTTTTTGAAATTTAATTCGGAATTATCATACGAAGAAATTGCAGAGATCCTGAAGATTTCTGTTGAATCCACCCGCACATTAGTATATCGGTCCATTAAGTCTTTGCGTGAAATTATTACTTCACAGAATAATTAGCATTTGGGAATTCTGGCTTAATAATCTATAAAATTAATGATTTGATTTCTAACGATTTGCGTTAGTCTAAATAAAATAGTATAGATTCTTTGTCTATATAATAGCATTTTGCTCCTTATGTATATGTAATCAGATTAGGAAATGAAGAAAAAAGGAAATAGGAAGAAAGCTGAAGATGTTCTAATTAATATGGAACATCACAATGAGTTTGATTTAGAGAAGCAACTGGAGAATTCTGATATTAATCAATCAGAGATAAATATTGCGCAAGATATTGTTTCCTCAATACATGCCGAGAAACGAATGCTCCCTGAAGATGAAAAGAAAGAACTGAAGGTCCGAATTCAAAATTCACTTCATCATACCAAAAGGCGCAGGATTATTTATTACTGGTCCTCAGCAGCAGCCTCAATAGTCCTGATTTTGGCATTATCGTTAATTGTATACCAGCAATCAGGTTCAAGGGATTATCTCTCCAAATGGGCAGCTGAAATTGAAATTCCCAATGTTAAAGACGAAATAATTCTGATGCTTAATCAGGACTCCGTTATCAATATCTATTCGGATAATGCAATTATTGAATACAACAATTCAGGAGAAAGCTTAACCTTAAATGATAGGACAACAATCAATCAGAACATTGACAAGAAAAGCACTGTTTATAATACGTTGATTGTTCCTTTTGGTCACAGATCGGAACTGATACTGTCTGATGGTAGCCATGTCTGGCTAAACTCAGGGTCAAAACTTGTATATGCCGTAAAATTTGACAATAACAGAAGGGATGTCTATTTAGAGGGAGAGGCAGTATTTGATATTGTAAAAAGGGAGAACCAGCCTTTTTTCGTTTCTACAAAAGATATAAATGTAAAAGTCCTTGGTACTGTATTTAATGTCAGCGCTTATCTTGATGATGAATATTCAAGAGCTATCCTTGCATCCGGTAGCGTTGAATTAAACTATCCAGGTAAAACAATACTAAAAAAATCAAAGACCGTACTAATTCCTGGTGAAATGGCAGTCTACGATGCACAGCAGAAGGTTGTATCAAAAAGTAAGGTTGATACTGAGTTATATACAAGTTGGAAGGATGGCTATCTGTATTTTAAGCACGAATCATTGGAGAATATATTTAAAAAACTTGAGCGATACTATAATGTTTCAATCGAGATGGTTGATGCACAGCTTGGTTCTGAGACATTTTCTGGTCAGCTGGATTTACGTAATTCACCAGAGGAGGTACTTGAACTGATTCAATTAACCAGTAGTTTTATAATTGATTCTGAAGATTTACATACATTCAATATCAAGAAAACCTTGCCTATGAATTAGATGCAGCTTATATAAATCAAAGCCGGTAGATGTTGTAGCATCCACCGGCAATGTTTAAAACAAACATCGCATTAGAGGCGATATTTATTCATCGAAAAACAATCAAAGTTATGAAAAAAGGCATCAATTATGAGCTTTTTTATCCCCAAAGGCAAATTTCACGAAGATTTCTTAAAATAATGAAAATCAATCTATTATTTCTGTTGATTGGAATTTCAAATGTTTTTGCCAGTACATATTCCCAATCCACCGAACTTTCACTTGATATCAAAGACGCAGTGGTTGAAGAGGTTTTTGAAGAGATTCAAAAACAATCTGAATATATTTTCTTCTATAAAGACAGTCATTTTAAGAGCGGAAAAAAATTTACCATTAAGGCAGACAATGTTGGGATTGACAATATAATGGAGGAGCTATTATCTGGAACTGATCTGGACTATGAGATATCAGACAGACAGATAATTATTACACCAAGGCAAGAAGAAGCTCCAGGTTCGAGTCCCACCTTAAAACCTGATACTGCCGTTATCGATCAAATTGAAATTTCTGGGCAGGTTTCTGATGCTGTATCTGGTGAGCCGTTAATTGGAGCAACAATTCAGATTAGGGGTACAACAGAGGGCACCATTACTGATGTTACTGGAAATTATTCCATTCAGGTTCCAGGTGGTGAATCGGTATTGGTTTTTTCCTATATAGGATTTGAACCAAGAGAAGTCAGGGTGGAAGCTCTTAGGGAGATTAATATTGCACTTAATGAAAACATTGAGAGAATTGATGAAGTTCTTGTTATAGGGTACGGAACGCAAAAGAGATCGAGTAGTACAGCAGCTGTTGCTTCAGTGGGGGTGGAAGAATTGCAAAAAGCGGTATCCCATGATGTCGCTCTTGCTCTTCAGGGACGGACTGCCGGACTTCAGGTATTGACTGACGGAGGAATAGCGGGAGCTGACATCAATATAATAATAAGGGGGGCTGCATCATTTGGCTCAGTTGATCCTCTTTATGTTATTGATGGTGCATTTAGTAACTTGGGATTAAGAGCTCTCAATCCCGAAGATATCGAGTCCATTGAGATATTAAAGGACGGTGCCGCAGCTGCAATTTATGGGTCAAGAGCTGCAAATGGGGTAGTCCTGATTACAACGAAAAGTGGACAAATGGGAAAAACTGTGGTTGATTTTAATTCGTCCTACAGCATTCAAAATCCTTCCCGTACACTTGAATATATGAACGCTGAGGAGTGGAGAAGCTTTGCCAACCAGGTTTCTGATAATAGTGGATTGGCCCGCGCTTCTGAAAATGTAAACCCAACTTATCCTGAGGTTAATACAGATTGGCAGGATCTTTTCTTGCAATATGCTCCCATCTATAATGCAAGTTTGGGGATTTCCGGTGGTTCGGAAAATTCCTCCTATAATGCCAGTATTGGTTACTATGATCAGACAGGGATGATTACATATTCTGATTATACCCGATATAGCGCAAGACTTAATACAACTTACAAAAAGGGCAGATTGAGTATACATGAGAGCTTTGCGCTTGCCCGCATGGAGAAAACACCGACAAATTCATTTAACATAGGAATACCAACAGCTCCTGCCTATGATGAGAATGGAAGATTGCATTCGGCTGGCCGGGAGTATTATATTGAAGGAGACAACAATGTGTCAAATCCACTTGCCAGCACACATTACAGCAACAGGAAATCAAATACTTCGGATGTAACAGGTAGTATTAACCTTGGGATCGATCTCTCATCAGGATTCGAATATGTACTCAGCTTATCGGGTGCATATGATGTACATCATGATTACAATCATAGTCCTGAATACTATACGCGTTGGGACAGCATTGGCAATCCAATAACTGAGACAGGAAATCCGGAAACATCTCTTTCGGAGGCCAGGGGTGAAGAATTAACCTTTAACATAGATAACCTTATCAAGTATGTAAAAACATTCGAAGCACACTCAATAGATGCTCTTATTGGTACGAGCTGGTTACAGGAATTTAACCGGGTTATGTCCATCGGAACTGTATATGACCTCGGTGATCCAACACTTACCGGGGTTAATGCAGATGGTAAAATTGCTGCTGGTGAGTACAATGCTGCCTTATTATCAGTTTTTGCCCGCCTAAATTATCAATACGATAATCGTTATCTGTTCTCGACAACAATACGTAGGGATGAATCTTCTAAGTTTCATAAAGATTATCGCGTAGGATGGTTTCCATCGGTTTCTGCAGGTTGGAATATTCATAGAGAAGCTTTTTTCCCTGGTGGTGTAGTCTCCCGTCTAAAAGTGAGAGGTAGTTACGGAGAACTAGGTGCTAATTTTATTGAGCCCTATCTCTATATATCCCAGGCATATGGGCCAATTCCGGCAGTATTCGGCAAGCTCCAAACCAGTCCAAAAGATAGGCAGATGGGAAGGGTGACCCGGATAGCTCAACAGGGCCTGACATGGGAGACATCCGTATCTAAAGACCTTGGACTGGAATTGGGATTTTTTGAGAACAGGTTTCTGATAATCGCTGATTATTTCATTAAAACTAATGTTGACCTGCTTGCAAAATTAGAAGCAAGTCCATCTTCAGGGCAAACCCTGATAATAAATAAGGGAGAACGTCCGGCATTTAATTCAGCATCAGTTGAAAACAAAGGTTTTGAGTTTGATGCAATTTACAAAGACCGGACCGGAGATTTTACATATGACATCAGCTTTAATTTTACCACCATCAAGAATAAGGTACTTTCCCTTGGCGCCAATGTACAACCAATTCGCGGTGAGTTAATATCTGGAAGTTTCAATGATCGGCCAACTATAACTAAGGAAGGCTTACCCATTGGATCTTTTATTGGATATGTTATTGAGGGTTTAGATGGAAATGGGAATTTTATTTTTCAGGATAACAATGGATTGGATCCAAATGGGAATTTAACCAACGCCCCTGACAGTGCTATTGATGAGAACGACAAAGTTATTCTTGGAAATCCCCAACCTGATTTCACATTTGGTTTAAATTTTTCAGCTGGTTGGAAGAATTTTGATTTAACCATTTTTCTACAGGGCACATACGGCAATGAAATATTCAGCCGGATAAGGTATCCAAATTACTTTGAATACAACAATAATAATGTGGCAGATGCTCTGAATGCCTGGACCCCTACAAATACAAACACTGACATTCCAATAATGCATGTTAATAACAGGACTGGTGGAAACTCGCTGCCCAGTGAGTTCTATATTGAAGATGGATCATTTCTTAGAGTTAAGAATCTTCAGCTTGGTTACAGTCTTAGTAGTAAAATACTATCTCGGATTAAAGTTTCCAGACTACGATTTTATGCAGGAGCTCAAAACTTGTTAACGCTGACAAACTATACTGGTTATGATCCAGAAGTTAGTTCGGATGCTCTTTTCAATAGAGGTGTGGATTTCAGAGGATATCCAAATGCAAGGACCTATACTTTCGGACTCAATTTATCATTTTAACCAATTTAAGAGATCAATCATGAAACCGGTACTTAAATCAATTCTGACAATTATTCTACTAACCTTTACTATTGGTTGTGAAAAGGTATTCGATGAACTTTCGGTTAATCCTAATCAACTTTCGGTTACTGGTTATTATACTTCACCAGAAGCTATAAACTCCGGGATAATAGGCACATATGGATATATCTCCACTCCCAGGAATCTTGGTGCAAGTGGAACCGGAACGATGTTTAACCGGGGAGATGAAACAAGCTCCGATGCGGATTATTGTGTTGCAGGTCAGTATAATGCACAATTGTCTCCCTCATATTATACTATTGTACAGCCATTTGCACTAATGTATACGGTTGCCTCTCAAGCATCACAAATGATTGAAACAACACCAGATGTAGCTTTTGATGATGAGGAGTTAAAGAATGCATATATGGGTGAAGCTTATTGTTTGAGGGCGTTTGCACATTTTTTCCTATTGATACATTATAGGAATATTCCAGTAGTCCGAAATATGCCTAAAGATGCTTCGGACTATGTGCGTCCTCAAGAGGATCCAATTGATGTATGGAATTTTATCATTGAAGACCTGAAAATGGCGAAACAACTTCTGCCAGGAAAGGATTATTGGGATGTAAAAAACAAGGGCAGAGTGACCAAGGCTTCTGCAGCAGGGCTATTAGGGAGGGTGTATCTGTATATGACAGGTATTGAAAATAACTATGGAGCTGGAGGGTTGAATTATTATTCAGAAGCTGCAAAAGAATTCGGTGAAATCATAAATGGAGATTTCGGTAACTATTCATTGGAACCGACATACTCCGATAATTTTAGTGTTATAAACGAGAATAATAATGAATCACTACTGGAATTTCAGTTTCTGGGTGATGTAGAAAATACAGGATTCAATCCGGGATTTGTATCAAGCGGATTGTTCAATGATTATCGTGGTTTTTCTCCACCTTATGGTTATTCAGGCAGAGAAGTAGTAGTTCATGACTGGCTATATGATGCATTTGTTGCCTCCCAGGATGTTAACGGAAATACAGATCTCAGGATGTTTGGTACTCTAGTGTTTGATGAAAGTGATCCGAATATTAAAACTCCACCGGGATATGGAATAACTCTTCTTGACGGCAAAACATGGACTGAAACGTATGGTGCAGCTGGGTTTGGTGCAGCCAGAAGTAATGCTGCTCCATATAAAGCATCAAACAGAAAGTGGCTGGACTGGACTCTGCCGGGTCAGGATCCTGGTAATGGAATGTACTTTCTAAATGCTAGAGCACACGGTTCAAACTGGAGATTCATTCGCTATGCTGATGTACTACTTATGTATGCTGAATCAGTTCTTATGGGAGGATCCCAGACTAGTGTCGCGCCAGTTGATGCGGTAAATATAGTCAGACAAAGAGCCAATGTACCGCTGTTGTCAAATGTTTCCATGGATGAAATCAGAGCAGAAAGAGTATTGGAATTGTCTCTGGAAGGACACCGATTTTTTGATCTTTTGAGGTGGGGGACTGTGGCGGATCGTTTTGCAGACCTGGAAAGTACAGATCCAAACTTCAAACAATTTAATTCTTCGCCTTATTTAGGCTTTACACCAAACAAACATGAGTGGTTACCCATTCCCATTGATGAAATAGAATCAAATCCAAATATAAACCAGAATAATCAAGGTTGGTAGTATCATGAAAAAGAGCTGGTGAGTTATTTCTCAATTCATACATAATAGCTCTCTAATACGTTTATTCACAATTGTTTAACAATGGCTGTTAAAAATATACAGTTTTTTGTACTGGGATTCTTATTGCTTTTTTTTAGCTGCACAGAATCTGATTCGGTAAACAGGATCCCATCAACAGACAAACCCAAGGTGGATGAGAATCCTCAAAAGGACATGCTGTATAATGGTATTAAGTTACCTGAAATATGGCCTCCATTCCAGACAATCTCGATGTTGGAAAAAGGTATGCCTGTTCCCTACCTTGAATCCCCGCCAGATACAATAAATATATCTATTGGACGACAGTTGTTCGTCGACAATTTTCTTATCGACATTACCAATCTGACCAGACAATTTCATTACCCGGAATACCATGCTGCGAATCCTGTTCTTGTACCAGTTGAGTCCTGGGAAATGAGTGGAGAGGATGGTGCTTTTGCTGCGCCGTTCAGTGATGGAGTATGGTACGATGAAACAGAAGGGAAGTTTAAGCTGTGGTATCTGGCAGGTGGAAAAGAATATGTTGAGGGAAGGGGAGCAGGAATTACCTGTTATGCTGAATCAACGGATGGCATCAATTGGACAAAACCAGATCTTGAAATTGTACCGGGTACCAATATTGTTGATAAAGATGAACAGCGGGATGCGAGTACAGTATGGATTGACAAGGGAGAGGAAGATCCGCTTAAGCGGTACAAAATGTTCCTTGTAATGCGTGATCCCGAAATTGATAAATGGGTTTACAGCTACAAATACTCAGCTGATGGGATTTCCTGGAAGAAGACGTACTACAAATCCGGAGTGATCGGTGATCGCTCAACTGTTTTTCAAAATCCATTCAGGGATAACTGGGTATTCAGCATCCGGCGTAATTACAGGTTGAATAATGGAAAATTGGTAAGAGCAAGGGACTATCTCGAATCAATATATCCTGATGCCGGAGTGGAAGCAGCCCATGCAACTGGAGAGGAAGGTACTGGCAGTGTAGGTCTCTGGTTCGGACCCTGGCCCAATGAACATCACCATCCATCCTTCCCCAATATAGATCCTGCTATTTATAATCATGATGCAATTGCTTATGAGAGTCTGTTACTTGGTTTTTTTTCTGTCTGGATGGGACCGGAGAATGATGTGGCAGAGTCATTAGGAATACCTAAGAGGAACGAGGTCATGGTTGGCTACAGCAGGGATGGTTTTCATTGGGACAGGCCGGACATGAATGCATTCTTGCCTGTCAATGGATCTGAAAATTCCTGGAATTATGGAAATGTTCAATCTGTTGCTGGTGCCCCTGTAATTGTAAACGATAAGATTTTCTTTTATGTCAGTGGACGGCGAAAACACGATGCTAGCTGGAGTGGATTTACAACAACAGGCTTAGCTACTCTGCGCCGGGATGGTTTTGCCTCAATGGATGCATTGGATTCCGAAGGCACTTTACTAACCAGAGCATTTCAGTTTGACGGAAAGCACCTCTTCGTGAATGCCAATGTAACCGGAACCTTAACGGCTGAGATTCTCGATGAAAGCGGCGAAGCTATTCCTGGATACTCTCATTCTGATTGTATTCCGAATAAGGGAGATAATACTAAAGCTATTATGCGATGGAAAGGTAAGAATGACCTAAGTGAGATTGAGAGTGAGATAATCAGGATCAGGTTCAATATATCCAATGGCTCTTTGTACTCGTTTTGGTTAAGCAAATGGGAAACCGGTGAAAGTTATGGGTACACTGCTGGAGGCGGTCCAGGATTACATGAAAGTGGACAGGATAAGAAATAAATATCATACCAATTCTCAAATATTAATTATTAATTATTAATCATTAAAAATTACAGTTATGAAAAAGTTTTACTTGATTTTGATCGCTGTATTTCTTGGAAGCATTTTATACGCTTCACCTGAAATCGAAACAGGAGAGGTTATGGATGTTGAAGGAAATACTTACAAGACAGTAAAGATCGGTGATCAGGAGTGGATGGCCGAGAATCTCAGAACAACCAAGTATTCTAACGGGGACGATATTCCCGATGGTACTTTGGCTGGAGATTATTCTGCGGAAACGGAACCTAAATACAGGTTTACGCCGGAAGCAGTAGATACCATGGGATATCTGTATACATGGTTCGTAGTAAATGATTCGAGAGATGTTTGTCCAACGGGCTGGCATGTCCCATCAGACGCTGAGTTTGTAGAACTGGAAGTTGCAATCGGACTGAGCCAGTTGCAGGCTGATGTGTCAGATGCATGGAGAGGTCAGGATGACAGTATTGATCTCAAACTGAAATCAAAGTACATGTGGACTGTCCCAGGCACGGATGAATTCGGCTTCAACGCAGTCCCGGTAGGTTACTGGAATCCCGTTGGAGAATTGAGAGCCAGCAGGGGATCGACTGAATTCTGGTCTTCCACAGCAGGCACCGAAGCGGGTACAGCTGCGGGTCGCAAAATACACAATGATGTCCATGGAATATTCCGGGACCCTGCTGATCGTGATGCCAAGAGGGGTTGGTCTGTCAGATGCGTTAAAGCTGCACCAAGCTATGAAACAGGTGAGATTAAAGATGTAGAGGACAATACTTATAAAACTGTAAAAATCGGTGAGCAATGGTGGATGGCCGAGAATCTCAGAACTACCAAGTATTCTAACGGGGATGATATTCCTGACGGAACAACGGTTGGAGATTATACTGCGGAAACAGAACCAAAATATCGGTTCTCACCTGAAGCTATTGATACCATGGGATATTTATATACCTGGTACGTAGCTACTGATTCAAAAAATGTTTGTCCTACCGGCTGGCATATCCCATCAGACGCTGAGTTTATAGAACTGGAAGTAGCGATTGGACTGAGTCAGTTACAGGCGGATGTATCCGATGCATGGAGAGGTCAGGATGATAGCATTGAACTTAAGATTAAATCTGCATACATGTGGACCCAGCCCGGGACAGATGACTTCGGCTTTAATGCAGTCCCGGTAGGCTACTGGAATCCAGTAGGAGAATTGAGAGCCAGCAGGGGATCGACTGAATTCTGGTCTTCCACAGCAGGCACCGAAGCGGGTACAGCTGCAGGTCGCAAAATACACAATGATGTCCATGGAATATTCCGGGATCCTGCTGACCGTGATGCAACAAGAGGTTGGTCTGTAAGATGTTTAAAAGACACTGAATCTCCCACATACGAAACCGGGGAAGTAAAAGATGTTGAAGATAATACCTATCTGACAGTAAAGATCGGTGAGCAATGGTGGATGGCCGAGAATCTCAGAACTACAAAGTATTCTAACGGGGATGATATTCCTGATGGAACTTCGGCTGGTGATTACTCATCAGAATCAGAACCTAAATACAGGTTTACACCGGAGTCAGTAGATACCATGGGATATCTCTATACATGGTATGTGGCAAGCGATTCTCGAAATGTTTGTCCCACAGATTGGCATATCCCATCAGACGCAGAGTTTATAGAACTGGAAGTAGCGATTGGACTGAGTCAGTTACAGGCGGATGTATCCGATGCATGGAGAGGTCAGGATGATAGCATTGAACTTAAGATTAAATCTGCATATATGTGGACCCAGCCCGGGACAGATGACTTCGGCTTTAATGCAGTCCCGGTAGGCTACTGGAATCCAGTAGGAGAATTGAGAGCCAGCAGGGGATCGACTGAATTCTGGTCTTCCATAGCAGGCACCGAAGCGGGTACAGCTGCAGGTCGCAAAATACACAATGATGTCCATGGAATATTCCGGGATCCTGCTGACCGTGATGCAAAAAGAGGCTGGTCATTACGATGTGTCAAGGACGAGGTTACAGCAATTAGACAGGTCTACCGTAATGCCTTTGATGTAAACGTATATCCCAATCCGACTTCCGATATGTTTACAATTTCGGTACCTGATAACAAAGTAAAATACCCCATTGAAGTTCATTTATATGATATTACCGGAAAAAGACTTGAGAGTAGATTGGTCCATGAGTCTGAATCAAGATTCTCATTAGGCAATTATCCCAGATCAGTCTATATCCTTAAAGTGATCGACCTCAATGAGAAGGTAGATATTATTAAGGTAATAAAGAAATAGTAGTCTTAGGGTAGCATAGCAAGTGTAGTTTTAGATTCAGATTGATAAAGCCTGCCATTAAGTAACGATTATGGCAGGCTTTATTTCTTGTAACTACTCAGGTCTAAAAACAAGGCGGTTATTAACAATTTGAGCTGGTTTTTGCATAGTATTTCAAAAATTTCCGGTTGTATTTTCAAAAAGCAAAGTCTTATTAACAGTTGTCAGT
>SDBV01005860.1_pt1 | contig 17212 bp, 14 predicted proteins | sample 2277081 | NCBI WGS metagenome assembly SDBV01 (sample SAMN10402039, study PRJNA504765) | marine sediment metagenome | isolation source: marine sediment core GS10_PC15, 223 cmbsf | place: Arctic Ocean: Southern Knipovich Ridge | collected 2010 | reverse complement strand
TCCCCTGGCTGGTATCTTACCAGCGTAATCTAATATATCTTTATAATCAAACGGATCGTATGATCCTAACCCCGGAATACCGGGGAATCTAAACCCGTAATATTGTACACCCTGTACGCCAACGTCGAAAGCTAGATTCATAAGTCGCTTAATCTCCCCTAGTGGTAATTGTCTTTTCATGGCAAAGTATTCATTGAATACTGTTGGCTTGGCGAGTGCTACAGAATCCCTAAATGAGGAGTTATCCCAGTCTCTATGATGGGTTACTATATCTACATCACATACCCTAAGAAAGGCATCAGACAATACTTTGCCATCGCTACTCCATGCACCACCACTGACTAAACACTTCTGTCTTTTTAAACTGTCGGCTATGTTTTTAACTATATTAACTTCGTTCTGGTCAGTGCCTATGAACTCGTTACATACATCAAAGAACACGTTTCCTAATTCGGCTAATTCGCCCATCCGACCGAGTTCGACTAGTATACCTTCGTCCTCAGCTACTCGGTATACCCCTATCTCAACCATAATCCCATGCTCTTTCATTCTTTTACAATGGTCATATAGAACATTGAAATCCATTACACCTAAATGCCGAACATAATTGATCCCAGAATTGTTTAACTCATTCTCATACCACTCCAGGCTATACTCACCCCAATCGTGCCAGTTATGTTCTCCAGTAGTTCTCCATAGAGCCTCTAGTCTCGATACGCCACATAACTTAGTCGGCTCATCACCGTAAAGTATCTGATGATTAGACACAGATAGCTTCTTATTGACTGGAGGCGGAGGTGGAGGAGGAGGAGGTGGCGGAGTAGGTGTAGTAGGAGGGCTTGGGTCTGGAAACGATAGTGGGTTCTCATATTTCACACGGTTCTTTCCATTCGTCTGAGGCCAGATAATTACGAGATTCCCGTCATTAAAGACCTTAATTTCACCACTTCCAGCAAAAGAACCTGGAACGACTCGTCCCTCTGTCTCCCATGGGAATGGGTCTTTTGAGCCTCGCATATAATGTCGAAGCTCGATTCCACTACGGGCTACACAATGAATCACTCCACGAATATCAATATAGAAAGAGAGTGCTTCAGATATCTTATCAAAACCGAATTCACTAGCGTCTTTCCATTCACCCATTTTCTAACTCCTCTACTCTTGCACGTAATTTCTGTAATTCATTAAGTATTGGGAATATTAATTTACTTCTATGTATCCCCTCAACCTGTTCACCCACAGCAACACGTTCCTTTACCTCCCCGTTCTTATCCTTAACTTCCTCATGTATAACATCGTGAAAGACCATCTCTGGACATAATACTTCGACCTCCTCGGCTATTAGACCGTATTCTTTCTTACCTGTTCCCTCTTCGCTATATATATGTCTTTCGTTCTTCTGTTTACATTCGTAGTTCACTGGCCTTAAATCATATACCCAACTAGTATCTTCCATATCTGTTATGTTGATTTTCTTTCTTATGGTAGACGAATCATATCCAAGTTCACCAGAATTATTTATTTGGAGATCACGGATAGTTTCTCCGTTCATGTCGTGACCATAAACGGCTGGCATTAAGACTATCCCATCTCCTTTTATAGTGAGCTTTGTCGTCCTTGATGTCCCACCCGCTGCGGTAGTAGCAAATATTAATGAAGCCCCTCGATTAGAGCCATCAAAATTTTCTTCTGCCACCGCAAACATCGCAACCTGATTAGACCAACTTGCCTGACCAGTATAATAACCAGCCCAGAACAACCCTCCTCCGATTCTATCTCCGCTTAGAACCTGCAAAGGAGACCCCAACGTCCCTCTTGCTTTCCTCATTTCAATGTTTCCGCCTTGATTTACTTCGTCAGTAGAGACATAAGCCTCGAAAAGAAATCTTGCACCATCACTACCCGTTTTTAGGAGATGTAGCAGATCATCTGGACTCATTGTCCCGATGCCTATGTTTGTTCCATCCCAGAAAATTCCACTATCCGCTAGGCCCGTTGCATCATCTACATGATAAGGGATAAGACCATCGGTCAGGGCCGTACATTTAATCGTTGTTACTATTGGACTCGCCGACCACGCCGGAGCAACCCCAACCCCTCCACTTATAGGGACTTGCCCAACAGCCACGTCAGCCAGTTTAGAAAGAGTCGTTGCTCCACTGGCATAGATGAGATCACCGACTGCATATGAGGTTAAACCTGTCCCTCCGTTTGCTACCGAGAGGGGAAGGGTAATCCCTCCACCTCCTGTTAGGATATTTCCGTCGGTATCCATAACTGAGAATCGCTGACCATCAAACACCAAAGCGTTTCCTGGCTCAAGGGAAACAGCTACCGGCAGCAGGAACTTATCGTTCCCCCCATTAGCAGGATCGAGTTTGAAGTTAACCGTTACAGCTGAGGAGTGGGTGTTAACAAAGGTGGCAGAAACAACAGATATAGCTGCACCTGCTGTATACACGACTGTATTAGCCCCATTGCTTAATGTACCCGTTGCCAGATTTGTAAACGTAGTCCCTACTAACCCATGAATAGAATAATCTACCTTTGCGTTAGTATCAGACCACGCTTCTAGTGCGTCTGTCGAATCAAGACAAAACATAATTCTCTCCTATAGTGTTCCTAGTACTGCGGCGACTTGAAACGCCGCTCCTCCAGCAACAGAATCAGCGTAAGCCTTTATACTCTGTTGCGTACAAATTTTAACAGCAGAATCGCTGACCATATTATCTTCATCTAATGTGCCAGTTACGGCTATCGTACTACCAATATCTACAGTTGTTGCGGATACTGCCCCCGTTATTAATACATTACCACCGCCAGGTATCAACTGTATATCTCCAGTATCAGACGCTAAATAAATATCATCATTATCATCACTGGCATCTCCGACATATCCTCTTCTTACTATATTTGAGTCATAAAAAGCAATCCAAGTCCTGTTTGCATCGCCTGTCGCTCCACCAATTATTGCTATTGCTTCGTTCGCATCGGTCACCGTAAGGTATCCGCAATCCAATGTCCCAGCTACCGCTAAATTTCTAATATTAACATCACCGTTTTCATCCCAAACATACTCAACTGTCTCAACGGTTTTGGCATATCCTAGAACTGGAGTAGTCATACTCCCCGCCTTAGTACGAATAATCTTTATATCAAATTTGCCGGTTGTGTCATCAGCTACGTGGTTACTTAAATCAGAAGCATCCCAAGAAATTACTCCCGTATGTCGGCATCCATCAGTGCCATCAACGGGAGTAAATTGAGTAAATGTGTCTATACCTGAAATTGAGTACCAAAACGTAGGTCTTATATTTTTACTCGCTGGCGTTGAAAATACAAGCTCTATATCTTCAAATGCAGTATCGGCACCTATAATAATATACTCGTTATTTGATTCAAATATTGCTGTTGTATTTGCAAGGATTCCATCTGCCATGACTGGCACGTGAGTTGTTGGTGTGTTGTCTGTAGCCAGGGTAGCATCAATAAACACACCTGAATCCTGATGTACTGGGCCAATCTCGGGGCCAATCTTTAACCCATATATACCAGTACTCCCAGATACTTGGTCAGTCGCCAGGACTTCCAAAGCAAATATATCTCCACCGGTAGCAAGAGTCCTATCAATATTTAAAAGTAAAATACCTTCGTCTTCTCCTTGCGTGATATTGCCTGTTATATAATCGAGATCGATCGCTTTTACATCCCCATAACCTGCCGCATCTGTGTCTATTTCAAGAGCATGGTCATCTGTGTGTGTAGAGGTATGTAAAATATCTACTGACTTATAAAACAGTATATCCTCTTCGTCATCTACTGTATCAAATGTGATATATTTATTTGACCCTTCCTGTATGCTCAGTGCATCGAGAAGATTATCGGGCATTTTGATTAAATTCTCGGTTGTCGCTCCCGTGAAGGTGATGTCCTCCTGTAGGGATAGGCTGCCGCCATCAGCAAGCGTCAGCCCAGCAGCCGTAAGAGTATAGTTCCCAACGTTCCAGTTCGCCGTAAGGGGTGTTGTCCCGTCCCGTAGAACATATATTGAGTGGTCAGCGTCGGCTATATCATCGTGACCAAGCCATTGTAGATTACCAGAACCATCTGTACATAATGCCTTATTTGCATTGTCATCGGTGGCTGGCAATACCCATATTTGGTTAGCTGTTAACGCAGGTGCTTCAAAACCGACATAATGGGAATTGTCGGCATCGTAAAACCTAATCTCTCCCGTGGTTTTTAGGGCGATACTTTCGTAGAATGTGAATAGCCCAGTATTATTCATATCGGCACGGACATTGGTATTCATTATATGTCCATCAACGAATTGTAATGTATCGTCTGTGTCGTAATAAACTATCCCATAGTTTAAGTTGGTACCGAACGCCATTGAATACTCATCTTGCATCCGTGCGTAAAAATTATCTCCACCCCCCTCATACCCGAAAGACATTATTCCAGTACCAAAAGCACCTATATGAAGTTCATTGGAAACAGCAGCATTATAGAGGATGATTTGTCCATCATCGCCATCCTGTATCTTCAATGATATCCAAGAATCCTCACCTTTGGTATATCCATATATCTTAACTGCTGGAGAATAACCCGTTCCAGGTTCAGACCCCTCAAAAAAAGTAACATCCTTATTATTTAAATAGTTTATTCGCAGAGGATCATTCACAGCACTCATTAAATTTGTGGAACCACCTTGCTGCCAAAAGCTACCCCAGGTTGATTCATCTTGATCCCAGACTTCACAGGCAGCGGCACCGGCACCCTTGGGCTTTATTCGTATGGTAGTAGTAGTGTTCGTGCCTTCGTCAGTCTGGAACGTAAACGCACCATCATCTGTTTTAAATATAGGGTCAGTGCCATCGTGTCTAATGCTTAGATAGTTGCTATTTTGTCGTACCCGAAACTTCTGATTAGACTCGGTTAAGTCTATCGTTATTCCTTCATGGTTGGCATTGTTCTCAGTCTGAATAAGGAACTCGTCATTAGTGTCATCCATCTTCAGTGAAGAATACCTAGCAGCCGTACCAGCGGTTATATACCCGTAGATATTAAGTAGTGGATTCTCTCCAGAGGTAGCATCCTTGAATACCGACACATTGGTGCCATCATAATAGATATCGCTATTAGCCAACCCAGTAGAGTCATCCACGTGGTATGGAAGAAACCCATCCGTTAAGTTGGTTAGTATACTGGTTTCGGCAGTTACTGTAGCAAATGTAACATCAGACGTAGCTGTAGTTGGTTGGCTAAAATAGTTCGTATTATATTCGGCGTACTCAGTTGTGGAATCCGTCTCTGTTGTCGGCATAGCATAATCAACAGCATCCTCAAGAGCATTTAAACGTCTCTTAAAGTCCTCTAAGACAACATTCAGCCTTGGATTCGGAAACCGATACTTTAATATTGCCCTACGTAATGACACTTATCTTATTCCTTGCACCCTAAAATGAGTTATTATCCCAAGTATAATCAAATTCTGGGCATTAGAGCTAGTTATATGATATCTAAATAACTCCCCAACCCCATTAGTTTTTAAATTGGCATTGGTTATTTCGTGACCAGCATACACTCCACCAGTATAGTTGTGCCCAGTATATGCAGTAGCATACCCAGTCAGAGTTGCTGTATACACGTTAGCCGCAAAGTCAATATCAATTGCAACCGCAGTCGTATTGGTATCTCGTGTAGCGTACTTGATATTTAGGGTTCTCATGGTCTTGGTTACTGAAGACGGTACACCCAAATCAAGCCACCCTGTACTCATTACTGCCGTTATTGCCGTCCCGTCATCATCGTACCCAGTATCCATCTTATAGATATACCCGTCGCTACTTCCAGCAAGCGGCCTAGATATGCCATTTGTGTCAGTATACGCCCCGAGAGTGGTCAATGTATGACCAGCGTAAGCGTGCTGAGTCCATGCAACGTATTTGCCCATATCCCACTCAGGAGTGTCCTCTGGTGCAATCAATGGGGCAACTAAATGACCAACCATTATAATCCTATTATCACTATCGTTGTTTATTAGACACTGGAACTGGTTCCTTTCTGGATAATGTAATGCAGAGAAGTCGTCTTTCTGGTCTATAGAAAAGTACCCATCCTCTCCCAATGTATTAACCTTAGATGATACATCGTCGATATCTGCACCATTGAATACCTTCCACCCTTCTTCTGATAGAAAGAATACCCTATCACTTAATATAATGATCGCATATGGAGCAATACAGCCGACACCGTATGCTATAGTATACATCTCCCTGAAGTCGCCTTCGATAACACTTATTTTATTACGCTTGAATACTACTAAGTAGTCGCCAGCAACAGCCAGTCCCGTGATATCTTCTCCGTCATCCCTATCGAAATACTGGTAGTTGGTACTTGGTACAGCATCTCCTTCTCCAGTCTTACTCCACATAACAAGACTTCCGCCGTCTGTCTCACCTGGGCAGTTAGCATATAACATCCTATCTTTGTGTAATTCCACAAAGTATGCCTTGGGAGGTAGAGTATTATCATTCTCGTCTAATGCACCAAGGTTTGCGTCTGTCGTGGTATCCTCGATACTCGTTGTAGTATTTCCGTATGTCCCTACCGTATAGTATACACCAACCGTTCCACCTGCGTCTATATCTAAGGTTCTATATAAAACTATATTGGTAACAGTGCTATCAGCACTTGCGGTTACCCCAACATCAAACCCTGTATCTGTACCTGGGGCAGTAACATTAGCAGCGTGAATTTTATAGTTCCCAATAAGTGAGTTTGTTGATCTTTTATATGAATAAGCATACCTATATGTACCAGTAAATGAACCAGCATCCCCAGTTGTTACTGGGGTTGGAGCTACTGTGGGAACGGGTACGCCAACCGTAGTTACGGTAGTATTGCGTATTCTTATATTGTCATCAGTACCATTCACGGCAAAGCAATCGCCACGATGTACTGCAAAACTAAACTTCTTGCCGGACGTTAATTCTGTCTTTAGATTATTCCACGCACTTGTGCTTACTCGACGCAGTAACGTACTCAATGCAACCAGTATATACCTAGTACCGTTGGGAGCACTGTATTCAAATATACTCTTTACGTTGGCAGCAGCACCAACAGAAGAATTGTATTTGGCTAATCCTTTTCTCTTGACTAACCCACGATGGCGTGTTAAGTCGAAATTAGTACATACTGTGAGTGATTTTGCATCCAGGGCTGTAGGAATACTAGACCAGTCCAACCCCATAATGAAGTCATCTATTGCGTGGGTCTGATTTGCCGACTTAGGCATACCCTTCCTCTAGTTCAAAGTCGCTCATAACTATCGGCTCTTGCATTTGATCCAACGTCAGTGCTATTAGGGCAGCATCAGAGTATCTCTTATGTAGAAATAGAATATCCTGACTAACATTCTCGTCTCGCACCTTGGCACTTATGATGGCCTCTATAGCTATTAACGGTCTAAGACATTCAGGGAACTCTGTTACTGCATCCATGATTGGTAAGTACCATACCCTGAGCAATTCAGATGTAGTAGCACTCGGAGTCGGGATAAGCTTGACTACGCCACCCTTAAACATCCATGTGTTTGGCTCCCCAGGACTCCATGCAGCATATTTCCAATACTCATTATCTGTGATATACCGTAGTCTAGCCCCTGTCTCAGCTATCTCTATCCCAGTAATTCTCCAGGCATCTGTGCTAATAACCGTATCAAATGTATCTGAATCTGCCGTAGTACCCTTCAATTCAAATGTTTTATATCTATCCTTCATATATGGAAAGTAGGTGCTCTGGATAACATTCATCCCTAACTGTTTATATAGAGTTATATCCGCATCAGTCCAAAACGATGCGGTAGTTTCATTGACTAAGCTTCTTATGTATGACGTGACATTGTCGTCGGTCATGCTCAATTTATCCTCCTAAATCAATCGTCTTTTCCTGATAGTGATGCCATATCTGTTTTGCCATATCTCTACCAATGTACTCGGTCTCTGTATCATGACTGGCCTCTAACTTATCATTAGAGACATCTATTTCCTCTAGTAATCTTTTATAATTCCTAGCATGATAGAATCCCTTATTCATAGTATGGATCACATTCATGCTTAAGTCTTCATGTATCTCTAAGCTAACGATAGGAGTACTATCCCATGTCCAATGATTAGACACATGGTTCATTCGGTGCATACTTTTCCACTTTCGAATCCGCCACTTAAAATGGGGTTCATCATATACTGCAAAATAAAGCGAATTAATAGCCTGTAGTTCTTTTTGTATATACCTGGAGGCTTTCATGTTTACTCCTATGAGTGGGTATCAGGGGATGTCTCCATCCCCCATAACCCTATTGGAATCAGCCTTAAGAGGTTGTGAGTCCGGTCAATTTGCCCATCGTGTTGGGCATGTCGGTTCCGATGTTGCCGTACATTTTAAACCATGCTTCGTACGCATCGTAACCAGCCACGGGTTTAACAACTCCACCACCCTTATTGTCCCACACAAGCTTTTTAAGCGTGTAGAATTTAATGTGGGGGATAGAGAGAGCATAGAAATACCCTGTAGCCAGGTTCTTATGAACCATAATGGGAAGCTCAACGTTTCCACCAACGTACTTAATCGCCTTCCACCCAGCTTTCAAGTCCATTGTAGTGACCATTCGATCACCACGAACTAGATTAATGAGTTTATTGCGGAGTGCATACGTAGTCAACGCTAACGTAGGAGCCTCTCCATCGGTCCTCTTCTCAATCGAGTCAAGGAACTCCTGGATGACTGTTTCGGAAATAACCTGCGAGGTGGAACTTTCGTAAGCTTGCCACGCATCATAGGTATCCCTATCAATCGCCTGGAATGAAGACGTATTGGGATGATCGGCAGAATCTACGATTCCGTCAATACCCATCATGTCTCCAATATTTGTTGCTGTAGCTGAGAACACGTCTTCTCTGAAAATTAAATCACCATCAGCAGTACTGGAAAGACCCGTAGACGCATCCAATGTCAACACACCCGCAGCAGAAATAGAACTTATCTCTAATCCATCAACATGCTTCGTATTATCAGAAACATCATGGATGTCGAGTACCATTCCTACTTTAAAGAATTTATCAACTGGCGTATCGCCAGAAACTCCACGGGGATTATCTATGGTGAGTGCAGAGGATGAATCAGACACAACATGTGCCATGACACCATCTCCGGTACCAAGCGTCTGTCTGTCGATTTCGACTGCAAACGAATTGGCAATATTTTTTGATTCTGCAGATACGATGTCAACCCAGCCCCCTTTACCCTTAGCGGACTCAATAGCAAATCCATCAATCTGGATTCTACCATAATTCCGTTTCATAGTAATCTCGGCCTGGTCAAACGTACTGCGTTTAGATGTCGGTAATGTATAGGTGTTAGCCACCCTAGAACCAACGGCCTGTGAAAAAGCAAGAGACACGGGAATGATAATCTTCTTACCATAAACTCCCTTAGTCGTCTTCTTAATCTGTGCCCAAAGCGGTGCTTTCTTATAAACCTGATTAACAATCGCTGGGGCAAAGAATTCCTTCAGGATGTCCTGAATATATTGGAATTCCTGTGCACTTGAACTATAAGCCACTATAATACCTCTCTAATTTGCCGTCCTACTCCTCCGACGATCTCTCTAGTTCTTTGAGATAATCAAGTGAAGCAGAATCAGCATCATCAAAGTCCAAGATTCTTTTAGGCTTCTGGGTTGATACACCTTTACCACCAGAAGTGGCTGATTTTTTTCCTGGGACAGCGTTAGCCTTCGCTTGCCTCGCCTTATATCTGACGATAGCCTCTTCATCAAGCTCTCTGAGTAGGTCTGGACTTGCTTTAAGCACTTGGTCTATGTGAGTCTTAGACGTATAATGCTCATGACTCTTTTCCATTAACTTGTCAGCCGGTATGTGAGGATAATGGGCTTTAATAGCAATCACTTCGTCAACACTAGCACCTGGATAATCTGTCTGTAAAGACATGATTTCATTTAATACATTCTGTCTAGCATTGCCCGCAGCAGTTTGCTGAGTCGTACTCTCAATGTTATCCAATCTTCCGAGTAGATTCTGTGAGAATGTTTTCAAGTTCCTTTCTGATTCGGTATCAAACTCAGACTCTCGAAGAAAATCTGGGGCGTTGTCCCTAACGGGAGCACCCGGTCTTTGTCCCTGGCCCTGGTTTTGGTTAATTACATTCCGTACCATTGCCACGTCTTGTTCTAGGACTTGTCTTGCCCGAGCGAGTTCATCTCTTTCACGAGCATTTTCCTCTGACCCCTGGTGGAACGCCATTCCTTTTTGTAAATAGGCTGTGACTTCCTCTGGAGCCAGGTCACTAACTTTATAATCTTGTCCCTTAACCTTAAGCATGGCATCATCGCCAAGCATTTTTAGAACCTGTTCAACCTCTGGCGGGACTTCCTTTGCAGGGGTTGTCTCGGGTGCTACGACCTCTTCTTTTGATTCCTCTTTAGGTTCCTCTACTGGTTCCTTGACCTCCTCTTCGGTATCATCGGGTTTACCCCACTTACCTTCGATGTCTTCATCATTCATATCCTCGACATCTTCAAATGTGATATCCTCCTGATTTACCTCCTTGGTAGAATCAGTAACCTCGGTCGCTTCACTCTGAGTTTCTCCGTCCTTTGGGGTTTCGGTAAACTCAAATTCTGTTTCGTTTTCTTCTGGCATCTTCTCTCTCCTTTAGAGACCCTAGCGGGCTATCCTATTCGGAACCTGCCTGGGCTTGTCCTTGGGACAATTCTTTCATGCGTGCCATCCGTTCCATTTCGGCCTCAATCTCTTTCTGTACTTTCTGATTGGTAGCCTCTAAATGGATTTCGCTGGCAGCCTTTTGTTGCGGTGTATACTTATCCCACTTGGGACTAAATCTATCCCGCAAATGTATCTTTATATGTGTTTGTGAATCCTCCATACTATGTATCCAACCCTGTACTGATTGTGGATCAATCTCTGGGTTATCTTTAATCCTGGCATTCTCTCTATATGCAGAACGTTCGTGTAATAGGCCATCTTCAAATACCTTGTCTGCCTGACCAAACTCAAGCATTTCAAGAACCTGCTTATCATCTGTCAGTAGACCAGCCTCTCTCAAACGCATAACATATTCAATCCGCAATGCCCTACTCTTAGGAAGTCCTGACTGAGAGACAACGTGTACGTCAGTATTGCCACGTATGTCTGCTCCCCTGAACTTCATAACTGCAGGGTCTCCGCCATCACCTGTATACTGAACAATCCTAGCTGTAGTATATTGATCCTGTATAATCTTCAATGCTAACGTCCAAGCTCCGCTAAGAGCCTGATTTACAGATTTAAGCATTGGGCTAAGAACTACATCATCCTGTTCGAGTAATAGGCTTACAAGCGTTCCTGATGCGTGAGAGGCACGTTCTGGTAATCGTCCGAAACTAGCTTCATGCACATAGAACATACTCTCGAACTCCCTCTCTAGGTCATTCTTATACTGAGGCATGAACGATGGGAGTGGGTCTAACTTCATTTGGAACGGTGGTTGTCCAGCCTTCGGGTTATAGTCAATAAACGTTCCGAAGTCATTCGTCCACTGTTGCTTAGATAACAACGAACCAAGTGGTGTCATTATCTTAACTTTACTAGCCCTATCAAGAGCAAGAGACATTAGTGACATCTGCCTATTGTATTCACGCTGAACCGGAATAACATCCTTAATTATACTCTCGTTATATGTGAATCCCTTCTCATAACTCTCAATGGGAATCATCCTCTCTTCAGCAGCGAAGAATGGAATCTCCCCATAATTATGTGAACGAGCTTCTAGGACTTCGTTTCCAGCAGACTCTACAAAAATATTGGGAGTCCAAAATTCCTTCCTAACTACTGTTCTCCCTGTTACATCTTCTTGTTTATCTGGAGACCCTATGATGATATCCTGTTCATCCTGAAGCTCTAGGTCATATGCTGTATCAAGCACGTTGTTCTTAGCTTGCATTAACGTACCAGGGCTTAAATTATGTTTCTCCTCGAGTTCTTCAGCATCAACTTCTTCACCATACATAAACCATCTCCACTTGTTTCTATCAAAATGAAGTGGGTCAATACGACAATTAAATGGACTAATACTTTCTATCCCGATGTCGCCCTCTTCTGTAACCTCGACTCGTTTCTCACCAACCTCGGTTACTTCATCTTCAGCAAATTCCATCTCTGTATTATAACCGATTATGCCACTATCGTCCTCATTCCAGAACACTCTAAGGTAAGCACGATTACATATAATTAACCACAGTTTCATGTTGGTTACTTGGGATGAAATGTCTAGTTTATGAGATAATCCGTCGATTAATTTGTCTCCGACACGGGCTGCTTCAACATCTTCGTCGTCAGTTGTGTTTGGTACAACTCCAGGGTGGGGAACGTCTGAAACCAACTTAGCAAGCAACGCCCTAACAAAAGAACGCATCTTGTTAAATATGATCTTTCGCTTCCGCCTTAACGGAACCTCGACCAGCTTTTTGGATATTTTATTATAATCATATATCTGGTAACCAGCAACCCACGCCATGAACTTCTTCCATCGTGGATACCGATTAACAACGTCTGGGTGTCCATCCCAGTAATCATCCATCTTCTTTAGGAGATGTTGTTTCTCTCCATCGCTGAGTTCTTTGCCAGCCAGGATGTTCTTTTCGATAGACCTAAGATTCATTGCCATTAGTTGCTACCTTTCTTTTGTGGGGCTTGTGGAAGTAATTCTTCTTCGCTCCACTCTTCCTCGAATTGATGAAGGCTTGTTTCATCATCTACCACTATCGCCTTTGCTTCACCCTGATCTCTCTCCTTGCGTGATTCGTCACGGAGAGCAGCCACCTCTTTTACATCCTCAGCATATTTGTTCTCGTAGTATTCAAATTGGTCGAAATTCTTTGCCATCAATCTGTTTAGTAACTTTTTCTTTTCATCCCTATGGAGTAGCTCAGACACAATATGCCACACCAATATAACTCCTGCTGTAATAAAACCTTCCATATTCTCCTCCTGTAAGGGAAAGAGGGCGATTTCTCGCCCCTATTTAATCTACTTAATCATCTAATAACAAAACACCGTTAAGATAATTGACTCCAATTTGTCCCTCTGTCTCGTTTGTGATAGCCATATCTGCACCAAAGTAAATGAACGAGTTTCCATCAATAATAACTTCTCCTGGTACGGAAGCACCAACAATTATTCCAGCAGAACCAGATGAAGAATTCGTATTATCTGCCCCAACAAAAACATTATTCCGTATATGCTGTGGAAGCGAAATTTGAGCCGCCGTAGTCGTACAATGTACCCCCTCTCCGCCAGCAGGTATCTTGTCGAATACACAATTCTGAATAACAGAACCATCACCAGCAGACATTACAACTCCATAGTTGGTGAATCCAGTAAACCTGCACGTATCTACAACAGTATACGGTGCATCGTTTCCAGCACCACTACCTGCCCCGAAGAGGATTCCAGAAATTGTAGCCCCATAACCAGCAAAGCAACAGTGATGCACAACACATCTATTGGTTGTTGCCCCAGCACCAATCTTAATTCCCCATCCACCTGCACCCTGTACTTGAATTGTCAAACCAGCTATTTCAACATTATCTGCGAGAACATTAAACACACCGTTTGCGGCAACGTGAGTATGCACCGTTGGAGTACCGTATGTCATTCGATTTACCTGATCACCGATAATCTTTAACCCTCTCTGTGTAATTGTAATGGGAACATTAGCATCGTCTGTAGCCTGAACCGCCTCAACGAGATACGCCCTAGAATTATACGGAGAAAGAACAATAATTTTGTCCCAATCCTGTGCAACACTATGTACTGCATACGATAACGTTCTGAACGCAGTTCCAGGCGTTGTTCCCTGATTGCTGTCGCTACCCTCTACATCGGGAGAACCTTCTCCACCCTGTACGTAGTAAGTGGTTCCAACCGGATTAGTATCCATGAACTCAACAGAATCCATGAATCTTACTGGTTCACCTACTTCAATAAAATCTCCTGTCCCTCTCGGGCCCTTTAACCATGCCATAGTAAAACCTCCTAATGCACCGACCTATATGGTAAGCCTGTCGTGCACGAACCTTTAGACTAACGCCTTGGCAATACACATTAATGTGAACGTATAGCCAGGGTCGTCGCCAGTAAAGGTGTAATAAAATCTAATCTGTGAACCAAAGTCCATAGAAAAAGCTTTATATTCATTCCCAGTTGAACTCGTAACCTGTGTAAACGTACCACTTGACACGTCTACCGTATTACCATCTGGGTCTTTCATTTGCATCTTAACGTCAAATGTTTCATTGTTGTGAGTTTTAATTGCAGTTACTCTCAAGAAACATAGTAACCTATTAAACCGATCTACCTCAAACCAAGCAGATGCTACATCCGTAGCTTCCTCGCCCGATTCGTGTACCCGTAGATTTCTAGTATATTCCATCGTCATCGTTATCTCCTAATAAAGCTCGTCAGCCCCATCAAACGGTGGCTGATCGTGGTAGCAATCTTCCATATATTGTGTCCAATCCTCTTCTTCTCTCTCCTTGTCTGTCATCTTCTGTTTATCAGTCAACACGAGGTACTTAGGAGGATCAGTCAACGATGGAAATGTCATTACATCTAAAATATACGCCATAGCATCTACTATGTCGTCTCTTCGTGATCCAGGGAATCTTAATAGTTCCTCGAGGAAATTATCTACTCCGTCGACCGGAAGTAGAAATCTCCTACTCTCGAACCATCCAGTTAAGTTCCTGATTCTAACTGGTTTAGGTCGGCCTCTATGTCTTAACTCATGTAGCATATATGGAATCATCTTAACAAAATCTACATACTCTTCCAGAATCTTACCTTCCCGAATCAATCTCGGAATATAGAGTTCCAATAATTCACGTACCGTATTATACTTAGTCTCTTCTATACATATAATACCTGGTTCGTGTAATGTCGCCAACTCTATAATCCATTCACATAACTTAAGGTCGGTAACTAACTTTCTATCAGCAAACTTAATATAGACCTTCTTATCTGAACCTATATCAGCAACTACACAACCAGACCAATCTGAAGTATCTTTTGCCACCCCAGAGGGATCAATCAGCATAACCGTATTAACTACGGCAGGTATATCTCCATCAACCCATCTGCGATTAAACCATGAAGGCTTAAACGGATTCCTAGTCATAGCTAACGGGTCATTAAGGTACTGCCCGCCGAATCTATCAGACTGCTCTGATTCTATTTCCTTTAACCGTTCCTCAGTGAACATAGTCGGGAACGTAGAGCCAGTCCTTTCTATTGGGTCTTCCCAACAAGACATCTGGAATAGATGATACCTACCAGAATCCCACTGAACCAAGTTTTGACTCTTAGCTCGTTCTCTTACTTCCTTGGGAACTTTGATGAAGTTGTCAATCATATGTCCATACAAGTCATCGAACTGCCAGCGAGTACCGATCATTACTTCTAAACCCGTTGGTAGCAATAAGGATTGTGCCAGTTTCCACCAGTCAATAACCTTGTTGATCTGCTCTGCGGTTAATGAGTTATCTCGATTGACTAAATCGTCGTTAATCATAATCTTATAATGACGACTTACTAAGTTGCCTTCAACTGATCCCGTTTCAATACGATTGCCATGCAACTGAATCTCGTCTTGTGTCCAACGTTCAGCATCGTTATCAGGGTCTTTGTATAAGAACTCACTAAATAGCCCATATAGGAGTTCGTTATATTTAAGATTATACTTAATCTTCTCTAAGAACTCTTTAGCGTTCCCAATAGTAGCGTTCGAGATGATTGTATGCTCCCTAATGCCAGCGTGCATATTACGAAGCATCCTCTGGATTGACCACGCAACCGTGAAGATATAACTCTTAATCCATCCACGAGGAAGTAGGATAAGACATTTCTGCCCCTCTCTAACGTTCTTCTCAATGAAATCGCATAACGCTTTATGTGTAGGGTAATATAAGTCCTTAAATCCAGGCTGAGGGTCTTCCAAGGTCTGGACAACATTACGAGCAAAAAAATAAAGATCGTTTAAGCACTGATCTTTCCACCAATCAGGGCTAGTTATCTTCGTTATTACTTCCATCCTGCTCCACGATCTCCGCTTCGAGGTAATCACCCTCTTCTTCAGAGATCGACTTAGAATCCTTTAGCCCCTTTACTGTTTCCGCATTCATAACTATAACTATCTTCTTCTCTGTTATCTCATGCTTCTCAGGGGCATATCCACCTGTAGTCTTAAAATACATATCCAAGTAATGCTTACGAGTGAACATGTCGGGGTATTGCTTGCCACCATCCTTCCTCGGAGGATATTTAGCATTCATGCCCTGTTTTATCTTCTGAACTATATAGTTATCGGTAATGCCCGCCTTCTCATAAGCGTACATTAACGCCATCTGAACATTCTCCTTACGAAGGAGGTGATGTCCGTATGTTCTGTCTTTGAAGCCAGCCCGTAACCCAGATTCACCTACACAACCAGTCTCAACTAAGTTCTTAATGAATTTCTTCTGCTTCTTATTAACCCCACGTATAGGTCGGAATATATTCGACCTACCTGGCTCGGGTTTTTCCGGTTTTTCCCCGAGATTTTCTGTAACAAGAGCTACGGTCTCCTCAGGCGTATGTACGCCTTCTGGAGTTTCTATTGTAGGTAAGGGAGTAAGCTCCCTCTTTTCATCCATAACATGTTTAGGCATACACTTCTTAAAACCCCGTTCCTGTTCTCTTGCATCTGTCGTGATCCGTCTCGCTATTGCGTAGAACCTCGACCCATTCTTCGAGTTCCCTTACTCTTTTCTCAAGCTTGCTAATCTTTTTAACGCTATGTATATCAATGAGTTCAGCGAGGTCTTTAAATCGTTGAATGATTGATTCCCTATCATCAAAATACTTTAGAATTGGCAACACGTCAAATTCTTTCATGAACTTTGATTTCGGAGCACTCATTTTGAAACAACCCTGTGGTGCAACAACCACTGAGGGACACCACGTGAACACGGCCACCCCTGTAACACTGGCCCCACTGTAGGACAAAACCCCCCAGATGGAAAGGCATCCGTTATCTGGTCTATCCCATCCGTATACTCCGAAAGATCAATCCATTCTTTTCCTTGTTCATCTGT
>SDBV01005859.1_pt1 | contig 17213 bp, 16 predicted proteins | sample 2277081 | NCBI WGS metagenome assembly SDBV01 (sample SAMN10402039, study PRJNA504765) | marine sediment metagenome | isolation source: marine sediment core GS10_PC15, 223 cmbsf | place: Arctic Ocean: Southern Knipovich Ridge | collected 2010 | reverse complement strand
GAAACCAACCCCGCGGTAACTACTGATGAAAAACAGATAAGCACACCAGTTAATCTCGCCGGCAGAAAGTTCACAGCATCATCCAGCAGGGCTGCTGCTCTGCCGAAATTGGTGAACCGTTCGTTTCTATATCCCCACATTGCATCCATGGTATTTATAACTCTGTATGCAAGAGCCCCTGCAGGACCGAGGATTAGCCCCCAGAAAATTGGAGCAATTATAGAATCCGATGAGTTTTCGCTCATACTCTCTACAGTTCCAGTTATTATTTTATCCGTGCTTAACTCGTCAATATCCCTGCTTAGGATCATTCCGGCACTTTTTCTGGCTAGCAGAATATCACCCTTGTCCAATGCCCTTTTTACCCTCATACCGTGAGCAGCAAGATCTTTGATTGCAATGGTAGAGTAGAAAATAAGAACACTAAATACTTCTTTCCCATAGGGGATGAATCCTGCAATCTGGTACAGAACAAAAAATATACCCATTACTGTCCCCAGGGAGATACCTGCACTAATGAAACCGGATACTCTTTTTGATAGATTCCTGGTATAGAGAAGATTTTCTATTTTTTTAATAAGATTACCTATTAGGCGAACAGGGTGAATGGGAGTAATCGGATCTCCAATGAGTAGATCCAGTACTATGGCAATGACAAGCAGAATATAATTTTTCATCCTCTAATTCTTCATCCTCCGTCCCTATAAACAGTTCTTCAATCAATCCAATCCTATAATCCTAATCCAAGCCAATAATTGATTTGATTTTGCTGATGTCAATATTCTCTCTTAAAACAGCTGCAAGCCTGTCAAGGGAGGCCTCAATATCATATATTAGAGGTGGCTTATTTGATATTGGAAGCCCCTTGTCTTTCCGAAGCTTATCTATAAACCAGTGTCGGAAAGCATCAGCATCGTAAATGCCATGAAGATATGTACCCCACACCTTACCATCCAGAGTAGATGCACCAAGGAGTCCATCACTGGATTCTATAATTACTTTCCCCTCTTTTATATGTGAAATTCCATGGTGGATCTCATATCCTCCGATCTTACATCCGGAAGGAATATGAAGAGCTTCTTTACGTGCAAGTTGTTTTGACTTATAAAAGGTAGTTTCAATATCAATCATTCCAAGGCCTGGTATTGAGTCTTCCTTTGATTCTATAGCTAATTCTACATATTCAGGATCCATTATTCGTTTGCCCAGCATTTGGAAACCACCGCAGATACCAATAATAGTTACACCCTTTTCTTTCATATTTTTCAGGGCACCAGGAAAACCTTTCTTTGTAAGCCAGGAAAGATCACTGCTTGTGTTTTTACTTCCTGGAATAATAATACAATCAAATTTCTCTTCCATATCCTTGATGCTTTTAATGAGAACAATCCTGACATCCGGTTCCATCATCAATGGATCCATATCTGTGAAGTTGGAAATATAGGGTAGATCAATAAGGCCGATTACTATTTCTGCATCTGCCTCTGATTTCGATCTGGTCGAGTTGAAATAACTTCCGTCTTTAAAGGACACGGAATCTTCTTCTGGTAGACTGAGATCTGGAATAAATGGCACTATGCCCAGAACAGGTTTACCGGTGTATTTTAATAGATAATCATGAGCTGAACCAAGAAGATTTGCATCCCCTCTAAATCTGTTTACGATAAATCCTTTTACCAGATTTCGCTCCCACTCTTCAAATACAGCCATAGTTCCAATAAACGAGGCATACACACCACCACGGTCAATATCTCCTGCTATCAGTACTGGGGCATTTGCATATCGGGCCATTCCCATGTTTACAATGTCGTTCTGTTTGAGGTTTACTTCACCCGGGCTGCCCGCTCCTTCGATAATGATTATGTCATATTCTGATGCAAGATCGTCATAATTAGTTTCTACTACAGCTCTGGCTGTCTTTTTGAACTCTTTCCAGTTTTTCACTGTCATATTACCTGCAGGTAATCCGTTTAAAATTACTTGTGATCCTTTATCGGAAGAGGGTTTTAAAAGAACAGGATTCATTCTGACATCCGGATTTATATTACAGGCTCTTGCCTGGAGTGCCTGGGCTCTTCCTATCTCTTTCCCTTCAAGAGTAACTGCAGAATTATTCGACATGTTTTGTGCTTTGAATGGAGCAACAGCATATCCATCCTGGTAAAGTACCCTGCACAGACCTGCTGTGAGTATACTTTTACCGGCATTGGAAGCTGTGCCCTGTATCATAAGGGGCAGGGCCATTTTTCTTATGAAAGGAGGGCTGTAAGTTTTTATCATGGTAATATTCTTCTTACCTAAAACTTCCTCAGAAAATGATGTTAGAACTTTGATAAGCTGCTTATTTTCATGAGATGTTCTGACTGCAATACGAAAAAATGAATCATCCAGCCCGACAAAACTGTCACATACCCTGATGATTATTCCTTTGTAAGCAAAATAGTTGTAGAGTTCTTTTATATTTACTTCCGGGTTGGAAATCTTTATAAGAATAAAGTTTGCTTCCCCTTCGAAAGGTTGTATCCATGAAAAATTTTCCAGTTTTTTTCTAAGCTCTGTTCTTAGTATTGTCACAGTTTTGACTGAATCTTCAAAAAACTGATAATCGTCAAACAGTTTCTCTCCTACCTTCATTGCAAGAGTGTTTACTGACCAGGGAACCTGAGATTCTCTGATTTTCCGGATGATACATGGATCCCCAAGACAGATTCCAAGGCGCAGACCGGGTATTCCGTAGAACTTTGTCAGGGACCTGATAACTATTATGTTTGGAATATTCCGGACTGCAATTGTTGTATATCCAGGGATAAAGTCTGCGAAGGACTCGTCTATACAGAAAAATGTGTTCTTGTATTTTCCAGCCAGATCTTCTATTTCACTAATTGGTATGGATTTCCCTGTTGGGTTATTGGGTTGTCCTATGTATATTAATTTCCTGCCTGTAGCTGACACTATTATATTGCATAGTTCATCTATATGTAGTTTGAAATCTGTTTCTTCTTTAAGTTTAAGATAAGAAATTTTTATTTTTCCAGTATGTTTTTCGTATTCACTGTAGGATGGTACTGGAATGATAATATGATCTATTCCCAGAATGTCAGGGAGTATCGAAATAAACTCACTGGCTCCATTTCCATAGATAACTCTGTCAGAACTTATCGAAAAATGTTTGGCTGCTCTTTCCCTTAATTTTTTCTGATCGGGATCAGGGTAATGAATAAGTGTTTCAATATTTCTGCTAATTTCCTTTCGTATCCATGATGGAAATCCCAGAGGATTGATATTTGCACTGAAATCGATAGGATTCTCTGTTAGATTATAATCTTCGCGAAATTTTCTTATATTACCACCGTGGAATTTCAGAACAGTCTCCCCAGTGCTTCAGTTATTACTATTAGATGGATAATTTCTCCTGTCTCAATGGTAAGTCCTATCGAATCGCCTGTGTATCCCCCTACAAGTTTTTTAGAAATTCCGGACACAACTAATCCAGCGACAATTGCCCCGGCGAAGGGGATCAGGGATAATAAAACTTTAATGGACATTGTCATTGAAGAAAGAACTAAGGCAACAGGTACTGATAAAGAGAGTACTATTCCGACGGTAACGAGCAGAGGTGAGTAATCTGCAAGCAGTTCTGCAAGGCCGGGATCTTCTGCAGGAGGAATAACTGCAGGCATGAGAGAACCGGCAATTCTGCCTGTAAGTGGATATGAAAATAAAATGACAGTCCAGATCCATTCAGATTCAGCCCCATTCAGGGTCGCTATCGATTCTTTTATAAGATAGAACTTTAAAAAGATATATAGAGCTCCTGCAAATATTGCAAAAGATCCGGTTCTCTTGTCTGAAAGAATGGCAAGGCGTCTTTCCTTTGTGGTGTTGTAGAAAAATGCATCTGCACAGTCCAACAGTCCATCAAAATGGAAAAGGTTAAATGATACGTACTGAATGAAAAGTATTAGAAAAACAGAAATTCCGGACTGGGACAGCAGGGGGTTCAATATAGAGAACAACCCAAGAACAAGCGCGGATACGATCAGACCGATCAGGGGGAAAAAGAATCCGAACATTGAAAAATTTGTGTTGTATTTGATGCCAATAGGTATCCTGCAAATCAGCCCGAAGGTTGTTAGAAAGGAATCGTATAGCTTCTTCAACTGGAAGCCCCTTTTACCCACATGGGTAGTCCCGAGACCATCAGCACTACCTCTTCCATAGATTTTGCAATCATTTTATTGGCTGCTGCCAGGTATTGATTATATTTTCGAACTTCAGGACTCAATGGAATGTTTCCCAGACCCACTTCGTTGGTTACAATGATAATATTTCTGGAGTTGACAGATAAAAACTCTTTTAAAATATTTTCCCACTCATCTTCTCTATTTTTGTAAAAGAGATTATTCATCCAGATAGTTATACAATCGAGAATAAGATTCTCCTTGTTGTGTAGATTAATATTCATGGGTTCCTCAATGGTAAGATATTCGGGACCTCTTTCTTCTTTGTGCCGTATAATTCTATCCTCCATCTCCTTATCAAAAGGAATGGCTGTTGCAAGGAAGTTTTTTCTACCCTGAAGCAGATCGGCCCGTTCCAGAGCGTAAGAGCTTTTTCCGGATTTTACACCGCCTGTAATAAGAAGTCTTGTCATCCTTGTCTCTCCCTGCCGTATTTAAGTGTATTCATGGACCATATATGGATTCCCTGTGAATGGATTTTTTGTGATTTTAACATTCAAATTGTAAACTTCTTTCATAACTTTCGGGGTAATTACCTTTTCAGGAGACCCTGTATTTACTATCTTCCCCTGATCAAGTAGAAAAAGATTGTCACAGTATTCAAGGGCATGGTTAACATCATGGAGAACTGCAACTATTGTAAGACTTTTTCTTTTGGCAAGTGAACGGATAATTGATAGAATATTAATCTGATGATGAATATCCAGATGGCTTGTAGGTTCATCCAGGGCGAGTATTACAGGCTCCTGGGTTAGGGCTCTTGCAATAACAACCCTCTGCAGCTCCCCGCCGCTAAGATGTGTTATAAGTTTTTCCTTTAGTTCCAGTACCCCTGTTTCCTTCATAGCCCATTCTGCTATCCTTATATCTTTACGGGATTCTCTGTCGAATCTTCCCAGAAAAGGAGTTCTTCCCATCATTACAACTTGCTCGACAGTAAAAGTAAAATCTATCTTTACACTTTGCGGAACATAGGCTTCAATCTTTGCCAGATCTTTTCGTGAGTAGGTTCTAATATCCATTCCATTGATCAGAATTGAATCTCTCTCTGGTTGGAGGAGGTTAAGAATCAGTTTTAGGAGAGTTGTTTTACCGGCACCATTGGGACCCAGAATCCCGGTAAAAGTTCCGGATTTTATATTCAGGGATACATCATCAAGTACTTTGACACCATCATAGGCCCAGTCAAGATTTTTTGTTTTAATCACGACATCATCTATCATTGGGGATGCCTCATTCTATTTAGCAGGAACAGAAAAAATGGAGCTCCTAACAGGGATGTTACAATACCGACAGGAATCTCTGTAGGAGCAATGATTGTCCTTGCAATGGTATCTGAGATTAAAAGAAGAATTGCTCCACCCAGCATACTGTAAGGTATCAATGTCCTGTGATCCGGACCAGTTATTATTCTCATTGCATGAGGAACAATCAGTCCTACAAAACCGATCACTCCGCTGACTGCAACTGCACTGGCTGTAATAATTGTAGAGACCAGCAGGAATATAAGCCGGGATTTCTTAACAGAGATACCGAGGCTGTTTGCAGAATCCTCACCCAGCACCATCAGATTAAGATCCCTGGCAAAAAGAATAAGGAAAAGGCTTCCAGGCAGGATGACAGGAGCAGTTATAGCTGCCTTTTGCCAGTTAGCCGCATTGAAGCTGCCCATTGTCCAGTAGACAATATTTTCAAGCTGGGATCTGTTAAAATACATAAGCAGGGACATCATGGCTGATAGAAAAAAGCCCATTGCAATACCGGACAGCAGCAGCGGCAGTATATCTCTTCCTCCGCCTGAAATAAGATAGACAATGATTGATGCACTTATGGCACCAATAAATGCTGATATTGGAATTGCGCCGATTCCCAGAAAGGTGACCTGAAGTCCCATGGTCATACCCAGGGTAACTCCAAAGGCAGCTCCTGACGAGATACCGAGGATATAGGGATTTGCCATGGGGTTGCGGAATATTCCCTGAAAAACTGCACCGCTTACACCCAGCCCCATTCCGGCAATAACAGTCAGGACAATTCTTGGAAGACGTATTTTCCAGACAATTATTCTGGAAGTTTCCCTGATGTTGTCTCCCTGGGAAGGTATCGGGGAGGACAATATTTTAATAACATCAGGGAATGATATCCTGGCACTACCAAGGGATCCGGCTATTATAATAGTCCCCAGGAGGATGAGAATAAGCAGAGGTAAAACTGTTTTTTTATACTTCCCGGATATCATATTATTATTTAGAATGCATACGGGTGAATAATTTCAGCAAGGGCTTTTAGACCCTCAGCAAGCCTTGGACCCTGTCTGTCGAGCATATTGTTATCAATTTCAAAAAGATTTCCAGTCTTAACTGCTCTTAAATCTTTGTAACCATTAGTCTCTATGAGTAAGTTTTTTGCATTCCAGAATTTTGAGCAGACAAGAATGTCCGGATCGGAATCAATAATCTGTTCGAGGCTGAAAGACCAGCCCTGTATTCCTGATGCAATGTTGTTTCCTCCGGCCATATTGATAATCTGGTTGATAAAGGTATCCCCTCCGGCAGTAAAGTCACCATATTCTCCGAACCCGATTACATAATAAACAGATGGCTTCTCTCTTCCTTTGACAGCGTTCTTTATATAATCCACTGTAGTTTTCATAGAAGTGGTCATTTGTTTTCCTTCTTTTTCAGCACCGATCAGCCTGGCGATATTTTCGATTGTGCGGTATGTACCTTCAAAGCTGTTCTGGTCTGCCAGAACAACAACAGGAATAGAGAGAGCATTTAATTTATCCAGGGACTCTTTAGTAAAGTGGGTTGATGCAATTACAATATCAGGATCAAGTTCTGCAATTGCCTCGATATCAGGTTCTCTCAGGCTTCCTATACTGGGTATATTTTGTGCTTCTGCCGGATAGTCACAGTAGTCGGTTCTTCCTTTGAGAATATCACCCATACCAAGGGCAAATATTGTTTCAGTAACACTGGGGGCAGTAGAAACTACTCTTACTACAGGTTTTTCAATGGTAACAGTCCGATCATAGGAATCTACTATTGTGATACCTGTTCCCAATACTGCTGGTTGAATTTCTTTTTCTCCTTCTGGAAAAACAAAAAAAGAAGAGATGCTGAATAATAAAATTGAAATACTCAAGAATTTTCTCATATCCTCACCTCAAAATAAGTATTTTTGGATATGGGTCAACTAAAAAAGGGTGGATCCATACCCTGGCCTGTTCTACGCAAACCAATAAACGGGTAATTTCAGACAGGCAGGTCTCCTGGCTCTGGGGACTGATTGCTGCTACCTTCCCGGCCCATAATTTTAATTGATGGGCAGTGGTTTATCAGAAGCAAAACCCCATTACAGTGGCGGGACCGCGCAGGTATCTCACCTGCTTCCCTATTATCCGTTATAAACGGAACCTGTATGAATATTTATATCCTATAACCAGAGGTGCATGACCGTCAAGTAGAGGGCGATTCATAAACTATTTTTTAAAAGAAAATGTGTTAATTATTAGGTATGTAGGGGCAGGTTTGAAACCTGCCCCTACTGGTTTCATTTACCTTTTACTGTTATTATTATTTAATGAAATACAATCTGATCCCCTCCGGAAGCATGGATGGCTCTGATATCATTTATATTTACATACTTCCATCCTCTTTTGAAGGTTCATCGTATTCCATTGCTTACCCTGATTGCAAAACTGAGGATATTCTTAACGGTCGAATTGCCATACGGACATTTGCCGGGTGTTCATCAGATGCACTAAAAGAGATTGAAGCTGAGTTGAAAGAGAGGCTTCTGAAAAAACAGGAAAAGTATACAGAAAGACTAAATATATTTTTTGCAGGTGGGATTGGAGTTCTGATTCTGGGAGTTATTAACTGGGTTGTTCCCGATCCGCTTCCTTTGGTCGATGAGCTGCTGTTTACAATAGGGGGTGGCCTTACAGCCTGGAAGGCATGGAACGATCGGAGGATTAAACTCCCTGCACTTGCAGAGCAGAACTTGCGATACTCTTATGAAGGTGGAAGACCGGAGGTCGAAACAGATAGTATTCTTACAGCAATATTCAAATCGATAAGATGCAGAATTGATCCTTCAGCTGCCGGTGAAGTGGTTGATGGTCTGGATGCGATCGAGATTGAATCCCTGTGGATGACCAGGTATTTAAATATACAGGATCTGGTTGCATCCAGGGGATCCGGTATTTCCGGGTTTGAAGATCTGATGAATGTTATTGAGAGGGTGCTGACTGTAAGAAAAATAGTCAAACTGGAAGAGAGATCACAGAGCAAAAGTGTACGGGCACGCCTGCACAGGTTAAGGCAGGAAACCATTCGAAAAACAGGAATCTCCTATGATGCTCTGACTGTCTACTGCGAGTTTTACAGGACCTTTGGTAAATATTCAGCTGAATGACTTAATTGATGTTTTGATTTGAGCTTTTTTAGAATCAGCATTATACTCTTAGTAGTAATGGAGGCTGTCCGGTAACTCCGTTGTTCACTGATCATGCACTTAAGTATACTGTGTATTGCCATTAAACCATATACTTAATCCATCTGGTACAGGCCGAAGGCTCTTATTAGTACTTGAGTTTATTGATGGAATTATGAATGAGGTTGGATTTTTCTTATTCAATAATGGTGGTTCCTAAGAAAGAGATTTGAAAGTTTATTACAAAAAGTGAATTTAATATTTTCAATATGTTTGCAATTTTCAAAACCACATATTAGCTATTATCTTGTATTTTAGCTAATATTATATTATAATTGCTCTATATTAGCTAAAATAAATGGAGTTTATCATGTACGTATCGGCCACAGAGGTTCAGAATAATTTTGGAAAGTACCTGAAAGTTTGCAAAGTAGAGAACGTAATCATCACACGGAATGGAAAGAAACAAGCCATGCTGCTGCATTTTCCCCGTAATTATGAAGGTTTCGAAGCCGGCGAACCATTTTCCGACTTTGGTACCAGTCCCCGAAAGGAAGAGTATGTAACCTATCGTCAGTTTCTTGAGATGACCGAAAAGAGTGAGAACCGATACGAACTGATTGACGGAGTTGTCTATCTGCTGGCCTCCCCGGGATTCACACACCAACGGATTCTGGGTGAACTGTATGCATCCTTTCGAGAGCATTTAAGCAGTCATGATATCTGTGACGCCTTCATGGCCCCTTTTGACATTAAACTGATTAGGCAGAATATAAAACTGCTGCGGGAGGAAACTGAAGACGATATAAATGTTGTTCAGCCCGATCTGATAATCCTGTGTGACTACCTGAAAGATATCGACGAGAAGGATAAATATCAGGGAACCCCCACTCTGGCAGTGGAAATACTCTCCCCCTCCACCCGGAGCAAAGACAGGGTTAAAAAGCTCGATCTCTATATGGAAAGCGGAATGGAGGAGTTCTGGATTATCGACCCAAAGACGAAGTCAGTCATGGTCTATTCCTTCAAGGATGGAGAACTGGATGCGGATACCATCTATACTTCTGGGCAAACCGCTGAATCGATTTGCTTTCCGGAGCTTTCGGTTTCTCTTGATAAATTGTTTTGATGACAGCGACCTCAATTGCAAAGTCAATAAAAGCCGAACCTATTACAGCAATGAAGTGATTGTCTCTTACAACAGGCTGAGTATGCTACATTTAGTAGATTTGAACTTTCATATAATCAGCATTATACTCTTAGTAGTAATTTAAGGAGGCTATTATGGAAATTACAAGTTCTGTTTTCTCTCAGAGAGGGCCAATACCTTCACTCTATACATGTAAAGGAAAGGATATTTCCCCACCTCTCCAATGGACGGATGTTCCGGAGGGGATTAAAACATTCGTACTGATTGCCGATGATCCCGATGCTCCTATGGGAACCTGGGTTCACTGGGTCTACTACAATATCCCGGGTTCTTTGAGAAAATTACCTGAAGGAGTCGATAGAAATATTAATCCTGGCTCCGGAGGTGTTCAAGGGGTGTCAAGTTTTGGACGATCGGGATACGGCGGCCCATGTCCTCCAAGCGGTACTCACCGATATTTTTTCAAACTTTTTGCTCTGGACACAACTATCTCGCCTGGAAACAACATCGGAAAAGCGGAAGTGCTAAGGGCTATGAAAGGTCATGTGCTTGCAGAAGCGGAACTGATGGGGACTTTTAGAAAATAAGTTATCAGCGGGATCTCTCAACTCCAATCCGGGGGCAGATTTCTTTAAACGGACATTCAGAACATTTTGGTGAAACAGGAACACATACAGTTTGACCGAATACAACAAGTAATCTGTTTATTTCGATCCAGTATTTTTTGGGCAGTATTTCTTCCAGTGCAGGTTCTGATTCTGCGGGTGTCTTTGTTTTTATCCACCCCATCCTGTTCGGTATTCTGTGTACATGGGTGTCAACACAGATTAATGGAATCCCGTAGCTCAGGCCCAAAGTCAGATTTGCAGTCTTTCTTCCTACACCGGGAAGTTTCAGTAGTTTATCAATATCCCTGGGGACCAGTCCTTCATGTTTTTCCAATAGTATTTTAGATATGCTTTTTATGTTCCTGGCTTTTGTTCTATAAAACCCGGCAGGATAGATAAGGCTGGCAATCGTATCGACATCCATCTTTAATATCGATACGGGATCGGGAGCTGTATTGAATAATTTTTCTGAAGATTCAACGGTGACAGTATCTTTGGTTCGCAGGGAGATGATTGTGGACACAAGAATCTGAAACGGAGTACTCTTTCGATCGGCAAAACCGGAAACAGAAGGTGCAGTTGTTTTTTCTGCTGCACCTCTTAATGTATCAACTATTCTATCCCAATCCGAACCGGAATATTCTATACCCATACAGAGTTATCAATCCCTTCTATCAGAACAGATGCAATGGATTCCACCGCTTTTCCTTCTCCGGTCGCATCCACCTTTTCCTTTGTTTTTGCTTTAATAGAGATTCTATCAATATTTAAAGTCAAAGCCTCTGCAAGTTTTTCTCTGATATTTCCGATATAGGGTTTTAACTTCGGTTCCTGAAGGATAACAGTTGCATCCAGATTTATTATTCTGTATCCAGCCTCTGTAAGAAGCCCGACAGTATGTTTCAGAAGAACAAGACTGGAAACATCCTTGTACTGTGCATCAGATGGCGGGAAATGTGTTCCAATGTCTCCAAGAGCTGCTGCTCCCAGAATTGCATCGATAACAGCATGGATCAGGACATCCCCGTCCGAATGCGCTTCTTCACCTGAATGGAAGGGAATCTGTACACCACCAATCATAAGCTTACGGCCCTTGATTAGTCTGTGAAGGTCCCAGCCTGTTCCAATTCTCATTTATTTTCCTTCAATATCTGATAGATATGTGATCTTTCTATTAGCGGTGTCTCCCGGGACAGTTGCTGCATCTCCAATATATTTACCATATATTTCAGCATCATCAATATATTCCAGGCCGTCAGTGCTGGCCGATTTATGGCTGGTCAAAATTTTATTAAAACTAAACCCCTGAGGGGTTTGAGCAGCAACTGTAAATTCCCTTTTAAGATGAGAGATAATAATACCCTGTGAGTTGATTGTTTTCATTGCATTAACAGAAGGAACTACCGGAATTGCAGCTCCGGACAAGCCTGCCTTTCTAAACACTTCTTTAATAACAGTCTTAGTAATCCATGGTCTTGCACCATCGTGGATCAGAACAATATCCGGTGTTTCCTGTTCCAGTGCCAGTAGCCCGTTGTAAACAGACTCCTGCCTTGAAGCTCCCCCTGTTACATATATAAAATCTGAGTATTCCATGAGGCTGGACATAAGTCTTTGTCCTTTTTCAATCTCTTCTTCCGGCAGAACAATCACATAACTTGAAAACAATTTAGATTCAATGAAAGGTTTTATGGACATCATAAGAACAGATTGACCATCCATCTTTAGAAACTCTTTTTTGCCTCCAATCCCCATTCTGCGACTGGATCCGGCAGCCGTTATAATAACAGCTGCCTTAAGAGTCTCCTGTCCCATTAATTCTCCATTTTGCTAAAGATAAGCTGACCTGCTTCTTCACGGGATATATCCAGGGAGTACATGATCTCATCGGACAGGATTCTTAATGCACTGTCGTAGAGTTTTCGTTCCTGAATTGGAAGTTCCTTTATTTTGCTGCGATGATAGAGAGCCCTTACCACAGTTGCATTATCGATTACAGTACCACTCTTCAGCAGATCAAGGTTCATCTGATATCGCATTTTCCAGTCGGCAGTTACCGGTTCATAATCTGCAGACAGATGCTCAAGTGTTTCGTAGGTCATTTCTTTGGGAACTATGGCCCTTAAGCCAAGCTCGTCGGCCTTATCGACTGGAATCATGACTGTCATATCAGAAACTTCAAGATAAATCATATAATAGAGAATTTTATTATCTCTAAAGTCACGTTCTGTGATCTCTTTAATTTCACCTACACCCAGAAGGGGGTAGACCAAGTGTTGATTTGTTTTATATTGGGAATTCATTATCCTATTATACCTTTTTTTTACCCTCTAGTCAAAGGGGCAAACATGACTGTATAAGATTGACTTTTGTGTGGGCTGTAATCGGGTTGATTTTGTAAATGCAATGTTGTATTTGTAATAACAGGAGAGATAAATGAAATTTTCCAGAGCAGCCGGAGTTTTACTCCATCCTACATCACTACCATCTGATTATTGTATTGGTGAGCTGGGCTCAAAAGCTCATCGCTTTGTTGATTTTCTTGTCAGATGTGGAATAAGTCTCTGGCAGATACTTCCTCTTGGTCCAACTGGTTATGGGAATTCGCCTTATGCAGCATTGTCCGCTTTTGCAGGGAATCCCTACCTTATAAGTCTGAAAAAGTTGAAAGGTATTGGATATCTGACTGATAAAGATCTATTATCCTATCCTGGAGCAGATCCTGGAAAGGTTGATTATGAACTTGTTACGAGTTGGAAAGTACCCCTTCTGGAAAAAGCGGCACAGAGCTTCCTTGATAGCGCTTCTGCTGGCGAAAGAAAAGAATTTGATAACTTTTGTGAAGAAAACTCTGGCTGGCTGAATGATTTTACACTATTTGTTGTGCTTAAAGAACATTATGATGCCCAGGCAGTAAAAGAGAATGCACCCGATTCCCGCTGGAATTATTACTGGGACAGGAAAATTATCCTTAAGCAAAAAAGTGCAGAAGATAAATGGACAAAAAAGTATAGCCACCGGATTGAGATAAAGAAGGTCCTGCAGTATTTCTTTTACAGTCAATGGACAACTCTGAAACAATATGCCAATAGTAAGGGAATAAGTATCATCGGTGATATTCCAATATTTGTTGCTGCCTGTAGTTCTGACCTGTGGAGCAACAGGAAGATGTTTCATGTGGATAAAGATGTAAGGCAGACTGTTGTTGCAGGAGTACCGCCGGATTATTTCAGTAAAACAGGTCAGCGGTGGGGAAATCCTCTTTATAAATGGGAAGAACATGAAGCAGATGGATTTTCCTGGTGGATCAGTCGAATAAAGGGAATTTTGAAACTGGTGGACGTGGTGAGGATCGATCATTTTATTGGACTTGAAGCTTACTGGGAAGTCCCTGCCGATGCTCCGACAGCGGAGACCGGCAAATGGGTTAAGGCACCCGGCAGGAAGTTTTTTGAAATTCTGAAAAATGAGTTAGGAACACTCCCTATTATTGCCGAGGATCTTGGTGTTCTAACGGCTGATGTTGAGGCCCTTAGAGATGATTTTGAGTTCCCTGGAATGAAGATACTTCAGTTTGCATTTACATTTGATGATGATGGAGTTCAGGATAATAAAAATATGTTCCTTCCATTTAACTACTCCTCTAATTCAGTTGTTTATACAGGAACTCACGATAATGACACAACAAGAGGCTGGTATAATTCCATAAGTGACAGGGAGAGAGATCTTGTTCGAAGATATCTTGCACGTCCGGATGATGATATAGTCTGGGATCTTATTAGAGTAGCTTTCTCCTCTGTTTCAAACTATGCCATCATACCGATCCAGGATATTTTAGATCTTGATACAGAATCCAGGATGAATACACCATCTACTATGGAAGATTCGAACTGGGCATGGAGGATGCCGGAAGACAGCATGAATGAGCTTATTGCTGGTCGCCTGAAGGGGATGATTGAGCTCTATGGAAGACTGCCGGAATAGTTAATGGAAGAGAGAAAACGGATTGTACGTAATCATTATGAACCTCTGCTGGATAAATATTCCAGGGGGCATGAGATCCTCGATTGGGAGAGTCAGGAAAGTCAGATTAAAAGATTTGAGGTTCTTTCTGATAATGTAGAACTTTCCGGGAAAAAGCTCCTGGATGTCGGATGCGGAACAGGTGATCTTTTTGGATTTCTTATCAACCAGGGTCTGGATGTGGACTATTATGGAATAGATATACTTGAAAAGATGATTGACAGAGCCCGTGAAATATATCCGGATGGAAGATTTTTTACAGGTGATATTTTTAAGGAATCCAATTTCAGTAAAAAACAGTTTGATATTGTTTTCTGTTCGGGGATATTCAACCTGAATATGGGGGATAATGAATCTTTTCTAAAAGAGGCTCTTCCTGTTTTTTTCGCTCATGCAAAGTCTAAAGTCGTTTTTAATCTTCTTGATCCGGGGCATTATATTCAGAGCAGCAAATATTTCTTTTTCGAGCAGAAGGATGTACTCCACTGGATCAGGAAGTATACAGATAATGTAAGTATTGTTACCGGTTATGTTCCGAACGATTTTACAATAGTGGCGGAAGTCAAAAAGAAGGCTGAAGGCTATTAGACTATTAGGGTAGTCTATATCTCTTTTATCTTCCCTAACAGCCTTCAACCTAACAGCCTAAAAGCCTTCTTAAAAAAACAGCAGTCGTCCTGACAGAACGACTGCTGAAAAGGTTGCATAGCCGAGCAGTGAGTGAAACGAACGACCAGGCAAAGGAGAAAATAAAACTTTCTATTATTAATCTATTCCGTATTCTTTTCCGTATTTTTCTGCAATAAAATCTATGTCTTTATCACCTCTGCCAGAGAGGTTCAAGAGAATTGTTTCTTCTTTTGGGAGCTCGGCCGCAAGCTTTATAGCATATGCAATTGCATGGGCAGTTTCAAGAGCGGGAATAATTCCTTCTACCCGGGAGAGTTCAAAAAAGGCATCTATGGCTTCTTTATCAGTGATTGTAGTGTACTGCACCCGTTCCATGTCCTTCAGATAGCTGTGTTCCGGTCCCACACCAGGATAGTCCAGACCGCTGGCAACTGAATATACCGGTAGAGGATTTCCTTCATTATCCTGAAGCAGGTAGCATTTAAATCCATGAATTATTCCAGGTTTCCCAAGGGTCATTGTTGCTGCATGTTCTCCATCCTTGAATCCTATTCCTGACGGCTCAACTCCGTACATTTTCACAGACTCATCATCCATAAAGGCTGTAAACAGACCCAGGGCATTGGAACCGCCTCCGACACAAGCCATAAGATTATTCGGCAGACCACCGGGAGTTGCTGCAAATTGTTTTTTAGCTTCTATTCCGACTATGGTCTGGAAGTCCCGCACCATCATTGGAAATGGATGAGGGCCGACAACTGATCCTATTGCGTAGAACTGAGTTATCGGGTCCTGAACATAGGCCCCAAAAGCCTCGTCCACTGCTTCCTTAAGGGTTTTAAGACCGGAACTGACCGGAATTACCTTTGCCCCAAGTATTTTCATTCTTATTACATTTGGATGTTCCTTGACAATATCAACCTCACCCATGTAGATATCACATTCAAGTCCCAAAAGGGCTGCTGCAGTTGCAAGAGCCACACCATGCTGACCAGCTCCGGTCTCGGCAATTACCTTTTTCTTGCCCATTTTTTTGGCAAGAAGGGTTTCCCCAAGACAGTGATTTATTTTGTGAGCACCTGTATGATTAAGGTCCTCTCTTTTCATGTATATCTGTGCACCACCAATCTTCTTTGACAGATTTTGGGCATGAAAAATGGGGCTTGGCCGGCCCACATAGTCCTGATACAAGGCTGTAAGTTCATCCTGAAAACCCGGACTGCTGCTGATTTCTTCGTAAGCTTTTGTTATTTCATCTATTACCGGCTGAAGATCCGGGGGTAGAAAACTGCCTCCGTATTCTCCGAAATATCCCTGTTTATCCGGTGTTTTTACTGCTGTACTCATATAATCCTCCAGGTTTCTGTAAGTAGAAGCGTTACTGTTAATAGAAACATTTATAGAGTATAATGGTATTTGTGTCAAGGATTTTTTTAAAAACTGAAAAATTGGTTAAGATTCAGCTCTTGAATATTCTGGACGTTCCCCTGTTTCACAGGGTCAGGCCATTCCGGGGTTCCGTCCGGGAAACCCGGACCGCTACGCGCCCTGCATGTCCTTAACGCGTTGGCTAAGAAGTGGTTTTTTTGAGTCGGCAAATTATGAGCCTTAAAATTGGTATAACCAAATGGTTTCATAATAATATGGATAAACAAACGATCTGGCAGAGAAATTATTATGATCAAATCATATGGAATGAAAATTCTTATCAAAAAATTGTGAAATATATACAATCAAATCCATTGAAATGGCGGAATGATAAATTCAATAGATAATATTATCGATCGAATTTAGTATCAAAAAGTGTTCCACTATTATTCTCTATCTCTGCTGCTATTCGTACTGCAGTTTATACAAATTATAGTAGATCCCCTTTATAGCCAACAGCTCTTCATGAGTTCATATTTCTTCCAACTGTCACTTTGAAAGCACCATGATCTTATCTGCATTCCGGATTGTTGATAACCTGTGGGCAATAACAAGAGAAGTTCTATCTTTCATAAGCTCTTCTATTGCTTTCTGTATCAGTTTTTCCGTTTCGGTATCGACATTGCCAGTTGCTTCATCCAGGATTATTACCTGTGGATTCTGAGCTATTACTCTGGCAAAAGACAGCAGTTG
>SDBV01005858.1_pt1 | contig 17215 bp, 15 predicted proteins | sample 2277081 | NCBI WGS metagenome assembly SDBV01 (sample SAMN10402039, study PRJNA504765) | marine sediment metagenome | isolation source: marine sediment core GS10_PC15, 223 cmbsf | place: Arctic Ocean: Southern Knipovich Ridge | collected 2010 | reverse complement strand
AACGATTTAAGATCGACTGGCTGATGCGATGCATAAAGAGATGTTTTCAAAAAACTGTGATCATGCAGGAATTCATATTCATTCAACCGGGCGGTATTATGCAATTGTAAACTACAAAAAAGGGGGCACACTGAAGGTGTTTGACAAAGAAACAGCCACGCTTGACATGGAAGACGGCGGCATTTTCGGCACACTTGCGCACGGTAAAAGATTTTCCACTCAGCAGTTTGATGAAATGCAGGATTTCAGCAATCACACAATTAATGCTGGTTTTTACGCTATAAATGAGTCATACCCAAACCCTGGAACATCTATCCTGCTGAGGATTCTTGGCTTTATCCTTTTTTACTCAAGCTGTTTCAGAGAACTTTTTAAAAAACTTATTGTCAGAATGCTCATAACAAAGAAAAACAGGGTAAACGGATCGGTCTTGAGAAGATTTGAATTCAAGGATGATAAAATTATCATTCATGAGAGTATTACAGAGCCGCATGGCTGCAAATATATCGGGCATCCCGGAAAATGCAAGGCAATACACATGGCATCAAGCGGATACTATTTGAAGCAGGATCAGCAGAAGCCGGAAAAATCAAGGCTGGTGATATTCAGATCAGTGAATGGAGAGAATACCCGGCTATGATACCCAGGCTCAAACCAACCCTCGGGATTGCAGAATTTCTTGCTGCTTTTCGCCTCCCGCACAAAGATGATGTTGAGCGGTTTGAGCAAGCCTTTGCCGGCCTTATGGGGCAGAGGTATGCTCTTGCTTTTCCTTATGGTCGCATAGGACTCATACTCCTTTTGGAATCATTAGGGTTGAAAGAAAAGGAAATCATTTGTCCGGCTTACACCTGTGTGGTTGTTCCGCATGCCATCACATACAGCGGCAACGTACCAGTGTTTATAGATTGCGAGCAGAGCGGCTTTAACATGGATCTGGACAGGGTGGAAATGGCAATAACAGAAAAAACCGGGGCAATCATTGCCACTTCAATCTTTGGTTATCCGGTTGACCTTGATCGCCTGGATGGGATCAGGAAACGTTATCCGTATATTCGTATTATACAGGATTGCGCCCACAGCTTTGCGGCAGAGTGGAAAGGAAGAGCGGTTCAAAAAGAAGGAATTGCCGCACTGTTTGGGTTGAACATCAGCAAAACCCTGACATCTGTTTTTGGTGGGATGATAACCAGTGACAGTGAAGATATTTATCAAAAACTAAAAACCATACGTGATCAAAAACTAAAAAAACCTAATTGGAACAAGAGCTTTCGCCGTCTGCTTTATTTTCTGACAGTCTATCCCACTTTCTGGGGGCCGGTGTATAGCCTGGTCAATCGTCTGGAACGTTCGGGCCTTCTCAATTACTTTGTGCAGTATTATGATGAAAGCAAAATTGATATGCCGGTGGATTATATGGAGGGGATGTGTGGAGTTGAGGCTAGGGTCGGGTCAGAAAATGTTAGGCAGTATGAAAAGATAATCAGCAGGAGGCAAGATGCAGTCAAGTATTATTTTGATAATTGTCCTGACAATGACGAGTTTAAGTTGCCTCCAAGAGTAACTGGCGCTACATATTCTCATTTTGTTGTTCAGGTTCCCGATAGAAAAATGTGGCTGCAAAAAGCAATTCGTAAAGGCGTTCAGTTGGGCTGTCTGATAGAATACAATATTCCTGAAATGAAGGCTTATGGAGAACACTGCCCGGAAGAATTCCCTGTAGCGGCCGATTATGCGAGTACAACGATTAATTTGCCGGTGTGGGGTAGTGAGAGATTGGCACAAAAGATAGCACAACAATTATGCTCTGAAAAAACAGCATATATGTGATATTTCGTAATGGGGAGTAATTGCTTTTATGGATGAAAAAACCTTTTCAACAAAAGAGAGTATAAACTCGGAAGATGTGATTGGATTTTACGATACTTATGCTGAAAATTGGGATAAAAGATTCGAAAATACCAAAAGCACACAAAAATTTCATCAAATGAGGTTGGAATCTTTTTTTAGGTTGGCGCAGTTAAAGAAAAATGAAACATGTATTGAGTTGGGGGTAGGTACCGGACAATATCTAGAAAAAATTGCTCCTTTGGTAAAAAAGATTATCTGCATTGATGGAAGCCAAAAGATGTTAGATATTCTTTTAAAGAATAACAAACATTTAAATAATATTTCTGTACGAGGAATGAATTTAGAAGAGGAGAATCGAACAATAAGGGTTAAATCCGACATAATCTATTGTTTTGGACTCATAGAACACATCATAAACACAAATATATTTATTGAGAACTGCAAAAGAATGCTTAACCCTAATGGACGTATCGTTTTTGTCACACCTAATGGAAGGTGTCCTTGGTATGGCAAGTTGAGGAAATTATATCGTGCTGGGAAGCACTGTTCCACTGATAGATATTTCTATATGGAGCAAATAGATAAAATTATGTATCAGCACGGCTTTGTTTCGCAAGGTTTCATATATTGGGGGTATTATCCTGCCGGCATAGGGAATTTGTTATTTTCTTTATTGGATTTGCTTGGAAAAATTTTAGATAAGACGAAATTTCGACAATATGCGGGCGGCCTAACTGTAAGCTATATTCTGAAAAGAGAATGCTTAGATGTATGTTCGTAAAATTGTTCCATATTGGATTTATAAAAAATTCTGGGGCGATCGTAAGAAGTTTGGTCTGCAACCAGACGTTCATGATTCCGATTGGAAAATTTGGCAGGATAAAGCATTTGATGATTTTTACCAGAAAACACAGCAACACGGAATTGGAGATATTGTAAACAGAATGGCTTATCCTGTTATTAGGCACTATGATTTTGAAGGAAAGCGGGTGCTTGAAGTTGGGCCTGGAATTATCCGTCACCTGCAATATGTCAAAAGTAATCCTGTCAAATATACCCTTTGCGATATTAATGAAGACGTGCTCAGTATATCCGAAAAACAGTTGAAGGCGGTCGGCATACCCTGTGAGACCATTTTACTTGCCCGTGAAAGCGGGAGTGTGCTGCCGTTTGCGGATGAGAGCTTTGATGTCGTTATTTCCTTTAACTCTTTGGAACACTTGCATCCTCTGAACAGCTATCTTGTTGAAATTAAGAGGACATTGAAGAGAGGAGGGCAGGTTGTCGGTGGCATCCCATGCGAAGGCGGCCTTGCGTGGGGTTTGGGAAGGTTTCTTACAACCAGGCGTTATGTGCATAAAAACTATGGAATCAACTATGACAAGATCATCTGCTGGGAACATTCCAATTTTGCCGATGTCATCATCGACCGGCTGGATGCTCATTTTGAAAGAGAATACCTTAAACTCCATCCCTTCAACTGGCTGCCAATAGATTTCAATCTGGTGGCAAGTTTCGTGTTCAAAAAACCGTAATAAATCAGCTAAATGTGCACGTTTCGCAAAAGGAAGGATTTCATGTTTCTTCCTGTGCTTCATTAGTTTTGTCATTATTATGAAATCTCGTTTTAAACAACTTGGCAAAGACTCAATCGTATACGGTATTGGTGGCATCTTGGCCAAATCCATCGGTTTTTTTCTTCTTCCGGTATACACCCGCATATTTACACCTGCCGATTATGGTACCATCACGATGATCGGGGTTATGAGCAGTCTATTGGGCAGCCTGCTGGTTATGGGAATGGATTCGGCCCAAAGTTTCTATTTTTTTGAACAAAAGGAGAAAGGACAGAAGGCTCAAGCTAAGGTCGTGACGGCTATCTTGCAGTGGCGTATTTCCTGGGGTGCAGGCATGGTGCTTTTGGCCACGCTGGTTTCACCCTTACTAAACAAGTTTTTCTTCAAAGGGGAACTACGCTGGGAATACTTTGCCGTTGCTTTTGTCGGGACCTTTTTCGCACAGATTATGGGTCAGAGTGCGGAAGTATTTCGCCTCCTCTATCGACCGTGGAAGTATATAAGCATTACAATGGGTCAGGCTTTATGTTCCGCCGGCATAGCGCTCACTTTGATCATTATTTTTGGCTTCGGGATACTCGGCTTCTTTATCGGCGCGCTCGCGGGATCTGTTTTAGCCACTCTTTTTGGATGGTGGCAGATCCGAGACTATCTCGAATTCTTTGGATGGCACTGGGACTGGTGGCCGAAGCTTATCAGGTTTGGAGCCCCTCTGGTCCCGTCTGCACTGGCAATATATGTGCTTAATGTATCCGACAGGTGGTTCGTTGGTTACTATAATGGTCAGGATGCTCTTGGACTTTACGCTGTGGGTGCCAAATTCGCAATGCTTATCGCGATGGCTGTCACCACATTCCGCCAAGCCTGGTGGCCAGTGGCAATGGATGCTATGCACAGCGAAGACGGACCTCCATTATATCGGACCATGGCCAGACTTTATATGGGAATGGGCTCGGCATTCGTCGTTCTGATCACCGCTCTTTCTCCTTACCTGGTAAAATGGCTCACTGCCCCGGCTTATTTTGATTCCTACCCCATTATTGGCATTCTCGCCTGGCACTCCCTATTTTACGGCTTTTTCCTCATCGGGGCTGCTGGTATCTGGAGAGCTGAAAAGACAGCATGGATGCCTTTTCTAATGGGCACGGCAGCAATTTTGAATATAGGTCTGAATGCATTGCTGGTGCCGGGATACGGCGGAGCGGGGGCGGCTATGGCGACTTCATTTTCTTTCTTCATTTTGAACGTTCTTACCTTAATTGTTAGCGAAAAACTCTGGCGTGTGGGATATAATTACGGAATCATGATAGCCCAGGTTGGTATTGGCATAATTGCCTGTTATCTAATTCTGCGTTTGAATACTCATTATATGAATTCGTTCTATATCTGGTCTATCACATTCGTTGTAGTTGTAATTTTGGTGAGACTTTCAGTTACTCGGGAGCATTTTCGTAAATTTATGGACTTATTTGCAAACTTCAGTATCCATTGACTTGAGGAATGAATAATTAAAAATGTGGCAATTACCCCAAAATAAAAAATTACTTATAGGGTTGTTCGTATCTCCTCTTATAAATGCGTTTCTTTTTCCATTGATCAATATTATGACTTATATCCGCTCTCTGACTGCTCTGTGTGGACCTAGAACACAGTTCGCTTTCGACGAGTATCTTGCCATTACCCATTTATTTTACTGTGGTCAGGATATAAATGTCCAGCGTTTTGGTAGGGATGGAGTAAGCACATTAATTGGATTTGGCGACATGGCGCTGAGTAATATTTTTCACATTCGTCAATGGGCGGTCAGGCTTTTTCACAAGTTTGGATCATCGTCTTACATCGTTTTCGCATGGAGCATTACTTGTGCATGTATGGCGCTTTTGGTATATCAGATGAGTTTTTCGTTACAATACTTCTGGATTTCACTGTTTTTGATATTTGGAAGTCCGTTAGCTTACGCTGTATTTCGATTGTCAAATTATAATCTCATGGGTTTTGCATTTATGCCTTTAGCTATATATGGTATCATATCAAACCAAATGTTAGTGACCTCTTTAGCTATAGCAATTATGATCCCTTTTAGCATTACCTCTCCGTTTTTTTCTTTATGTTTGATTTTGTTTGCATTTGTTCTGAAGCCGTCTCTTTTATTTGAATGGTGGTATCTTATTATTCCTATCACGGTTTTTGCTATCGATTTGTGCTACTGTTTATGTATTCACAAAAAAGGTTTTAAGGGTGTATTTGATAAATTAGCAATGACTTTTAAAATAATAGGAGGTACAAAAAGAGGGGCCAAATATCCTCGAAGCAATAAGAAGCATTTTAGTGATGTCATCATTCTTGTTGCTTTTCTTTTACCTGGCCCAATTATATATTTTAGCTATACTAATGGATTAAGTAGCATTCCCGATCATTGGACGGTGAGTAGTTATGCCTTGTTTGCAAGTAGCGGAGGGTTTGCCTGGTTTATAAACAAATGGGTGTGTCGGATTGCTGATAATCGCTCCATTTATTATATAGCATGGATGGTAACAAGTTTATGCGCAGTTCAGTCAGGTTTTCCTCTCTTGCTTTCTGTTTATTGGTTTGTTTACTATCGCTTATATAGTATCACAGGTGAACACAACGGTTTTATTTTTCCTCCTATGGCAAAGCCTTATGATATTTCGAAAGATCTGGAGCAAATGGAGGACTCATTGACTGATATAAGGAAAGGTGATCTTATTATTTCTCTTCATCCGAACCCTGAAGGGAAATATGAAAACCTCTTAAAACCCAGTTGTAACTTTATGGAACTTGTCTATTACATATGCGTTAAAAAGGGAGCAAGGGTTTTTCCTGATTGGTATGCCATACGTGAAATGAACTTAGGGAAAAGACCTGAATGCTGGGAAGATAACTGGAAAGAGTTCGATTATACGGGACAGGGACAATCACCAACCCATCTATTGAAAGTGCATAATGATCTTAGTATGGAGCTTAAACCTTTTCCAAATGAAATTATAAAAAACATTTAGCAATTAGTAAAAATTGTGATTTGTTTGAACCTTTATTAAATATTGTTTTTTCAAAGTTAATTATGTGGATACTATGGCGAAAATATTATGTCTTAATAGAAAAGGCGAAGTAATTCTGGAACCTGTGCCGGATCCAACTATTACTACCGGCAATTTAATCATTCGTACAACTTACTCAGCCATTAGTGGTGGAACTGAAACCATCGGGTATAATGTAGGAGGTTTGGGGACCGAACTGGTAAAGCATTCAGATCGGATCTCAAAAGTCACATATAAAATCAAGCAAAATGGACTTAAGGCGACCTGCCGGTTGATCATAGATAAGCTTATCGAACTCACACCACAGGGTTATAGCGGAGCCGGTATAGTTGAGGCTATCGGGGATGGAGCTATTGGATTCAAAATTGGTGACCGGGTTGCTTACGCTGGTCATCCACATAGTGATTTGGTTATCTGTCCGACGAATATGGTTGTGCACATTCCAGATGATGTGAAAGATATAGAAGCATCGTTTACGACTATAGCCTGCATCGCTATGCATGGAGTTCGGCTCTGTAATTTGGAACTTGGTGAAACAGCTCTAGTTATTGGTCTTGGGCAGATTGGTAACTATGTAGTGCAAATGCTTAAAGCCTCAGGCGTTCGGGTGATTGGGGCAGATTTGTCAGCCTCGCGGTTAAACAAGGCTTTGGAGGTAAGCCTGGACTTTGGCTTTAATGCCTGTGAAGATATAGTGCGCGGTGTCATGGAGATTACCCACAATATTGGTGTGGATGGGATACTGCTTTGTGCCGACACGAAAACCAGCGAAACGACAAATAATGCGCTTCTATGTGCCCGCGATCGGGCACGTGTAGTCATGGTGGGGAACATGTGTCTCAATTTAGAAAGACCTCTTATGTTTGGAAAAGAACTGACTTTTTTAGTTTCAAGATCCTATGGTCCGGGTCGATATGACTTTGATTACGAGCAACGCGGTCGAGATTATCCAATTGGCTATGTCCGCTGGACACAAAAGCGAAATATGGAAGCGGTGCTTGGAATGTTATCTCAGCGGTCACTAAAGATAAGTACATTGGATGTTAAAGATTACGAGTTTGAAAATGCTTCTCATGCCTATCGAGACATTGTTGAAAAATCAGATTATTGCTTGGCGGTATGTCTGCGCTATCCCAAGACATTGGAAAATCAAAAGAACGAAAAAGTGTATGAGCTTAAGAGATCTGAGGGTAAGGTAAACAAAAAAGTTAAAGGAAATGTCAAGGTGGCGTTAGTGGGGGTAGGAAGCTTTGCTATGAGTACGCTTGTTCCAGCCCTTCGTGCAAATAAGGCAATAATACGTGCAACAGTTGCAAGAAATGGTATATCGGCTGTTAATGCGGCTAAAAAAGTGGGAGCTGAATATTCTCATACTGATTACCGTTTCGTTCTTGAAGATCCAGATATCGATTTGGTGGTAATCGCTACACGCCATAATCTTCATTATGAGATTGCCATGGCCGCCATTGAAGAAGGCAAGGCGGTTCATGTGGAAAAGCCGATGAGCATGAATCTGTCTGAATGTCAGGATATAGTCAAAACAGTGCATGAGCATAAAGGCTTTTTGACCGTGGGGTATAATCGACGTTTTTCGAGTATGGTCCAGGATGTACGCAATGTTTTAAAAGTTCGTTCGATGCCCATGACAATTATCTATCGAGTAAATGCAAATAGGATTCCTTTGGATCATTGGGTTAACGACCCGATTGAGGGTGGTGGACGTTTGGTCGGTGAGGGCTGTCACTTTATCGATTTGATTTGTTATTTGGTGAGCAAACCATACAAAAGTATTTTGTATCAAGACACTCCAGCTTCGCCGGATCAGATTGGGCAAGACAACTTTTCCCTTACCATAGGTTTTGAAGATGGTTCCATAGGAGTGCTGATATATACTTCCCAGGGGAATTCTGGTTTACCAAAAGAATTGATTGAGGTTCATCAGGACGGTGAAAGTGTAATTATTGATAATTTTACTCATCTAAAAACCTACGGATTTCCCTTAAAGAACAGGAAGCTTTCTCGCGCAGATAAAGGCTTTGAACAATATTTTGAAAAGGTTTTCGAATCATTGGAGAAGGGTACAAAACCGGAAACCACAGAGGTGGATGGATTGCTGGTGGCTGAAATTATTGACTCAGCTTTGTCGAAAGGTGGCAAATAAGAAATGGATAGAAATATAGAGGTTCAAACGGTCATAGATCAACTATGCGCATGGATCGATAGTAACGGTTTGGCGGGATGGGACCCTTATTCTTTGCGGGAACATCCTTTATTTTTGCGGTTTGAAGGTGTTCAACAATCCTTTCCCAAAAAAGTTATCAGACATTTTACACATAAAATCATTGGGTGTTATCCAAATAAATTCCTTCATCTTTTAAAAGTACCTAAAAAGATCAACGCAAAGGGGGTTGGGCTCTTTGCCGATGCGTATCTTATCCTCTATCAAAAAACATATAGAGATCACTATTTAGAAAAAGCACAGCAATGTCTTCACTGGTTGGAGAACAATATCAGCAAGGGATTCAATGGGGCTTGCTGGGGATACCCATTCGATTGGCATTCTTTGGATTTTATACCTGCAAATACACCTTCTGTCGTTGTTACCGTGACATGTGGGTATGCTTTTTTACGTGCCTACCAAATAACTGGTGAAGATCGTTACCTGGATATCTGTGATTCCATTGTTTCCTTTATTCTCAATGATTTGAAACACCAGCCAGGCACTCAGGAGGATGAGATTTGTCTAAGTTATACCCCGCTGTACGTGGAATATGTGCACAATGCCTCACTATTTGGAGGTGATTTTTTAGCACAGATAGGTTGTATCAAAAAAAGCCAGAATTTAATATCTTTTGCTCAAAGAATTGCCAACTATACTATCCGACGTCAGCAAAAGGATGGATCATTCTGGTATTTTGGGCAAGACGATCCGCGTAGGGCTCAAATACCCGAGAAATCCTTTACCGCAGTAGATCACTACCATACTGGTTTTGTGATTCGTTGTCTGGGTAGTCTTGCTAACTTGTGTCAGGATAAACCTACGAAAAAAGCGTGGAAACTCGGAGTTGAATATTATCTCAATCATTTTTTCACTACCAGCGGTCAGCCGAAGATGACACCAAAGGATCTATATCCAATCGACATTCATTCGTGCTCGGAAGCAATTCTTTGCCTGTTAAGCATTATCCGCAAAGATGAAGGAATGAACGATAAAGCAAAACTTAGATTAAAGCAGGTCCTTCAATATTCAGTTGACAAAATGTTCAACCCGGTTGAGGGTTATTTTATGTATCGGAGAATTGGCGAACGGATTATTGATGTTCCTTATCTGCGTTGGGGGCAGGCCTGGATGCTTCTGGCTTTAGCAGAGGTGTTACATGAAGATCAATAATGAACTTTTCTGGCGTGAAAGGTTAAAAACGCAGAACTTAGTTTATGAAGCTGTGCGTGGGACAAAGGTGGTTCTCTCCAGCTTATTACAAGATAAACTTTATAAACGCCTTGCCAAGGTTTTGTTCCTTCGTGATCATAACCATATAGCTGATATTGGATGTGGAACAGGCGACGCATTGAAGTGGATTTTGCCTACTGATGAGATGGAATATGTGGGTGTGGACGTTAATCGTGATTTTCTTGATATCGCTAAAACATACTATCCATGCCATGGTTTTATTGAAGGAACTGTTGAGTGTACAAACCTTGAGGAAAATGTTTTTGATATCATTATCTGCGATTCGGTTTTACAATTCGTGGACGATAAGCAAATTGTAAGTGCTTTTAGTGAATTTTACCGTATTGCTCGACCTGGGTGTCGGGTTATGCTTCGAGTTAAAAACTTGCGGTCGTTCTATTGTCTTTCAAGGCCTTCCATACTTGCTTCCAGATTTATGGAAAGAATAGGTTTTTATCACAAAAAATCAGGAAGTTGGTATCGAACCCCCTCATTTTACAGAAGAAAAATTCACCAGTATCTTGGAGAGACCATTTTTGAACAGGGTTTTGCATTGTTCAGTTGGGCAACTCTCGCACGTTTCAATCTTGTTAAACCTTTTGAGAGAATTTGTGATTTATTGCAATTAGATTTCAGATTGTTATCACCTTTTGGGATTGAATATTATTTTATTTTGGTTGTTAAAAAATAAAGTTAAGGTCTTTAATAACGGTCTATATTAACTTTTCATTTGTTTTTAGGATAATTTTGTGGATATTATTTACGCATTAAGTTTTATCGGCCCAGGAATCTGGATTGGGGGTATACATGTGCGTATACTTGAAATATTACTTTTGATTTTCTTGATTCTTAATGTAAATAAAATAATATCTATTTCGAAAACCAGAAAATTTAGTCTTATATTCGTCTTATTAGCATTTTTTTTATATGTATCCAATGTGTATGGCTACTTTTTTTTAGATGTTCCTCCCAATCCAAAGGATTTTATGGAGTTGATGAAATATGCAATGTATATAAGTGTATTTTATCTTGGATATAAAAAATCATTTAATCGTAAAGAAGAAAGACGCTGGATTATTACATCGTTCATTATTGTAATTACTCTAACTGTTTTTGCATTATTACAGATTCAAAAATCAGACCTTGTTAAGTATATTTTGACCAATTATTATCTATCTGGTGATTGGTACGAATCGCATGTACAGAGTAAGTTAATTCCCCAGCCTGGTACTACGTTTGGTAATGTTAACAGTTTTTGCATTACGATAAATATGATTTATTCTATTTCAATTAGTTTATGGGCGATTGGTAAAAAAGGGAAAAAATACTTGTACTTATCTCTATTAGTAGGAGCTTTGATTTTATTAACAATGTCTAGGACTGGGATTTTTATGATGTTTCTAGTAACATTGATAACTTGGCTATTTTCGAATTTGAGGAGAAAATGGTTGATAGCAGGAGGTGCTTCTTTCGTTTTGACTTATTTAATTTTCTTTTTAAAAGATAATATTATAGTTGCTGTCTTGATTAATAGAATCAAAGCCGGTTTTGTACCCGAAGCAACAACCTTCGGGTATTCAGGATTATATATAAGAATTGAACTGTGGAAGATTGGGATTAAAAAATATATGATGTCACCTTTTTTGGGATGGGGGATGAATAAGACATTTAGATATACTGATTTATCTGATGTGGTGCCGTCCAATTTAGATACACAATTTTTAACAGATTATATCCCTTTAGAATACATGACGAAGCCACACAACGAATTTATAGATATGCTGATTGTAATGGGCATTTTCGGCTTAGTTATGTACCTTGTATTATTTTATTTCTTGCTAAAGCCTGCTTTTAGAATTCAGAGGATGAAAGATGTCCGATGCTATCAAATTGCTCTGTTGTCGATAGTGCTTTCCCTCTTCTTCTCAAGTCTATCCGTAGGATTTATTTTCTCGAATTTAGTATTTGTTCCCATATTATACCTTGTTGGGCTATTGCATAAGACTATTTACATCGAAATTCGAAATCAAGCAGCTACTCTTCCTGAAAGGCGTTAGCTACCAGTTCTTTTGCATCCATGTAAGAAATTGCAAATATCCTTTATTTTTTATGTGATTTAAAAGGCTTATATATGAAAAAGGTTTGTATGATTCTGCTGCGCCACGCGGCATTGGATGATCGTATTTATTATAAGGAAGCAAGGACATTACTCAACGCAGGATATGATGTTCACTTGCTTTGCCGATTGAGTGATTGTGCGTTTACAGATATGGGCGGCAGGCCTGTTGGTTATCCTGACGAAAATGGCGTTTGGAAGCACGATGGGATAACTTTTCATGGGATAACAAAAAGAAAAGGACTATTAGGAAAATGGAGGGAATATAAGGACCTTGTGAGAGTTGGCCTTTCTTTAAAAGCAGATGTTTACCATTGTCATGAGCCTGATATTGCTCTAAGTGCTGCAGTGAAAATAAAGCAAGCATTAGGGCCCACTACGAAATTAATCTACGATATGCATGAATTTGGTTCAGGTTCATGGAAAGATATAGTTAAATCTGGATTAAAAAACATTGCCCTTCATATTTTTACATGTAAAAGGAAAAAAGCAATTAATTGCAGCGACTATTTAATTACGGCAAATACTATTGTTCGAGGGCATACTTTAATTTTTAATAGATATAGAAAAGTGGAAATATTGGAAAATGCACCGATTTTATCTATTTTTAAGGAGCAAGAGCAAACAAGAAAAGATGTGAAATCAGTTGTCTTATGCCATGAAGGATTCTTGGGTTTTTCTCGTGGTTTAAAAGAAATGGTATCTCTTATAGAGAGTAATTCATCTAGTATCAAGTTAAAGATTATTGGAACTGTTGCAGGTAAAGAAAAAAATTGGTTGGAAGCTAAGATTAAAGATAATCAGAATCTTTCTCAGCGAATACATATAACCGGCTGGTTACCATATGATGAGGTAGGGAATGCCATTTCGGATTGCGATATCGGATTATTAATGTTTCATCCTACAGTTAACAACATGTTGGCAGGACCCCCTAATAAACCATATAATTATATGAGATACGGAATGCCAGTTGTATCCGTAGATCTTCCAGAAACAAGGGCGATAATAAGTAAATATAGATGTGGAATAATCGTAAAAGAATGGAACAAGGATTCTTTTATCCAAGCAATACAATATCTAATCAACCATCCAGATGAAGCAAAAGCAATGGGGCATAGAGGGAAAGAAGCAATTTTAAATGAGCTATCCTGGGAACACCAAGGCGAAAAGCTTTTGAAAATATATGAGGAAATGCTGAATAAGAAAGCGTTTGTAGTATTCTGATCCTTTATGATTACTTTATGTGCACACACTGAAGCGGAATATTATGCCCTTGAAGAATTGCACGATTCAATGGGGATTATCACGGATGCCCCTGTTTGTTTCATTGTCGAAAGTAATAAGCGAAAGTATTGTTGCGAGGAAGGTTGCTCATCCGTTTATTTCACTTGTTTAAATATGAAAGAATCTTTCCCAAGCGAAATTGAGGCATATATTGACGGCAATAGCCTCTATATCAAAACTGATATCCTTGGGTCTATAGTCCAAGCACTTTCATGTTGTGAAGAAAATAGCAAACCAAAGGATCGTTACGGCAGGATGCCTCTAAAAGAATCGTCCGCTTATAAGCAGGGCATCTATCAGACTGCTTATTTGGATCGTCTAATCGTGCATTTTAAGATACGTTTTATCGCTTATCTCGATTCTCAGGGAATTTCTTGGCAACAAATATCACCAAGTGAAAAGCCACTAATTTGTTTGACTCACGATGTCGATTCGATTCAAGGAAAATCTTTTATTCGTTATGCTTTTTGGCTCGCAAGCGCAGTATTGAGCTTAAGAAAAAGTAAAATTAAGGAGGCCATGAACCGAATAAGATCGTATATGAGATTGGATTCCGATCCCCATTTTACATTTCAAACTTTTTATGAAATTGAGAAATCTTGCGGATTTAAATCGACATTTTTCATAATGAGCTTGCCATTTTTTTTAGGAAAAGAAGGAAGACGATATTCTCTACATCGTTCAGATCTTAAAGAAGTGCTTTTGAAACTTTCAAAGAGTGGCTGGGAGATAGGGCTTCATCCTTCAAAAGTCACCCATCTTTCAAAAACTAAATTTAAAAGTGAGTGGGATAGATTAAGTGGTTTTATGGGCGGTGGAATGATCCCCATAGATGTACGAAATCATTATTTAAAAGCATCTTTCCCTGAAACCTGGAGAATCCAAGAAGAATTTGGAATTCAATATGATTCCAGTCTTGGCTGGCATGACTCGATAGGCTTTCGAGCCGGCACAGCAAGACCATTCAAACCTTTTGATTGTGAGCTTAATAGACGTCTTAATATATGGGAGTTGCCATTGATTGTAATGGATGTAACATTGAATGGTTCAACTTATGATATGGTGAAGATCTGTAAAGATATGGCTGAAGAATCATTTATGCATAACACACCATTTACATTAGTATGGCACACAGATCGAATATCTCAATTTGAATATCCCGATTTTTATTACGCTTATTTAAGAATATTGAAATATTTTAAGGAAAATAACTGTATTGCCTTGACTGCAAAAGAAGTTGTGAGAACTTATCAGCTCTATTCTGATGGGATGGCTAAGCACAGAAATAGAACATGACGGAGCAATTTTGAAAAGAAATATGGATGACACTTTACGTTGTCTAAAAGAAGAAGAGCTTTCATTGTGGGATGCATTAGTAAAGGCTTCTCCACAGGGCTCAGTGTATTGTTATTCTTGGTGGTTGAATGCTGTTGGTGGTGATGTGCGTGTGCTAGGCTACTTTAAAAAAGATAGACTTATTGCCGGAATACCACTTTACTTTAAGAAAAAAATGGGAATTACCATTTGCACTATGCCAAAATTAACCCAAACGTGGGGTGTTGTTATTGAACCCTTATCTGGAAAAAGAGTTAAAGCAGGATCAAAGGAGATGAGTATTCTCAGGAACTTTGCAGATGCTTTGGCAAGCCACAAAGTTTTTATACAAAACTTTAGTCCGAATTTGCAAAACTGGCTTCCTTTTTATTGGTGTGGATTTAAGCAAACTACTGTCTTCACCTATGTGATAGATGTTTTGGCAGACTTGAAAGAAATATGGAAGGGCTTTCGGGAAAATATTCGTACTGATATAAGGAAAGCGCAAAAACAAAATGTTACAGTTGACCAATGTAGCTTTGAAGACGCTTTTTACGTTTTTGAAAAAACTTGGCAGAGACAGGAGGGATCCAAACCGCCTTATACTAAAGAATATCTTTTGAGGGTTTATTCTGCAGCAAAACATAATAAATCTGGAGAATGCTTTGCCGCAAGGGGCAGCGATAAGCATGTACATGCTGCTGCCTTTTTGATCTGGGACAGCAAAAGGGCATATTATCTTGTAGGCGGAGGTGATCCTGACTTACGAAATAGTGGGGCAACATCGCTTTTGATTTGGCATTTGATTCAATTTGCTGCACAGCGTTCAAAGATCTTTGATTTTGAAGGCTCCATTATTGAACCTATAGAACGATTTTTTAGAGCTTTTGGAGCTAAGCAAATTCCATATAATACTATTTATAAGTTACCATGGTACGTAGAGATAATTCAATCCGTTAGAGGTAAATAATGATTTCTGAAAAAAAATCATTTCAAAACAAGGTATGCATTCTCACATCAGTTCACTCGCTCTTTGACACCAGGATTTTTTATAAGGAAGCTAAATCTCTGGCAAGGAAGGGGTATGATGTTACGCTAATTGTGCAGCATGATAAGAATGAGATCATCGACGGAATAAGGATTGTCTCTCTTCCAAGACCGAAAAACAGATTTGAGAGGATGACAAGGACAGTCTGGATAGCTTATCGGAAAGCGCTTAAGATCGATGCAAATATCTATCATTTTCACGATCCGGAATTGATGACCATAGGGTTGCTTTTGAAATTGCGCAGAAAGCATGTAGTTTATGATGTTCACGAAGATCTGCCAAGGCAAAACCTGTCAAAGACCTATATACCCATTATATTTCGAAAGCCAACATCATTACTGCTAGAGTCGCTAGAGAACTTTGCGGCAAGGCGTTTTGACAGGGTTATTACTGCAACTCACTTTATTAATCAAAGATTTTTAGGAATAGGGGCAAACGTTGTCAATGTAAATAATTATCCAATTATTTCAGAGTTGATTTTTGATGGGAATAAATGGAAACAGAAGGAAAATGCCGTATGTTATGTGGGAGGGATAGAAGGGATTCGTGGAGCCTTCGAAATGATTGAAGCCATTGGGAAAACCGAATACATACTGCTTATAGCCGGAAATATCAATCCGAATATTGAAGGGAAATTGAGAGTAATGCCAGGCTGGGATCATGTCGAATCATTTGGCTTTGTCAACAGAAAGGGCGTAAGAGAGATATTTTCGCGTTCTACGGCAGGACTGGTTGTTCTTCATCCAATCAAGAATTATTTAGATTCGCTTCCTGTAAAAATGTTTGAATATATGTCGGCTGGCATCCCGGTTATCGCATCCAATTTTCCTCTTTGGAGGGAGATTGTCGAAGGGGCTGAGTGCGGTATTTGCGTTGATCCTCTTGATACTGAAGAAATTGCAGGAGCAATAAAATGGATTATTGAACATCCTGATGAGGCAAAGCGCATGGGCAAAAACGGGCGAAGGGCAGTTGAGGAAAAATATAACTGGAGAATGGAGGAGAAGAAGCTATTGGATTTGTATGAGGAGATGCTGTGATCATGCGTTGGCAAACAAAAGCAAAAATCATGAAAAGCTGCGCTCTTCTTCTTGCGGGGGGGGGGTATTTACAGGTTTATTCAGAAGACTTTTGGTCGGTTGAAGGCTGATCCTATGTCCAGGATTCCTGCGCAGATTGAGATGGCGCGGTGGATATTTGGAATTGGTGGGAAGGTGTACGGGAAGACCTTTTTTGAAGTCGGCACGGGGCATTGTCCGGTTGTTCCGATCGGATTTTTTTTGTGCGGGGCTAAGGAGGTTGTAACAGTCGATCTCCACAGGAGTCTTGACATTGGCATTTTGGAAAAGTCGCTTGTATTGATGGCCGAAAATAGAGATGAGCTTACCGAATATTCAGACCTCAGTAAGTTACAAGGGAATGCAAAAAACAACTCGCAAGTTGAATGCTCTGCTTTTTTGCTAATCACAGGGGAAAAATCGCCTATCCTCACTCATTCCTTTTGCCTCTTGCCAA
>SDBV01005857.1_pt1 | contig 17217 bp, 18 predicted proteins | sample 2277081 | NCBI WGS metagenome assembly SDBV01 (sample SAMN10402039, study PRJNA504765) | marine sediment metagenome | isolation source: marine sediment core GS10_PC15, 223 cmbsf | place: Arctic Ocean: Southern Knipovich Ridge | collected 2010 | reverse complement strand
TTATAAACTTTTCTATAGTGTTGTTATTCTATAGTTACTGCAAATTACGCTAAAGTGGCATAAAGTATGCAAGCTATGATAACTCCTGCTGCGATTAGGTTTTTGATTTTGATTTTTTCTTTTAAGAAAATATAGGCGAAAATGTATATGAAAATTGGGCCAAGCATTATAATTAATGTTGTGAAGATGACTCCTATATTGAGGTAACCATAATAAACAATGACTCTAAAGATTACCCAAACCAAACCAGTCAATAAAATTTTAAAGCGGATGGATTTGTCTACTTTTTTTAGGCTTGGTCTAAAGATGGCTAAGCTAATTAGGAGAACTGCTAAGCATCTTAAGAAGTAGAAACTAATTGGAGAGTAAAAATCAAGGATTAATCTTGTGATAATTAGTTCTGATGCAAAGAAAAAACTTCCGATTATGGCGGCTATGAAATATTTGTTGAAATTTAAGTGGTGTTTTTTTATGTGTGTTAGTATTAGAGTGGCTGCGGCAATTATTGCTGGAACGATGATTTTTAGGTTTCTTTCAAAAAGACTCTCAAAAAAGAAGCTAAAAACAATGGCTAAAAGTATTACAAATAATGGTTCAAGAATTTTAGCTGGTTCTAAATTGCTGACTTTTTCCCATTTCATTGAATAAAATGTAAAAAGATTTGCGATTATTGAAAATAAAATTACTGCGCCAAAGATTAATATGTTTTTTAATTGCAATGCTTCTGGGTCAAGTTTCCAAAAGAAATAAACAAATGGAGCCATAACAATTACAATTGCTAGGAATTCTAAGACTTGATAGAGTTTGATATTAATTTTCTTTTTTTGTAAAACTAGCTTTTGTAAAATTGTACCTGTTGCTAATGCTAATGCTCCGATGATTGGAATTTCTATCATTCTCTTTTATATGATATGGGGGGAGTGTTTAAAAAAATATTGAATAGTAAAACTTTAAAACCTATTACACTTTTAAAAAACAAGGTCCATTTGTCCAACGGCTTAAGACGACTCGTTTACACCGAGTAAACCGAGGTTCGACTCCTCGATGGACCATGATTAATAAATGAGGTAATAAAATGCATGGTGATCTAATTTATCTTGTAATTGCAATAATATCATTTGTTTTAGTTTTGACAGGATTAATTATTCTTAGAATAAAGAAGCGAAATATTTCGTGGCTTTTGAATTTTGCATTGTTGATTATTGTTGCGAGTTTATTTTTTGAAGATAGAGTTATATCTTATCCAATGATTGGAGTTGGAATTCTTTTGGTTGTTGTTGATATGATTGTGAAGAAGAAAAAGAATAAGTGATTAAGATGCGCGGACCGAGAATCTCACGCGAGACAACTCAAGTTTTTCTCGCGCTCTTTCCTTAGAATTTAAACTATTTTGTCCAATTCGCGGTAAAGTATGCTTTTGTTTTTATCTTGAATTAACAAGCATACTTTAAAATGCGCGGACCGAGAATCGAACTCGGCTCACCTCGTTGGCAACGAGATATTCTACCAATAAACTATCCGCGCTAATAACAAACTTAAAATAATAGAGTTATTTATATTTATTTTGTATTTTTAGGAAACTTTAAATAGCCGTGATTTATTTTTTCACTATGGAATCAGACAAATCTGATGATAGAGATATACCTGAAATGTCTCTTAATAAAAAGTATTCTACTAAACTTCCGAATATTCCAGAAACTCCTGACAAAATTCAAAAGGAGATGGAGAAGATTAAAAAAGAACTTGAGAAGTTAAAGAATTTTATTGTGAAAAAGTATTCATTTATACAAGCGATAGGGATTTTGCCGCCAATGTCAATTAAATTATTTGTTGAAGAGGAAGAAGTTCCAAAAGAGACTGAAAAATATGTTCATTTGTATATAATTGTTCCTGAGGAAAAATTTAAAGAGATACCGAAGATAAAAAAGGAAATTGTTGAGCATATTGAATCAATGAATGAAAAGATTTGGCTTCATATCAAAACTCCTGTTGATCTTTGGGAAGTTTGTCTTGATAGTAAATTTGATTTAGCTAGTGCAATTGGGATGTCGCTTCCGCTTTATGACAAGGGAATTCTTGGAGCATTGAGAGTTGCAGAAATTCATAAATCATTAGTTTTGCAGAAGTTTGAAAAATATGTTGTTAGTTATGTTATCGGAGGGAGTTTGGTTCGAGGAGAAGCAGTAAAGACTTCTGATGTTGATGTTTTCATAGTTATTAATGATACTGATGTAAAGAGAATGCCGAGGTTAGAATTGAAGGAAAGGTTAAGAGGGATTATTTACCAATATGTTACTGAAGCTTCTGCATTGGCAGGAGTTAAGAATAAGCTTGAACCTCAAATTTATCTTTTGACTGATTTTTGGGAAAGTGTGAAGGATGCTCATCCTGTTATTTTTACTTTTATTAGGGATGGAATTCCTCTTTATGATAGGGGAACATTCATGCCATGGAAAGCTTTGCTGAAGATGGGTAAGTTGAAACCTTCTCCAGAAGCTATTGATATGTTTATGTCTATGGGTGACAAGACAGTTAAGAGAGCGAAGATGGGTTTGCTTGATATTGTTATTCATGATATTTATTGGGGGATTTCAACTCCGAGTCAGGCGTTGTTGATGCTTTATGGTTTGCCTCCACCTGCACCAAAACATCTTGTTGCAGAAATGAAAAAGATTTTTGTGGATAAAGAGAAAATGCTTGAGAAAAAATATATTACTATTCTTGAAAAAGTTGTTGGAATTTACAAAGATTATGAGCACGAGAAGATTAAAGATATTAAAGGTGTCGAGGTTGATAAATTGATTTTAGATACAGAGGATTATTTGAAGCGATTGAAGGAATTGCGAGAGCAAATTGAGAAGCGGACTTCTGAGAAAACAATCGAGCAAATTTATGTAGATACATTTAATGTTTTGAAAGGAATGCTTGGAAATAAGTCGCAAAAAGTAATGGTTGAAAATTTTGAAAAAGATTTGGTTAAGAAAGGTAAGATGCCGCCGCAAGATTTGAGAATTTTGAAGAATATTATTTCTGCAAGAGCAGATTTCAAAAAAGGAAAGTTGAATGTTCACAAAGTTGATAATGCTCGGAAAGAAGCTTCGATTTTGATGAATGATTTGGTTGAATATAATCAGAGATGTGATTTGGCTAATGGGAAGAAGGAATAATCAATTAGCAACTTTTAAAAACTAAATTTCTTGATAATAATTATAATGAAAGGAAAAGTAATACAATTTAGACGTGGAAGACACGTAATTCATGAAAGGCATTTTTTGATAGAGGTTGGTGCGAAAAATAGAGAAGAAGCTGAGAAGTTTGTGGGCAAGGAAGTTGAATGGAAGTCACCTGCTGGAAAAGTGATTAAAGGAAAGATTGCAGCGCCGCACGGGAATAATGGATTAGTTCGAGCTATTTTTGAAAAAGGTTTGCCAGGACAAGCTATTACAACAGAGGTTGAGATAAAATAAAATGCCACCATTAAGAAAAGCTACAGCGTATTCAAAGAAAAAAGTTACTCCTTATACTAGAACTAGTAAGAAAAAAGGAAAGTCTTATATTAAAACTGTGCCGCAACAAAAGATTGTAAAGTTTGCAATGGGCAAGGAAAAATCTTTTGTTAATGGAAAGTTGCTGCACACTTTGACAATGATTTCTACAGAAAATGTTCAGGTTCGGCACAATGCTCTTGAAGCTTGCAGACAGTTTGTGAATAAGAAACTTGATACAGAATTTAAAGGGCAATATTACTTTAGGATAATTCCATATTCACACCATGTTCAAAGAGAAAATAGAATGCTTACTGGTGCAGGGGCAGACAGAATGCAGACAGGAATGCAATTATCTTTTGGAAAAGCAATGGGTAAATCAGCTATATTAAAAAGGAATACGCCTCTTTTCTTTGTCGCTGTTGCGAATCCAAAGGCAGCTGCTTTTACTAGAAAATTGTACAAGCAAATAAAATCTAAACTTCCTGGAAAAACAAGAGTTCTTTACGAGATTAAGAAGAAGGAATAGTTTTATAAATTAAGATATTAATTTGAGTTTATGACATTATTATTAGAAACAAAATCTCATGGAACAGTTGAGTCTGGTTTTTTTGCATCTTTTACTCAAATGGCTAGAATTGGTCAATATGCTTTTGAAACTAAAGATTTGTGTAATTTAGCTAAGACTCTTGCAGAAAATCCTAAGTTACAGAATTTAGAAATTTCAGGATGTGGTTTAGACCAATATAGACAATTAGAAAAGAAATATATGAATTTAATAATGAAAAACTATGTGAGTTTATCAGATGAGGCATTTGATGAATTTGCAGAGGAAACTCAAGGAAACTTACCTTTAGAAGCCAAAGTAGAATTAATTAATGTTAGGAAGATTGTTCCAATAAATGTGGGACATGATGACATTAAAATAGGAGAATATACCATTGAAAATAATGAATTTGCATCAATGATGTATTATTTTGTAAATGGTGGGTTTTTTGGATGGGCAGAAAGAGAACCTTCATTTATAGCGCCAACAATTGTTGCGATACAAATGTCTAAGAATTCTTTATTTAATGGTATGTTTGTTTAATTATTCAGTGGTAACGTTAGAAAAGTTTATAAAGTAGAAATATGAAAGAATTATATGACAATAGAAGATTTAACAAAAGATCTAACACTATACCAAGGTGGTGCATTAGCTGGAAGACTTTTAAAGTCGAAAGAAGGGCAAGCATATTTACCTGGGGCATTAGAACAATTGGCTTATGATGTGGGTATGAAAGAACCTGCTATGGGATTTTTTAAAGCTGCAATGGCTTCTGAAGATGGAATAAAATTTGCTACTGCTACTTATTATAAAAATTATGAAGATGCTTTGGGAGAATTAACAATTAAGGACCTTTATGGAATTCACAAGGGAGATCTTGAGAAAGGATTAAGTGATAAAGAAAAAGCTGTTTTCAAAGAAAAATATGTTTCTGATGGAACTAATATTAAAGAAGTAAAAGCAAAAATTGCGAAACTTCAACACCAAGAGGCAAGTCCAGATGCTGAAGAAAGTAAAAAGGCTAAGAAGGAATTGGAAAAATATAGTAATATAGTTGAATTGTTTGAGATGACTCAAGATATATTATATAAGAATTTATTGCCAAATGCAATAGAAAAAACAAATATGATGAAGGCTAAAGCACTTGCCCAATCTTAATTAACATATTCATTTACTAATTGAGCCATTGTTCTCATGAATTCTTCTGTTCTGTCTTGCCACATATCTATTTCAACACCTTTTAAATCATTGATGTCACCGTGAGCAATTTTTTTGTGAAGCATGAGTAAATCTCTGTACCATAAAACATATTTCATTTTTAATTTTCCTGTATTAACGAAAGTTTGTTTTAAATCGACTGAAACATGTTCTGGTGATGCTGGAGGAACATCTGCAGCAATAAGAGCTGCGTGAGCAGAATCAACCATTGCCCAATATAATCCTTCAATTGCATTTAGTTCAGCTGCCTTGCTTCTTAAGAGATGTTGTGGTGCTCTTTGCAAACAATTGTAAATTGCTTCTGGTGTTGATTTTATTTTTCCTTTTAATAACAAATATTTTAATGGTTCAAAAAATCCTGCAAGGTCAATCATTGCCTCACCATGTCTTAAAATATTTATTACTACTGGATCTCCTCTCATTAAATCTTCCCACCATGTGCTTAATTTGATTGTGTTAATGTGCAAATGTTTTTGATAAGGACTTGCTCTAAGAATTTTATCAAGTTCTTCTCTATACCACGCGATTAATTCTTGATCCCAATTTATTGAAACATCGTCGAGGATTATGATTATGTCAATATCAGAACCAGCTGTTGAAGTTTGTTTGACTGAAGAGCCGAAAAGAACAACAGATTTTATCATCTTGTCATATTTTTTGTAGAGTTTTATTGCAAAGTCCATAGCTATTTCTGATTCGTTTTTTAATTGCAATGTTGGAACATTCTTGTTATTTGAAATTTTCTTTTTAGATTTCTTCTTGGACTTGCTGGGAGATTTAGATTTTTTCTTCACCATCTTTTATATTTATAGTAAGTTTGAGGAGTTTTTAAAAGTTTTGAAGGAGAATGCTGCTTCGCAGATTGATTGCTTAATATTAACCTTTAGCATGATATTTCGCTAAGAAAATAATTAATGTGATAAAAACTCACGCGCGAGGTTTATCCTTATAGATTTAGGTTATCAATTTTTTATTTGAGCGAGTTTACGAGTGAGTAATTATGTTTTTATTACTCCATTGGCCTGCCGCTCATTCTAGAACCTTTTGCTCCTGGGCGTTGGCCTCCAAGTTCACTTGGTAATTGTGAGAAGCCGGCTCCGAATGTTTCATAATTCACTTGCGGTAGCCATTCACCTTCCATCCCTCCCATATATCCTTGCTGTAATCCAAGAGATTGATTCCAATAAGGAGCCATATTCATTGAATAAATAGGAGAGCCAAATGCTTCTAGGGTTTCCTTGAATGGTGGGGTCTTGAAATGTTGCCACCAGTTTCCTGCTTCGATAATTTTTTTTGCATCAAATCCCTCTTTTCCAATTTTTGTAAGAATTTCTTTTATAGGAACATTGCCCATACCCATTGGAAGTTCTGTATGTTCAAATCCGAAATTATCTGAGAGGTGTATGTGTTTTACAAGAGGGGCAACTGCCTCTGTTTCTTTTACAATATCTTTATCTTCATAACCATATTTTCTAATCATATTAATATGTCCAACATCCCATGTTACTCCTAAAATTTTTTCTGCTGCCTGTTTTGCTTGCTTTTTTGACATTCCTAATCCTCTTTGATCTTTAGGAAGATTATAACTATCTGGTTTCATTGCTCTTTCGACAAATTCTTCTCTTGCTTTCTCAACAACTTCTTTAAGTTCTTCCCCAGTAGAAAATGCCCCTCCTGCAGGTGGATTTTCAATACTGATTATTGGAGAGTTGTCTTTGAATTTTTTATAAGATTCAAAAGCTACGTTTGCAAATGTTTGAACTGTTTTATTTTTTGCAAAATCATTTAGTTCTATGTAAGTTTCTGGAACTGTAAGATTATTTAATGTTTCAATCCCTTTTTCTATTATTTCTTTTTTTAATAAAATACTTTGAACGCTTCCCTTATCTTTGTTAATTTTTTCTACGTTACTAGTTATTTCTTTTTTTAATTCTTGAAGGGTTTCTACATCTTGGTCTGATGCAGCATAAGTGTATGCTTTTTCAAACAATTCTTTGAATCCACGATAACCTTCATTTAAGAATGCATCAGCTTGTTTTATTTGACGTTTAGCCATTTCTTGTGTCTTAGTTAAGGATCTTCCTTGCTTTTCTTCTTCTTCTGTTAAAAGAGCTGTGGGAGCAAAATTTTCAATTATTCCTTCAACCTGTCGAGTACTATAAGATAAATGTTGAATTCCCTGGAGCCATGAATCTTCATTTATTTTTTGAAGTTCTTTTTGAACTATTTCTTTTTGAGTTTTAGATTTCATTTCTTCTCCGGGAAAATTTCTTTCTTCTCTCATAGGCACTGGACTTAATTGATTTGTTTCTTGATTAATTACAAGCATCCGTTCTGGTTTTTTTCCTTTTTCTGTCATTTGTCCTGGAAGAATTACTGATGAATGGAATGTTACTGGAATATTTCCATCTGGATTAATTTCGTGACTTTTTTCAACAGCTGAAAACATTTGTCTTTCTGCTGAAATTCTATTTGATTCTGTGAATCCTTTTTGCTCTGTTAATCCAGAAGGTTCAATTATTGGAGCATGAACTGAGATATCGACTCCTGTTAATTTAGAAAGTCTATTGATTTCCTTTAAGTGTTGTTTTGGGATTGATTCAAATACTTCTGGCTGAATTGCAGAAATTTCTATTTGTTTTACACCTGTTGCAATATTTTTTGATGCTTCCTGAAGAACATTTGCTGTTCGCGGGTCTGTTGTTAAACCAAATCCTCCTGCATTTATTTTGTATCCTGTGAACACATCACCATAACTAGGTTTTAGAGAAGAGTATCCTCCTTGATAAATGTCGCTTAGAGTATAACCACCTTTTTTTGCCATTTTATGATTAAATAAAGTTACCTTTATTTATTAATTTATCTACAACTTAACTTTCCGATATTTTTTTTGTTCTGGTTCAAAAGGCATCCGCCTTTCTTGTTCAAGAGTTTCTGTTTCGAATCTCGATTCATTGTTTTGGGTTTCAATTCGAGGTTCTGTTCCGCGCATTAAAACCTCTTGATTTCTCCCCCTTATTCTTGTTGATTCTAATACAGGAGCACTAAAGTTAGTTTCATATTTTTTCTCAGATGTATCTGTTTTTCGGAAGTCATTGTACTTCGGTTCATTTTCTGAAGTTGATGCAGAGTAGTCAACTCCTGTTTGGTTCTCGCTATTTTCTGGTCTGGAATTAGAATTCATTGGTAGATTTAATTCTAATGCTCTTTGTGTTTGGACTTTTTCAAGAACTGGTGCGCGAAAATTTGTTTCAATTTGAGTAAATGGTTGGCTAAATCCAAATTCTTCAATTTTATCTTCTTCTTTAATGTTTTTTTCTAATCCAGATTTAATTTCGATTATTTTTTTCTTTTTTTTAATCTCTTTGACTTTCTTTTTTTTGATTTTAGAAATTCCTTTTTTTTTCTTTGGCATCATTCATTAAGTGAAACTTTCCATTCCATGAGCATCCTTGTAAATATCAAATAAATCAAAAGCGGCTTCTGCTGCCGCATTTGCTGCAAACGATCTGATATGTTCTGATTCAATAAAATTATCTGGTTTGATTATTATTTCTTTTTTGTCTTTTCCTTTTTTTGTTTCTTTTTTATCATATTTTCCAATTAATGCAAAAAATGGGTTTGATTCGTCTTGAGATTTTTCACCATTTTTTTTGACTGAGTCAGGTTTCTCTTCTTCTTCTAAAAAGAAATCAATTTCTTCTTGTAATTGCTTTAAACTTTCATCAGTTGTTCCTTCAATTAATGTTAAGACATCACCAACATCTGATTTTTCTAATTCTTTTTCGAATTTTTCTAATTCTTCTTCGTTTAATGCATATCCTCTAAAGGTTATTTCAGCTTTTCCTCCGAAAACATAATGTGGCTGTTGACCTGTTCTTTGAGGGATCCCCCTGAATACGAAGTCAATTAAAACACATTTATAGTATTTTCTTTTTAATGATTTTTGGAATCCTTCTTTTGAAAATTCCTTTGGCAAATTTCCTGCTATTGCTTCTTCTTTAACATTTATTTCACTCTTACCAAGCAATGTTAATTCAAGAAGAATTGTGTTAAATACTTTTACCAATGCAGGTTCTCTTGACTTTTCTTTTGATTCGAGCTGCTGTGCTGCTTTTAAATAGGGTTTTACCCATCGTGAATAAAGTTTTAGGCTATTGACTTGGCTTCTTAAATAATTTTTTTCAATTTCATATCTTTTTCTTAGTTCTTTTTCAGACTGTTCTAGCCATGAATTGAATTCCATTATTCTTGGTTTTAGAATTCTTCTTACTCTGTCATTTAAGTCTAATTTGTCAACATCTTTTACATCTTTTGCAATGAGAAATGCATCAATGAGTGTCTGGAAACCTGCTTGACTAAGTGCCATTGATTTAATGCTTGAGTTTTGTTTGATTATGTCTACTTTGTCCATCCAAAGTTGTTTTAATGAGAGTATTGCGGCATTTTGTTCACTTTCATCTTTTGACTTTAATCCATTGTAATGATCTAATCTTATCCTGAATTCTTTTAAGTCATAAATAATATTTAGAACACTTCTCAAAACAGTGTTGGCATCTCCAAGAATTTTGGTTGCTTGTTGCTGCATTATTGTTGCTCTTTGTCCAAGTTCTGCAAAGTGTCCTGAACCAGGAGTAGATGAAAAGTTGTCGATAATCTTTTCTGGGCTCAATCCATAATCAGTCATTAACTCAACTATGAAAAAGTAAACTGGCTCGAGAGTTTCTGTTGAGGAATCATATTCAAGAACATGTTCTGTTTCTGCCTTTGGTGAACCAAATTGCTTTTTGCTTTTTAATTCTTTTATTGCATTAACAACACCATTTTCTTTTATTAATTCTTTGAATTCTTTCAATTTTTTCTTTTTCTCCATTTCATCACTTCCTGGAGCGTCATAATATAAATCAGGATTTATCGCTGCTATTATTTCTTCAACTGATGCCATTAAGATTTTAAAGATAAGGACTTTAAAAAATGTTTCTATAATTAAATTTAAAAATGCGAGAAGCTTTGGTTTAATATGGCTTTGTTTAAATCAAGGAGAAAAGATAGAGTGTTGGATTTGACTGAGAAATATCGGAAGCAGTTGGATGCGGCAACGCAACAGGCATCAGGTAGTGAATCAAGTCCTTCGCAAACAGGTGATTCTTCTGGATTTAATTTTCTTGGAAGCATGGCTTCTGGTGCTCAAAGTGCAGAACTTCGAGGAGATGCTGATGAACCTATCTCTGTGAATCCTGAAGAAAGAAAAAGAAAGTTGACTAAAAGACTTATAGATATGACTAATCAAATAGAAAGTTTATCAAACCAAATTTATCATTTGCAGCAGAGAATTGAAGTTCTTGAACGAAAATCAGGAATTAGGATTGAATAGATAATAATTAATGTAATTTGTTCTGACACATAACTTTTATTAATCTACTTTTCTTATTTTTAAAAAGAAGTGATTAGTCCTTTATGTCATCGGAAATTTCTTCCTCAGATTCGCCTTCATTAAGTGAAGATTCGTCTGGGTCTGACATTGTTTCATGGCCGACAGGAATACTTCCATTTACCATGAATATAAGATGAATTAAATATATATAAATTGTTCGAATGGCTAAAAAAGTAGAAGAAAAAAAGAAAATAGATTTTAAGTATAATCTTAAAAAGTATTGGGAAATTTTGAAACAGCATAAGGGGAAGTTTTTCTTGCTCTTGTTTATTACTTTGATAGTTGAGACATTATTTCTTGTAGAGAAACTTTTGTTTAAAAAGATTATTGATGATGGAACAGAATTTGTTGCAGGAAATTTAGATAAGCCAGTATTTGTCCAGACCTTGATTATCATTGCAGGAATTTTTCTTGGGACCTCGTTAATAATAGTTATTGGAAAATGGTTGAATGTTTTTGTTTTGTCTTTATTGAATACTAGTCTTGTTTTAGAATTAAAGAGAAAATATTTTAACCATATTCTTGGTTTATCTCATAATTTTCATAGTTCTCATAAAACTGGCTCGTTAATTTCGCGGTTGATTCGGGGCTCTGGAGCAATAGAAAATATGACAGATATTGCTGCATTTAATTTTGCTCCTTTGATTTTTCAGTTGATTATTGTTGGTTCTGCATTGATTTATTTTAACAAGACTTCTGCATTGGTTATCTTAGTTGTTTCTATTACATTTGTTTCTTATAGTTATATGATTCAGAGATTGCAGCAAAAACATCGGTTGAAGATGAATGAAGCAGAAGATAAAGAAAAAGGATTTGTTAGTGATATTTTTATGAATGTTGATTCGATTAAATATTTTGGAAAGGAGAATGTTATTAAAAGACGATTTGGGATTTTTGCTAGGCGGTCGCGGTTTTTTGCGCTTCAATATTGGAAGTATTTTAGATGGTTTGATTCTGGGCAATTATTGATTATTACATTGGGAACTTTTTTCCTTGTTTATTTTCCATTAATGGAGTTTCTTGATGGAGGAATGACTATTGGAACTTTGGTTTTCATTTATACTGCTTATGGAAATGTTGTTGGTCCGATGTTTGGTTTTGTTTGGGGAATGAGAGGATTTTATAGGGCAATGGCTGATTTGCAAGATTTGTTTAATTATGGGAAAATTGAGAAAGAAGTTAAAGATAGAAAGGGTGCTAAGAATTTGAAAATTGAAAGAGGACAAATTGAGTTTTCTAATGTTGGGTTTAATTATGGAAGGCGGAGAATTTTTAGGAATTTTAATCTTGCAATAAAACCTCATGAAAGAATTGCACTTGTTGGACATTCTGGTTGTGGAAAGACTACGTTGATTAAGTTGCTTTATAGGTTTTATGATATTAAGTCAGGAGCGATTTTGATAGATGGAAAAGACATAGAAGAATTTAGGCAGGAATCTTTGAGGAATGAATTAGGAATTGTGCCACAGGAGACTGTGTTGTTTAATGATACGCTTTATAAGAATATTGCTTTTTCAAATCCAAAAGCTTCGCGCAAAGAAGTTATGAGAGCTATTAAGTTTGCACAGTTGCATAAGATAATCAAGGACTTTCCTCAGAAAGAGAATACTCTTGTTGGTGAGCGTGGTGTGCGATTATCTGGAGGAGAGAAGCAGAGAGTTTCGATTGCTCGGGCAATTTTGGCTAATAAAAAAGTTCTTATTTTAGATGAAGCGACTTCTTCGTTGGATTCTGAGACAGAACATGAGATTCAGAAGAGTTTAGCAAAATTGTTAAAAGGAAGGACCTCTATAATTATAGCACATAGATTGTCAACAATTATGGGGGCTGACAGGATTATTGTTATGAAAAAAGGCAAGATTGTTCAACAAGGAAGGCACAGAAGTTTGATTCGGAAGCCTGGTGAGTATAGGAAACTTTGGAATTTGCAGAAAGGAGGTTATATTAAATAATGAAAGACTTAGAGAAAAAGGCTCGGGCTTATGCGTTGAAGAATGCTATAGCGCATGACGGGAGAGCACAACAAGGTAGTGTAATTTCTGCTTTGTTTAACGAAGGATTGAAAAAAGCAGAAGTTGGAAAATATGTTAAAGATATTTCTAAGATTGTTGGTGAAGTGAATAAATTATCTTTAGAAGAGCAAGAGAAAGAACTGGAAAATGTTAAAGATAATCTGAGTGAGAGAAAAGTTCGTGAAGGTTTGCCGGATTTGCCTAATGCTAAAAAAGGAAAAGTTATAATGAGGTTTGCTCCAAGTGCTTCTGGAGGATTTCATATTGGACATGCTTTGACTTCAAGTATTTCTTTTGATTATGTTATGAAATATGGTGGAATATTTTACGTTAGAATTGAAGATACTAATCCTGAAAATATTTACAAGCCAGCTTATGACATGATTAAAAAAGAAAGTAAATGGCTTTTTGATAATAAGGCTAAGATTGTAATTCAATCTGATAGGATGGAATTGTATTACAAATATGTTAAGAAATTTATTGAAAAAAAAGCGGCGTATGTTTGTACTTGTTCTGGAGATGAGTTTAGAGAATTTGTTTCTGAGAAAAAAAATTGTCCTTGTCGGAAGTTGGATGTTAAGGAGAATTTGGAAAGATGGAAGAAGATGTTGGCACCACGGGCGTACCCCGAGAAATCTTCTTCAAAGATTTCTACTAAGGGCAATAAAAAAAGTTACAAGGAAGGCGAGGCTGTTTTGAGGTTTAAGTCAAATATGAAAGATAAGAATCCTGCGATGAGGGATTTTCCTTTAGCAAGAATTAATTTAACAGAACACCCGAGGCAAAAAAAGAAATATAGAGTTTGGCCATTGATGAATTTGGCTGTTACTGTAGATGATATTGAAATGAAAATGACGCATATTATTCGAGCAAAGGACCACAGAGATAATGCAGAGAGACAGAAAATGATTTACAAAGTTCTTGGAAAGGAAAAACAATTTCCTTGGACAGTTTTTTTAGGAAGGTGGAAGTTTACAGATATGGAATTGTCTTCTACGAAGTTTACTCAAGGAATCAAACAAGGAAAATATTCTGGATGGGATGATCCACAGTTACCTACGATTGCTTCATTAAAAAAACAAGGATATAAACCAGAAATGTTTTGGAAGTTCGCAGAACACATTGGTTTTTCAGAGAATGATAAAGTTATTGATAAAAAAGAATTTTTTAGATTATTGGATAGTTTTAAATAATTAGAAATGTTTTTAAATTAGAATTTACTTTATAGAGTATTAAAGGAGGTTAACATGATTAATAATAAAAGGGGATTGTCAGCAATTATAACTACATTACTAGTGATACTTTTAGTTTTAGTTGCTGTTGGTATTGTTTGGGGAGTTGTAAATAATCTCATTACAGGCGGAGCAAAAACCGCGGAATTAGCTGCTAAATGCTTAAACATTGATGTTAAGGCAACTTCAGTGAATTGTAATACTGCTAGTCCTGCATTGTGTAACATGACCTTTGAGAGAACTGGAACTAATAATGATGGAATTGCTGGCGTTAAGCTAGTATTTAGAAATTCAACAGCAGCAACAGCTTCATCTGTGGTTAATGTTCCAGGGAATATAGAAAAATTGGTTGGAAAAACAGCACTTAATATAGATAGTAATATGACTGTATCAGATTCAGTAGAAGTTACAGTGTTCTTTGAGGATGCATCTGGTAATGAAGACCTTTGTCCAGGAGACCCAAAGACATTTACTTTTTAATTTTTATTTTTTAACAACGACGTAAACTTCGTCGTTTTTTCTTACTTTTTTTAATTTGATTCCGATTTCATCACCTTTCTTAGCTTTTTGAATTGTCTTGTTTTTCATTTCAATATGTTTGATTTTTGATTTTTCTATTCCTGTTGTTTTACCAATTATGATAATTTCATCGCCGACTTTTATTTGTGAAGATACTTTTATTGTTGCTACTCCAATCTTTGAAAAATAATGAAGAACTTTTCCAACAAAATGTTTTTTCTCTGTTGCTTCGCTGTTTTCAGTATTTGTAAAATCATCTGATGTTGGAATTTTATTATAGAATCCTGATGAGAATTTTCTGTTGTAAACTTTTTTTAATTCCTCAATAGCTTGCGCTATTTCTTGTTCTGTTAGCTTTTTATCAATTGCTTTTCTGTAAATTCTTACAACTACATCAACATAACGTGCGTCTCTGTTTCGTCCTTCTATTTTAAAACAAATTATTCCTGCTTGTTTCATTTTTTCTAGGAATGGTAAAGTGCAAAGGTCTTTTGCTGAGAAAATTCTGCTGTTGTTTACTTTTAGTTCGTTGCCTTCTTCATCTTTTACTTGATAAGTTCTTCTGCATGGATGTAAACATTCTCCGCGGTTTGCAGATTTGTTAAATAAAAATTGTGATGTGAAACATCTTCCTGAAATTGAGACGCACATTGCTCCATGGCAAAAGCATTCAACATCAATTACTTTTGATATTTCTTTGATTTGTTTTAAGTTTAATTCACGTGCAAGGATAACTCTTTTTGCTCCGAGGTTTTTGTAAAATTTTGCTGTTTCAATGTTTGAAACAGATGCTTGGGTTGAAACAAAGAAAGGAATTTTGTATTTGTTGCATAATTTGATTACTGCTAAATCCCAGCAGATGATTGCATCAACCTTGTCTCTGACTTTTTTGATTACTTTTTCTAATTGTTTTATTTCTTCGCTGTAGATTATTGTGTTTAGTGTTAGATATCTTTGGATGTTTTTTGGTTTGCATATTTTTTCTATTTTGTCCAAGTCTTTTATTGTGAAGTTTTTTGCTGTTGCTCGCATTGAGAATTCTTTTAATCCGAAATAAACTGCGTCTGCTCCTGCATTTACAGCTGCAACTAGCATTAGGAAATTTCCTGCTGGAGCGAGTAGTTCGTATTTTACCATGATTTAGGTTAATAATTTGGGTATATAAATTTTTAAAATTGTATCGTAACTTTTTTAAGATTAAGTTCCTTATTACAATTATGGGAATTACAATAAAAAAAGGGGATAAAAAGATTACCGTGGAGGAAATAAAACGAAATGTTAAATATTTTTCATGGGCGTGTGCTTTGTTTGCTTTAATGGTTTGGATTTTTCTCATATGGAAATTTTTTAATACACAAAATTATTCATTATTTTTTATCTATTTTTTAATAGCTGTTTTTATTATTGTTTTTATTCAACGAATTATTTTTAGGTATGGAATTAAAAAAGCAAGAAAAAAACATAAAAAATTTATAAAAGATTTGTTGATTTTTAAAGTAAATAGGAAAAGGTTTTTCACAATTTCTGGGTTAACTCTTTTTTCAAGTGTGATTTTTTTTATTGCATTAATTATGTTAGTTGTTCCAAATATTGAAATTATCCAAGCTGAACAAGTTATTTTTGGGGCTCATCGTGGGAATTCAGTGGATTTTGTTGAGAATACGATTCCTGCGTTTGAAGATGCAGTGCAACAGGAAAAATACAAATTCATAGAATTTGATGTTCAATATACTAATGATAAAAAAATAATTGTCTTTCATGATGGTAATTTATTTAGATTGCAAAAGAAACTTTATTCTGTTAAAAAATTAACATATGAGGAATTACTTAATATTAGTGATTATTATATACCTTTTTATTCTGAAGTTATGGATATAATTGCTACAAAAAAACCAGTTAATATTGAAATAAAATCTCAGGGGAATTTTTCGGATGATAGAATTATGGTTGATTTTATTATTGACGATTGTAAAAAGAGGGGAGTTTTTAATACGACTTTATTTAGTTCTATTTCTTCAGACGTTGTTGAGTATATATCTGAAAGATATCCTGATGCTGAAACAGGGAAAGTTTACTATATTGTTTCTAGTAGTTTTTTGAATTTTGATATTTTTACATCTGGAATTTATGAAGAAGTAGAAAGAATTGGTGCAGACTATATTATGCTTCATGCAAGTAATTTGAAGAATTACAATTCTTTGAAGAGCATTAAAGCAAAGGATAAAACTATTGTTTTTTGGTATTTGACTAATGATGAAATGTATATTATTAATCCCAAAGAAGAAAGTTGGTTGACGGGGAGTGTAATAAAGAAATCTATATCCCCTGAAGTTCTGTGTTTCTGGTGGTGCGATTAGGTAATTTTATAAATCCTTTCTTCTTGTGAAAATTATGACAGCTAATATGAAATGGGGTTGTCCCCATCATTATTGTTAAGAAAGATTTCTTTAGCTGCGCAAATATTTTTATACCTTATTCAACTGAATTAAATTATGGTGACTGTAGTTTAATGGTAGAACGTGTGGTTGTGGTCCGCAAGACGAGGGTTCGATTCCCTTCTTTCACCCTTACAAGGGAGGACACCGCTCGGTGTACCCCAAATTGTGGAGTAAAGGGGCAATGAAAACTGAAATAACAAAAGGATTCAGAGATTATACTGGAGAAGAAGCTCAGAAAAGAGCAGAGATTCGGAAAATCCTAGTTGAGACTTTTGAGAAATATGGATTTGAACCAGCTGAGACTCCGATTATTGAGAATGAAGAATTTGTGA
>SDBV01005856.1_pt1 | contig 17219 bp, 13 predicted proteins | sample 2277081 | NCBI WGS metagenome assembly SDBV01 (sample SAMN10402039, study PRJNA504765) | marine sediment metagenome | isolation source: marine sediment core GS10_PC15, 223 cmbsf | place: Arctic Ocean: Southern Knipovich Ridge | collected 2010 | reverse complement strand
TGGAAATTATTCTGAATGGAAAGAAATCTTTAGAGGAACGTTTTGCTGAAGTGGAACCCGAAATTATAAAAGAACAATTAGCTGAAGCTCAAAAAAAAGTACGGAAAGTACCTCAAGGGGTTGAAAAGATGATTAAAACACATAATTTAACTAAAAAATTGGTGGCAGCTATTCAATCTTATGGATAATCCAACGGTTTATTGTGGTCATAGATGAATATACGCGTTTTGGATGTGTTACCCGCCTGTCATAGAGATCAATATAAACAAGTTATGAACTGACAGGTTTTTAGTTCAACACAAGCTGCCTACCGGCAGGGCAAGGCAAAATTTGAAAGCATAGCAACGCTATGGTTTCAAATTTTAACGAAGAAGAAAGGAAAAAATATTGATCACTTTGGGTAAGTTATTTCTTTATGGTTCCTAAGCCTGCCCAAAAGGCAATACGATTCCTGTGTTCATTAAAAATGCTCTCGCCGATGAGCGACAGCAAATCTGACGTTGATAGTTGCTCTCGCCGATCAGCGACAGCAAATCTGACGTTGATAAATGCTCTCGCCGATGAGCGACAGCAAATCTGACGTTGATAAATGCTCTCGCTGATCAGCGACAACAAATCTGACGTTGATAAATGTAGAACCGCATGCGGGACAACAAATCCTGCTCTTCCAATACATAAACTGATTGCGAGAAATACTCGGCATTTGAGCAACCTTTGGAAATTTTAGTTATCTTAGGAACTGTAAAGAAATAAGTTGCCTAAATTTTGCTCAATTATTTTTTCTTTATACAAGGCAAAATCTGGAAGCATAGCAACGCTATGGTAGAAAATTTTAACGACGTAGAAAGGAAAAAGAATGATCAAAATGGGTAAGTTATTTCTTTACGGTTCCTTAGGCTTGAAAATTTACTTTTATGGTGTGCTGATTGGATTAATCCAGAATTTTTTTTGTGCGGAAAGGCAAATGGAAAGGTGATTATGACGATACGAAAGCACACTTGACAGTAGAGAACTGAATTTTTAGATGTATAAATCAAAGAGCATATTTAGAAGATACAATTCGCTATACCCATAAGGTATAGCGAATTGTTATGCACAATGCCACGTGGACAGAGCAGTGGCCACCGCGCATTGGCACATTTGCTTGCTGCGCATTCCATCGCGAAACGAAGCAACCAAAGGAGTCAAATTCTTTGCCACCAAAAAAAACTAGCTACCTTTTTTAATTACATTGCTAAACTTGATAATTTCATTGATAGCACTATCTCACTAATTAAAACAAAACCTCATGGAAAAATGCTACGCTTGCGGTGGACATGCAACTACGAACACGACAGTACCGCCTTTATCATTGATCCCAGAAGAGGGTGAGTTTCAAATTGATTTTAAAAAACATGCCATCTCTGTTCCTAGCTGTCAAAAACACCTCCTATCAGATGGTGTGAGTGATGAATACTTTCAAAAGGTCATTCAAACAGTCCCGTGGAATAATGTATTTGCGTACTTCCAACCAAAACCGCCCTCAACAAGCGAACTAAATGCAGGAGGAAACACAGAAACTTCGCCAGAAAGAATCGATCTTTCAAAGGCAACATGTAATCTCGACTTTATTCTTTTGAATGGTTATATCTCCCTAATTGCCAGAGCAGTGTTCTATCACGAGAATCAAAAGGTATTTACTGGCAACATCTCTTTAATTATAATCGGTTTTACAGAGACTCAGTATCACTCGATGAGAATGTTGAAATCATGCTTTAATCGTTTAAGCGATAAGTATCCAAAACGAGGAGAGGATAAGCAGCTTTTTTTTCATCAAATTGTTCCCGCAACAGAAATTTTTGAACGGTTTCAGTCCTCAGATTATTACAAAGGAAAGGGATTATTTTATCGATTGGCCTTTTATGAAGGATCAGAGTTTTTTCTAATATTTGAATAAAAACAAATGGAATTCGAACGCATTCAAAGAGTGAAGAATCGACTTTTTCTTTATGACAAAATAAGCGATTTAAAAGAATCATTTCGTGGCCACGACTATACGGAATTTCCAAGCAAAGGCACCTTTACTCACAAGTATAGGCACTACGAAGCACTTAGATTTTACTTATTGCTAACGTGTTTCGATATCTTAGGACAAGGTTCTGAATTTGTCGATTTTAGTAAATTTATAAATGCAAAGAAGTTTGCAGCCCAAAGATCAAAGCTTATTGACTCACTTCCCCCTGATAATGATATTGATAAAAATGTAAAAACGATGCATGAATATTACCTTCAAACGTATGGCTTTAAAAAGAGATATCTATATTTCATAGACAACATCCTTGACCAAGAACAAAGAGATCGATTGTATGCTAGCATCAGGGTAAGTAAGATAACTAATGCCTTCAAAAGAGGGGTGAAATCTGAAGATATTAGCTCGATTAAAAAAAAGAATGAATTTCTTTTTAAGCTCCGGAACGAGTTTACTCATGATGGAAAATCGTTGGCGAGTGGTTCAGATGGACTATTTGATAATATGGCTTCAATCTGGAGCGAAGGGAAGATTAAATGGACGTTTCAAACTCAATACGCGGAAAAAAAAGGAAGTTATCATGTGCAATATTCGACACTGAGATGGCCAGATGAGATTAGAAAAATATTACAAGTTACGGTTGAGAGACTGCGACTTCATGACGATAAATAACATCAAGCTGAAAGTCGTAACCACACCTGTGCCAAAGCCGCACATTCTGAACTCAACCAAAGCGTTGGCATCCGTGTGGTTAAGAGTGTGAAAAGGGCGGTAAAGTAGTGCATAACAAAATGTTTGTAAACATTGCGGAGTGCAGTGCAATTTGTTAGCCCCATATTTCGGTATATGACGAATCAATTTCAATTGAAGGATTATTTTGACACGTTCGATTATGGCATCTCAATTTTATTGAGTTTCTATTGAGTATGTTTTGTGCCATAATGTCTTAGCGAGACGCTCAGACCAGAGGAGGTTAGAAGAAGATTCAGTTATTCGAAAAATTTGAATAACTGCTACCGATGGGAAGAAATACCTGACAAACTTCTATAATCTTGATACGATTATTTCGGTTGCTTATAGGGTAAATTCGCGGCAAGCTACGCAGTTCCGTATCTGGGCAACCAAAACATTAAGAGAGTTCATTATTAAAGGATTTGTATTGGATGATGAGCGTTTAAAACAGGGTGGCTAACTTTTTGGTAAAGATTACTTTGATCTAAAAAGCTTCTTTTCCGGCCAAAGAAAAGGGTACTCCATTCAATGCCTCCTGATTAATAAAATCTATTTTTAGCACAACGCAATAGTACATATCAACCAGCTTCATTAAAAGAAATCCGTTATTACGGTTTTAATCCTTCTTTATTATCATGCAGAAGAAAGTACAAAGTTTTTTACTCATTAGTTTATTTTCAATGAACCTGATGGCACATGTGCTTGATGTCCCATTCAGGCAGGCTTCATCGGTGAAATACACCCTTTCAGAAGAGCTGAAAACTGCGGAGTTGAATAAGGTCGTTGTCGATTACAACGATATTGTATATCATTCCAAAGCTCCTGTAGTAGTTTTTCAAAAAGAAGAAATAGGATTAAAGCTTATAGATGAATTAAAGCTTATAGATGAAATGAAGCTGATAAATGATCCTTTATTGTAGGTTTTTCATTCTTCTGAAAAGGAATAATCCGACTGCGACAATTAAAACAGTCAGGCTTAAAATGGTGATGACGAGAGACTTCAGTGGTCTGTTTGGTACGGATTGGGATTCTGATTTTTTCTTATCTTCGATAACGGGAATGCTCGTAATAGTGTCATACCGGGGACTATCACCTAAGAACTCACCCATTCTCAATATATGCCGGACCTCCTTTTTTATAAGTGGGTTTTCTGGATCAAATTCAAGATTATGCGCTGCATCTTTTCTCGATTTCTCATTCCAGCTAGCCGGGATCATCGTCCCGCGCATCCAGTCTTTGTCAATGCCGCATTCACAGTCGGCCCCAACAATTAAGAGCAGCTCCGATAAATTCCGTTTCGAAATTAGTTCACCTTTTATAATCGGTCCAATCCAGCGGCCCCTGCCATAAATAATAGCCATCCCTGGCATTTGACGTGGGCTGTTATCTAATCCGATGCTCCAGGGGAGGATGTTGTCAGGATCATTATTCCTGATCGAAAGCAGGACCGGAGGCCTGTCAATTTTCTTCGGTAACAGGCTCATTTTAGAAGCGATATGTTCAATAGCTGCTTTTGCGGCTTCACGAGCTTCTTTGTTGGCCTTGGAATCAGTGCCCTCAAAAAGCAAGACCACGGCATAGTTGCTGATGCATTTCCGGAGTATTTCATCTCTTATGCTTGAATAACTAATGGATTCAAATGCCTTACCGGCAGAGGCTTCTAAGGATAATCCTTTACTTGATAGGGGAATGTCTATGATTTGCCCATCCGGTGATTGCAACACGGCAGCAGGCAATTGAGTGGATTTGTCGGGTTTCGGATATGCTGATGAACTATCTGTGTCGTTAATATTAACGAGTAGCGCTTCGATATTGCTATCCTTAAAATGATGTGAGGCAAGCTGCTTTAGCATTTCAACATCCTTTCCAGAAGCAGTATTAGCGTAATAAATTACCAGGTGATATGGCTTTTGTGCCAGGTAGATAAAGCCTGTTTCACGTACGTTGTATCGGCAGGCACTTGCCTGATCCGTTACACTTGTCACAATGAGCAGGAGGAATATAAAAACCGATAAATGTCGATTGAAAATATAGTTCATTTTCTATTATAAGAAAGAGCTTTTTATTTGTGAAACTTTGAGTCTTTTCTGAGATTCTCTGAGTAATAGCTTTGTCACAAAGTTACACGCGCTCCTTCGATTTGCAAATTGGTATTCCGCTAGGGCAACAAATATCCGTCATCGCGAGGCACGAAGCCTACCTCGCCGGAGAGGCGGGCGATCTGCCTGCTCCTTGGGAAATTCTTGCCGGTAGCGAGAGATTACTTCGTCGTGCCTCCTCGTAATGACGCATAAAATATACTTTGCATAAAGGTTAGTCAAGCTTCTCTAATTTATAAATCAGATACAACTGACGTTCTTACCGTGTTATAAAGATAGGATTGCTTAAGTCATCTCCTTTTCTATTTCTTATGGCACAACACCGCCGAAGTCATCTCTCGTTTCTCCATCCCCGGGCCTTCCCAGCTGACTTTAAGGGCTAGTCCTCCTCCTGCCTGGAGATACTTGATTTCAAGAGGATATTCACCGGCTTTCAGCGCTATTTTTCCTGCTTTCTCGATTTTACCATGTAGTCCATCATTATCAATCAATTCCTCACCATTGATGTATAATTTACTGCCGTCATTCGATTCAATATAGAAAGTATAAACTCCCTCCTTGGGAGCGACAAAGTACCCGGCATATTTATAGCCAAAGGTATTTACATTGGTGCGTGGAGTCAGGTTAATGATATCTTTAACACCCTTTTCCACAGGCTCAACTTTATCCAGATCCGCCACATAAACAAACGAGCCTTCGAAATATTCAAATTCAATGCCTGCTGCTACGTCGCCTGGCGCTGAAGACATGGCGTAATCTACTTCTACAAAATGTTCTGTCACCACAAAACTTTGCCGGTACTTATTTATGGCCCTCATTTTTAAGGTAAGGGGTTCAGTTATTTTAAAGGGCTTCGTGAACATAGGTGAGTTTGGCCCGGGATTCGTTCCATCAAGCGTATAATGAATATTTGCCTGGCCATTTTTACACGAAAGTGTCACATCGGCTTCATCTACAAAGAATATATTTTTTGAACTCACATAAGGTGTTGGTAAGGTCGATTCACCACCAAAGCAGACTACCGATCCGTCTTCAAGAGTCACAATAATTTTTCCATCCCGGCTGACACATAAGCCCCAAGGAACAGGAGCATAAAGAAGAGGCTCAGTCCATAACTTCTTGCCGTTGCGTATATCTATGGCTATCAATTCATTCTCTTTTGCTACAATAACCGCATTTTTAGTTACCGCCACCGCTACACTGTTATCGCAATCGAACTCCCAAAAGGGCTTGTTGCCCGGATCAAGTGATTCCCAAACCATGGTGCTTTGTCCGGGGATCATCTGGCTGCTTACACTCTCATTCAGCGCCCGCTTACTAATTTTCGGATAGCAGATGATCTTTTTGTTATGTACCCATAGGATGTCCCGGTTTCCCATGGAAGTATGCAACATTTTTCTGGTGACAGTTAGATCATACACTTCGTGCTCAGGATGAGAATAGAAGGGCTTTCCTGCTGCAATCACATGGTCCCCTGTCAGAAATAATTCCCACCCTCTTGGGCTAAACGACTGGCATGCTTCCAATTGGCTTGAGTCGTTCAGGCATATACCTGAATTCAGGTCATAAACTGCAGGTGAAAGCGAAGTGCCGGAAGCGATATATAGTTTATCATCGTTAATCAACATATGCCCCAGCACACTTGCACCGGTTTTAGCTTCTTTCAGCAGGTGTCCTGAAGTGTTATTTTCCCATTTTATTTTCCCGGTTTCCGCATCAAGTGCATATACATATGTCCCATCGTAATTAACAATTCCGGCAGCAGCATACAAGACGCCGTCTTCTACCAATACCCCAGCGCCTACAGGCCAGGTAGACATTAGAGAGCCGTAAACAGGAATTTTTCGCTCGACAGGCGCTGCCCTGAATTTCCAAACCAAATCACCTGTTCGCGATTTAAAACAATAAACATAGCCGTCGCCGGAGCCTACATACAATTTATCTTTCCACAAGGTGGGTGCGATCTTTACCGCGCCTCCTGTATAGGCTTCCCATTCCAATTTCCCATTCGTTACATTTATTGCCCGTACAATGCCTTTCGAATCGGCATAATAGGCAATGCCATCAGCCGTTACCGGAGCTGTGGTTCGAATATAATGAGGATGCCCGAGTACATCGGAACCGGTTTGGGCAATATCCCTTTCAGGGAATTTCCATAATTTTCTGCTTCTTTCTGAAATCGCTGCATGAGTTGATACAAGTCCTTTATTGTCTTTTCGGAAAGTCGGCCAGTCGGAAGGGGAGATGAGAAGTTCACTTCCCTCAGGTACTTTCTCTGCAGTTTGCAGGCGTTCTTCATTTGTCGCTGTTTTATAAAAATCAAATTCCCCCGCAGGGCCAACTCCGGTAACACCGTAAATGGAAAGCTGGCAGTCGCATACATAAGGCCACCAATAAAGCATGCCATTTGCGATGGTGACGCCATCCTGACAAGAGGGGCGCATGGGCGAGATCCATTGCGGTTCGTTGCTTTCTATATTAAACTTGATACTCCCTCCCGATGCCCTGAAAAGTATAGCGTCAGATGTCGCATTAGGTCGGGTACATGCTCTTCGTCCTGTGGGAAGTTCAGCCAATAACTCACCCGTCAATGGTTCAAATTTCTTACTCACATTTTGATTCCAGGGGCCACTTATGCCATAAAGCCCATCTTCTCTCAATACAAGCTGGAAATTGTTATATGGATTTTCCCACAACACACTTCCGTCTTTGCTTGAAAGCACGAGTAATTTATCCATTTGAGGGCCGGCAAAGAACAAGGCGTCATCACTACACATCATGTAGTTTCTGGTGCGCCAATTGGTATCGTAATTTTGACGTGGCAGGTAGCGGCCAAAGGCTTCGAACAGTTCAGGATCGGAATCTTTCGTTTTCCTCCAGATTACTTTTCCCGATTTAGCATTCAGGCATGTCAGGTAGGAGTCGAAACGAAATAGATATATCCTTCCGTTTTTCATACTCAGAGCCCGGGTATCCATCGGCTCATCCTCGTGATAGGACCAACTCACCTTCTTTGTTTCAGGATTTATGGCCAGGATGTTTTTGCCATAGCCCCATTCATGGCTTTCTTTATTAAATCCTTCTGAGATTCCATTCCATGGCCATCCGTGGATTTTTCGCTTCCATCTCTTTACAGGGTCTTTTTGCTCCTGTTCTCCGATTACAGCAAATAGAGTCCCATTTTCCATGCCCATCCATTTCCAGAATGTGCCTCCTGCGATATCAAGTGGAGGAATGATTTCATCAATTAGCCTTCCTGTTTCGGTATCTATTATTTTACAGGATTTGTCATCGCCAAAGTAAAGCTTTTCCGGAGAAGCGATAATGGTACTCCGGTGTAGCATGATGCCTGCAGGCAATTCACGCTGCCACAACATGGTGCCGTTATATCCGTTAAAGGCGACCAGCTTATTGAGGTATGCTTCCTCTCGTTCATGGAAGGCCACATTTCCAAATCCTTTGAATACCCTTCCTGCCGAAGCTACCGTCACCTGGGTTGCCGGGGCATATTGAGGATTTGCCAAAAATTGGGTCATATAGGGTGAGGTAATTATTTTGTCGTCCGATTGCGTGTTATTGTCAGGCAAATGATATGGGTGGCTCCAATCGTCCACTCCTTTAGGAAATGGTTTGCTGATCATATTCGAACCTATAAATGCCTTTCCTTCCGGTCTCAAAACTCTTAGCGCTTCTTCTTCCGATATATTCTCTTCAGCATTGATGAAGACCACAGCGTCTGCGATGTTGTCGGCCAGGTGAATTCTATTTGAATAGCTAAGTTCTAAATAAACACGTATCCCGAGGTATCCTTCTTTTTCCGTACGGTTTCTGCAACTTTCCAAATTGCTGCCGGATTGAAGTTGTGAATAAATGATTAACTCACTCCGCTGGGCAAGCTCAATCGCCAGATGCTCAGAAGTGTCGCCAACTAGGACCAAAATTCCTCTTGGAATATCCACCTTTTCAAGTATATGATCCGGTGTATAAACAGAGATTCCAGGTTCACTACTTCCGGTTTCACAACTTAATTGAAGCAATAATAGCATAATAGCTGATATTGATATTACAGTTTTTTGGAGTTTATGGATGCGTGTTTTTGGAAATAAAATGGCAATTTCAAGCTTTTTCATATCAGAGGATGTTTATAGTTACTAAAATGCTAACCTGAAAAACCAGGTAGTAATTAAAGGAGTTAAAAAGCAAAAAAGCCGGGTTTACCTCCATAATAAAAAAGTTCATATATAATTAAAACAAAGTAAGGAAATTGTGGGAATACTGAAAAGTTCTCATACCTATTTTATCAGATTGAGACTAAATTTAATTCCGACTGGAAAAATATATAGTTTGTTAGGAGGGATTCCGTGTATTGATTTTCGATGAATGGTCTAAAAACAAAAATTACCGCAAAGGCAGAAAGCCGCAATGGAATCTTAGCCTCCTTGTGCCGCAGCGGTTCAATGAAGTGTAGTTGCATGCTTTTAATGAAAGCAATTCCCAATAGGAATAAGTGCTTATTTCTTATATTCTTGCTTTATTTGCCAAAAGCTTGGAGAGAACAAACGTTGTCCTGCTTTTATCAATTTTAGTGTTTGAATTACCTTAAGAGAAATAATCCGGTATGTGGTATAACATAACAAATGAATCAGAGATTTTTACACCTGCAATATTGGTGTATCCAGATCGAATAGAAGAAAATATCCGCAGGATGATTGCGATCGTAGGGGATGCCGCCCGATTGCGCCCACATGTAAAGACCCATAAAATTGCCGAAGTGGTGAGGCTTCAGGTTAAGCAGGGGATTACAAATTTTAAGTGTGCAACGCTGACCGAAGTGGAGATGGTAATCGAAAATGGCGGCGACGATATCCTATTGTCTTATCCATTGTACGGTCCTGGTATGGATCGTTTCTTTGATCTCATCATAGAAAATCCGGGAGTGAATTTTGCCCTTACCGTGGATAATGAATATGCCTGTGGAGAATTGAGTCGTGAAGCAGAAAAGATGGGTCATAAGCTCGAAGTCTATATCGATGTAGACAATGGCATGCACCGCACGGGAATTGAACCCGGGCCTGCCCTTAAGCTGGCTGATTATATCGTGAATAACGAATGGTTGCACCTTGGTGGCCTGCATGTTTACGACGGACATATTCATGAGGAGGATATCATTATTAGAAAAGCCCATTGCGATGCAGATTTTGAGGCCGTTAATGAGCTGATAAGTATCTTGGAGAAAAAAGGAGTAAAACTGGATGAGATTGCTTGCGGTGGCACCTTCACCTTTCCTATACATGCCATCCACAAGTCCAGAATCCTTTGTCCGGGAACGCCGATATTTTGGGATGCAGGTTATGAAAAAGCAATTCCTGAACTTGATTTTTTACACGCGGCAGTACTTGTGGGACGCGTAATTAGTAAGCCAAAGAATTATCATTGTATCGATTTAGGGTACAAATCATTAGCGTCAGAAATGACCCATCCGCGCTTGCAATTCTTAAACCTGGAAGTTGATGAGGTAATCAATCATAGCGAAGAACATCTTGTGGTATCAACTCAAACCGAGTTATCACTTGGTGAAATTGCATATGCGCTTCCTCATCATGTGTGTCCTACGATAGCACTTCACGAGCAAGTCTATGTGGTTCATAATAATAAGATGACCGATACCTGGAAGGTGGTCGCCAGAAAGAGGATTTATTAGTTTTTATACAATAGAGTGAATGTTTGAATGCGAAAATGATTAAATATAGAAATGGTATTAAAATATTGATAGTACTTTGTCATCTATTACTTCATTCTGTCATTCCATCATTAACCCATTAAAAAACATCTTATGTCACAAACCATTTTACTTATTATAGTAACTGCTGCAATCGCATTGTTACTTCTTTTGGTCTTGAAATTTAAAATCAATGCCTTCATTTCGCTTTTAATTGTAAGTATGTTTGTAGGCCTGGCAGCGGGAATGCCTGCTGGTGATGTGCTGCTTAGTATTCAAAATGGAATGGGGAGCACATTGGGCTTTGTGGCTACTGTTGTTGGTTTGGGGGCTATATTCGGCGCCTTGCTGGAACATTCGGGAGGAGCAGAATCCCTGGCCCATTACATGATTGATAAATTTGGAAAAGGGAAAGCCTCCTGGGCAATGGTTATTACAGGTTTCATCATTTCTATCCCTGTTTTTTTGGATGTCGGATTCATAATTCTTGTGCCTATTGTATATGCCCTTGCTCGCGATACGAATAAACCGATCCTGTATTATGGCATCCCGCTGTTGGCAGGCATGGCAGTTACGCACAGTTTTATCCCCCCAACCCCGGGACCCATTGCGGTTACGGAAATCATTGGAGCCAACCTCGGATGGGTGATATTGTTGGGATTTATTATTGGAATTCCCACTGCGATTATTGCGGGGCCTGTATTTGGAAATTACATTAGCAAGAAGATTACGGTAGGCCCTCCTGATTTATACGAACATCAATCCCCGGCGGATAAAGATACGCTACCGGCTTTTGGTTTGATCGCTGGAATCATAGCCGTTCCTATTGTGCTGATACTAATAGATACGGTCACTGCCGTATTCGTTGAGAAGGGCATGATTTCAGCAGGTTTTATCACCGGTGCAATTTCATTTTTAGGTCATCCTTTTACCGCATTAACCATAGCCACCTTACTCGCACTTTATTTTTTGGGAACCAAACGAAATGTTGGGAAGGATGAGCTTTTGGAAATTAGTACAAAGGCGCTAGGCCCGGCAGGAATTATCATTTTAATTACCGGAGCAGGAGGCGTTTTTAAAGAGGTGTTAGTGGATTCCGGTATTGGTAATATGCTCGCCGAATCCCTTTCAAATTCTGCGCTGCCCCCAATTGCTTTGGCGTGGATCATCGCTGTGGTCGTTCGTATTACTCAGGGGAGCGCTACCGTGGCGATGATTACGGCAGCCGGCATCATGGCCCCGATTCTTGAAGTTTTTGAATTAAGCCAACCTCAACTGGCGCTTGTGGTATTGTCTATTGCCGCAGGAGCAACAATTCTATCTCATGTGAACGATGCCGGTTTTTGGCTCGTAGGGAAATATTTCGGGTTGACAGAAAAGCAAACCCTGCAATCCTGGACTACGATGGTAACGATTGTATCTGTGGTAGGATTTGCATTTGCCCTGGCGCTTAGCTTCTTTGTTTAGGAAGGGGGCTACATGTCTGAATTGTGATGTGTTTGATTGTTATGATGGGCATGATACGGTAGATGATGACTAAATATCAATATTCACTTTTCATCATATCATCTCCTTCATCACAAAAATCACAGTTAAAGACAGTTTGCAGTACTTGTCAGAACTGTGATGTGTTCGATTATTAGGATAGACAGGAATGGCTAAGGATTAAGGCTTGAACTTTTTGTTTTCAAGGCGATGGAACTTCAATTTTGTTTCTCCAAAGTTGATGAGCAGTCCAATTTCTAGTTTATAAGCTTCAAGGTAATTAATAGCTTGAGCTAAATGAACAGGCTCCAATTTTGTAAGTGCTTTTATTTCTACACTTATTTTGTCTTCCACTAAAAAATCAACCCTGCGCTGGCCTACCTGAAGATCCTTATACATCACAGTCATTTCGACTTCTCGAGCATGAAGTATGTTGCGTAATTCCATCTCGTAAGAAAAGGATCGCTGATATATCACTTCCTGAAATCCAGTTCCAAGAAGCGAATGTACCTCCATAGCAGCGCCAATTATCTTAGCTGTTAATTCTGAGTATTTATATTCGCTTTTTATCATGAACTCATATTCATCATAGTTCAAGACAATTTACGATATCCATACCTAATTACAATATGACACTTTATGTTTGTCTGGAACTGTGATGTGTTTGATTGTTATGATGGGCATGATACGGTAGTTGATGACTAAATATCAATATTCACTTTTCATCATATTATCACCTTCATCACAAAAATCACAGTTAAAGACAGTTTGCAGTATTTTTCTGGAACGTGATGGATTAAATTCAGTACATAATTCTATGTTGCTAATGATAAAGTTTTAAGGCAAGTACATGAGCCGTTTAATCTACATTTCCAAGCTATAAATATTATCAATGAAGTAGTCATAATGCATGCAATTGGTGTATAAATCTTAGGGACTTTATTGAATGAGACTTTTGCCCCTCTTCAAATTGATTTATGATATTGTAGAAAATAAATTATTTTATTAACTAAATTTAAATAACATGCGATCCCTACTTTTTATTCTTTTATCACTGACACTTTTCGCGGCCAACGCAACATCCGAAACGTGGAACGTGATCCTACACCCTGATTTGCAAAATGACGAAGCCGTGAAAGTCGTTATTGATGATTTGAACAACTCGGGAGTTGAATACCAACTTCAGTTTGCAGTTAAGCAGACCAATCGATTGCCTAAAGGAAATGTCCTATTGGTAGATGTTCCCGGAGGATCAGCGCTAATCCGGAAACTCGCAGGCGATCTGCATAATGATCAGCTGCCGGGGAAAGATGGATTTAGAATAGCAGCCAGGGCTACGAAAGGAGGCAGAGCCCTGCTTGTTTCGGGAGCGGATGTTACCGGAGCGGTCTATGGGTTATATCGCATATGGGATAGGATGCGTGTTTACAAAAAGATCCCGGATATCAACGAAACCAGGGAGCCAAAACTCAAAGTCAGAGTCAGCCCATCGTGGGGAAGAAGAGGCGCTGATGGAAACACCAAAGAGGAGCTGCGCAATGCACTGAGAAATGGCATAAACTGGGTTTCAGGGCCACCTGTTTTGGATCTTATTCCATGGGATTCGGAACCCGAACGAACCAACAATACCAAAACGCGTGAAGAGACAAGGGAGCTGATCGCCTATGCACATTCGCTTCATCTTAACTTCTACAGCTTTGCGGCTGAGTTTACCTACCACCCCTCCTTATTGAAGCAATTTGGTGCTACACTTTCCCCGGATGATCCTAAAATGTGGGATGCCCTTCAAGAGAAATACAGGATGTTGTTTGACGTCATTCCCGAATTGGATGGCATTGAAATATGTAACGATGACATCTCTGGATTCTGGGGCAACTACCGGCCCTACGACATCATGTTTGACGAAAATGACTCAGATTGGTCGTACGAGAAAAGGTTTAAAACCTTTATGGAGAAAGTACATGAGGTGGTATCAGGTGAATACGACAAGCTATTTATGCACTTTACCTGGAGCCTGGTTTCACATAAGCAACATCACCAGCCTGCAGTTTTCAAGCAGATATTTACCGACGATCTGCCAAAAGAGAATTTGCTATTGCTGCCCAAGATCACCCAATCAGACCGATGGTGGTTTCAAGCCTATAATCCAACATTTAACTTAACATCTCATCCAACAGGAATGGCTTTCGAAACCATGAACTATTACGAGGGTTCGAAAGCGAATATCTTTCCTACGTGTGCCGGCAATTACTATCAGGCGGGGATTCAATATGTACTTTCAAATGAAAATACCAACATGGTTGGTACTGCTTTCCGTTCCTCCCCACTTAACTTCTCCTGGAATACCCATAGCATCACTCCCTATATGCTCGGCCGTTTGTCGTGGGATCCTTATGAAGATATGCATGATATCGTACGTGACTTTTGCTCGATCAATTTTGGTGTAGATGCCGCCGATGCCATGGCCGATATCTACCTGATGTCAGCGCAGGCTTATAAATATGGCTTGCACATCGAGCCAGTGAGCTATGGTCAATATAACTCCTTTATTCATATGCGTGTAGGTACATTCCCATCGATGGGCTACCCTCGAATTGATGGAGGAAAGGAGCATCTGAAGTTTTTGAAAGAGATTTATTTGCGCTGTAAGCCATGGATCAAAGAGACGGAGATGTACCTGGATCACGGATTGGAAACATCTTTGGAGATGTGCGATAAATTTGACAAGATTAAGGCTGAGATCAAGGATCAAGAGCTGGCCGGGAGCATGGAAAACAAATTACTGATGACACAGCGGCTGATTCGCACGAATAACTATTATGTAAAAACGTTCATTCATTATTTTGACTATCTGGAAAAAGATACTGAAGAAGCAAAGGCCGCCCTTGAGGTATCCTACAATTCGCTTGTGAAGGCAAAAAAGGAATTTATGGAAACAGAGGGCTTTGGATACCGCCTTTTTGGAGTAGGATCAGGTGCTGCTTAATGCCAACAGCGCCTTAGCCAATCGGGAGAATGAAATTAAGCGTATGAATAAAATGCCCTCACGAGAGAAGGTTGAGCAAACCATTCGGATTCAACAAGCACGTTATAAAGAGGCGCTGGAGAAATATGCTGATGAAGCAGTGAAGTTCTATGAATTTGAAGGGGGTATTGATGGCAGGGATATACTGCATATATCTGGAGAAAAAATGGAGCTGGAACACCTGCGATGGGATCATCCCTTTATAACCAATCAGGAGTTCTTTGCTCCCCTTCCCAGGAAAGGGTATACGGTAATTCCGAAGGATATTGAATCCAAGCCCATGCATCAATTCATTTTTGACCAGCCATCGGAGAAGAACGGATATAAGGTTCAGGTGTATCTGTATGACATGCCCGGCGGAACCTCGGTAAATCATTTTGAGCTATATTACATCCCAAAATCACCGGAAGAGTTGGGGCTCGAAATACCATGGGAATAGAGAGGGACAAAAGCGCCTAAAGTTATTGGGTTTTCAACAACCTGAGTTCACTTTAAACTTTAGTTCACTCCAAACATTTTATAAATAAAGCAATAATATCAAAAGTAGGACACGCGTACATGAGACATTCAAAACAATACATATCCATCTTAATGGTTGGATTGACCTTAGCCACAGGACATGCCATTCGTGGGCAATTCGGACATGAGCAGGGCGCAGCATGGGCCGGAGCGATGGCCGGACTAGCTCTGGTCCTGGTATCGGGACGGACCGACTGGTATAAGAAAAGCCTTCTTATCGCCTTAAGTTGCGCCATAGGTTGGGGAGCTGGAGGAATGATAAGTTATGGGCAGATCGCGGGCAGCTATTCCCAAAGTGATAATTTTCCCAATGTTTTTTATGGGCTCAGCATGCTTTTCATTATCGGAGGCCTTTATGGTTTGATTGGCGGAGGAATGGTAGGATTAACACTCGATTCGACTAAAGAGAAAAAGGTAAAATGGGGATCGCTGATTGCTGAAATGACGGCAGGCGGATTGCTTACTCATATGTTTCTGGTAGAGCAGATTGGATTTAGAATGACGCCACCGCGAGGTGATGCCTGGGCGATTTGTCTTGGCGCCGGGCTGGCATTGATCTGGTATATGGCCAGGAATAAGCATTTGGCTCCACTGCGTGTAGCTTTCTTTTCATCCATTGGAGGAGGCTTTGGCTTTGCTTTCGGAACCTTCTTTCACCTTGTGATGAATTGGGTGGAAATCCCTTTCAATACCTGGAACATGGCAGAATACACCATTGGCTTGTTTGGCGGTATCGGAATGGCATATGGTGTGTTCACTTCCAGTTGGCCTAAAGTTTCTAATCCCCCGGCAAAGTGGGAGAATATTGTTGCCATGTTGTTGGTACTTATATTCATCCCCCTTATTATTTTTAGAGAGAGTTTCTATTATACCAATTTCATGGAACAGTATCAGCAATTGGCCAATGCAGAAACCATTGCTTTGGCCAATATCCTTGGGGCCGGAGCGCTTATAATTGTCATGGGGATTTACGTCTGGATTAAATTGGCTAAGGAGGATTATACGCTTGGAAGAAAAGAAGCGTTGATGCTGCTTGTGGTATATTCGGTGGTCTATGCGATGCTCAGCTACATCAAAACAGGAGCATTCGCCGGAATGTTTCATTCCAACCATCATCTTTATGTTGTGAATATTGCCGTAGTCGTTTGGCTGTTAAGTAAAAAGCAAGCCTCTTTTTTTGAAGTGTTGACTGAAAGAATTGAAACAAAGAAGTGGATCGTGCTTGCGGTGGTAATCCTGATTTCCATTGCAATTATGTCGGTATTGGCGATTGAAGTTCATGGGCCAACACCTGAGCGCTACGATCGTTTTCTGTTCGGGTAAGATTTTTTTTGTCACGCAGAGTTGCGCAGAGATGCAGCAAAGTTACGCAAAGAATTAACTCTGTAAAAAGCCGTCATTGCGAGGTACGAAGCCTGCCTTGCCGGTAGGCAGGCAATCTGTCAGCTATCTGCAACATCGTAACAAACATCCATCTGATTCTCCCCACTCAGAGTCACTCGTCGAGGACTCTGAGGAGGATGAACAATTATTCGTCACTCAGAGCGCAGCGAAGAGTCTGCTTGCTGTCTGTGAGACCGTTGCAGACCGCCATTAGCTTGCCACAGCTCCGCCTCGCAATGACGGCAATTT
>SDBV01005854.1_pt1 | contig 17220 bp, 10 predicted proteins | sample 2277081 | NCBI WGS metagenome assembly SDBV01 (sample SAMN10402039, study PRJNA504765) | marine sediment metagenome | isolation source: marine sediment core GS10_PC15, 223 cmbsf | place: Arctic Ocean: Southern Knipovich Ridge | collected 2010 | reverse complement strand
TACTGTAACTGGAGAGTGGAATGAGCAGTCTGGAACAACTAACGATATTTCTGGTATCTTAAACGTGGCTTCAGGTGGAGTATATGACAATGAAGCAGATGGGATTACAAAGATTAGAAACGGTGGCAACTTTAATTTGCAGATTGGTGGAACTGTAAACAACCTTGGGAAAATAAATAAAGACTGTACTGGAATGTTTACTGATTTTGGTGGAATCTTTACCGGAAATGCAATAAGAGATGTCTGTGTCTAGTTTGTGAATAATATTTTTATTAAGTTAGAGAAAAAATTGTATAAAGGATTTTGAGTGTAAATAAGATGGAAAAATGGCCAAATCTATTCATTGTGGGTGCACCTAAAGCGGGTACAACATCTTTACATGAATATTTGAAAAAAATTCCTGGTATTTTTATGTCTGATGTTAAAGAACCATATTACTTTTGTAAAATATTAATTCCTATTGATCATTATATTACTCCCGTTAGAGATAAAAAAAAATATTTAGAACTCTTTGAAAAGTCCAAAACAGAAAAAATAGTTGGAGAATCAAGTGTTTGGTATCTTAGTGATCCTGATGCATCAACTCTTATTCATCAAAAAGTTCCTAATGCCAAAATTATAATTCTTCTTAGAGATCCTGTTGAAAGAGCTTTTTCGCATTATCTCATGCTTGAAGGTAGAAATAAGTTTGAAACATTGTCATTTCATGAACAAATCCAAAAAGAGATTAAACATGGATTAGATTACAAAACTCCCCACATTAGACTTAATGGAGGTTTTTATTATAACGACATTAAACGATATTTAGACACGTTTGGAAAAAATAATGTAAAAATAATTATATTTGAAGATTTCATTATCAATACCAAAGAAACTATGAAAAGTATTTTAGATTTTTTGGGAGTTAATGATTCGCTTGAGAATTTTGAACCAGAGACACATAACCCTGCAATGGTTTCTAAGTATCCTTTGATTAATGAATTTCTCAATATACCAATATGTAATAAATTAAGACAGGTACTAATTCCTGAAAAAATACAAAGAGGTGTAAAAAAGAAACTCTTCAAAGATCTAAAACATGAATATAAAATGACAGGTGAAGACAGAAGTTTTTTGAAACAATATTATCAAGAAGATGTAAAAAAACTTAAAGAGTTTTTTGGAAAAAGTCTTCCATGGCCAAATTTTTCTAAAGTTTAAAATGTATTTGATGAGTAGTAAAATAGAAATTAATTAAATAAATATCGTTTTAATTTAATACCAGCAACAATAGGAATTACAAAGTACAATCCGGCATTTAGGGATATAATTCCAATGCCAGCTATTAGCATTTCAATTTCAGAATTTATGTCTACAGTGTTTAATAGTAAAAGTGAAGCTAATAATGGGGTAATAGAAATTTTTACAAATTCTTTAAACAATGGACTTGTACGTTCCATATCTGCAATTTCAGGAGAAAAAGAATAATAGAATTGATTAAATCCCATCACAAATGTAGTTCCAGATTTTGTACTAAGTACTGTATTATCACGGATTTCTCTCAACATTTGTACTTGAGTTGATAATTCTGAACCAAATGCAGCAGTTGCAATTAAACATCCACCGCCTTCTTGGATTTGTTCAGGTATCTGACTTTTCTCTTCTAAAATTAAATCGGATTGAGGTTCAGTGGAACTTATTCTAAATAATACTCCAGTCATACTTCCTTGCTCAAGAACTTCAGGAGTTTTAAGAGGTCGCACCCAATTATCAAACAAATCACTTGCCGAAACCAGAGATAAAACATATAGAAAACCATCTGGTCCTGTTTTAATATCAGTAATTAGTCCTAGATTTCGTCCCAAGGTAATACTTTCTGCTTCTTGTTCAGTATGTGCAACCAGATCATCTAACTTGGGCGATGTAAAAATAAATTTGTCTCTGTCATCATTTAATTCAAAATGATATAACCTTCCATGTACATCTCCAACAAATGCGTCATATTGATAATCACTGCCCAATTGTTTTGATTCCAAGAATTCAATTGCGGTAATTCCAATAGTTTTATTCCAAGAAAATTCAGGATCACTATATTTCGAGCCTTCAAATGAAGTCAAGTCTGATGTATCATATGGAAAAATATTCTCTTCTAACGGACCTACAATTTTTATCCATCCACTGTTAAAACCAGGAAAAACTAAATTAATTTCATCAAAGTTAGCTGGACCATTTTCGGTATCCCAAACATTATTGGTTAGAGGATCAATATCCAAACCAAAACCATTTCGTATCCCAAGTGCAAAATACTTTGATAGAGAGGGTTCTGAAAAAGGATTTGATGAAATGGGGTCGCCATCTAGATTAACTCTTAAAATCACACCATGATCCATTGTAGGAGTGGGTCTAGCATTTGTAAGAGTGGTCTTTATTTGATTATCACCAACTAGAAGATAAATTTCTTCATCCATTATGGTCATACCCCCACCACTATGATATTCTTTTGCAAAAGTTAGTGGATGGAGAAGTAATACTGGGTCAATAAGGGATTCACCATTCCAGGTATACCTTACAAGCTTATTTCCATTATTTTCATTCCCTTCTTTTTCATTACCAAATACATGCGTATCATCGTTAGAACCGGATTCAGTATAATAAACAAAAACATAATCTTCATTCTGATAATGTGTTGAAATAATACCAAGTAATCCTCTTTCTACTGATGATTCAACGTTTAAATCAAGTGCCGGATTTTTTTGAAGTTCAAAGTTTTTTAACACAACAACTTGGCCATTAATCTTTTGAGCGATTAGAATAGTTTCATCATCAACAAAGGTTAATTGGGTTGGAAAGTCTAAACCAGTTTGTATTAATTCTATCTGTAAACTAGGATCCTTCAAAATGGGACTTTTTTCTTCACCAGTATTATCTGTAGAACCAAATGAGTCATTAGTGGAAAAAAAACTCCCTAAAAATACTAACAATATTACAATAACAAAGTTGGTTTTGAATATCATTTCAAATCAATGCCTCTAATTAATTAGTCCAAGTTTAAGCTTTCCAAACAAACTGTATTCTACAATATCCCATACGTATACACATATCCTTACATAGGAAAGAGGATTCCCTTCAAATTGAGGATGATTCTTATTTTTAACCCAAATTATCATATGTACGTCACTAAAAAAGAAAATAATATTATCATCTTTTCAAAAATAGATCAACAATGACAAATTTTCGAGAAGCAAAAGATTTTGTTAAAAAACTTCGTGGTCTTTATGCTATAGGATTTACAAATTTTATTGCCGCATTTATCACAGGTATTTTTTTTCTTGTATTAGCAAATGTATTAGGAACAGAAGATTATGGGAAACTCAGTTACTTAATTGCTGTAGGAACTGTGACCTTTTCTCTTGTCTTTTTTGGTGCAAAGGATCACCTTATGGTGTTTACTGCAAGAGAGGGTAAAAGTCAATCGACGATATATCTATTTACAATTTTTACTGGGATTGTTGCATCCATTGTACTTTTCTTCATTTTTTACAACGGCAGTCTAAGTTTGTTTGTAATAGCCTGGATTATTTTTGGTTTAATTACAGGTGAACTACTTGGTCGAAGTTTATACAAAGAATATATGAAGATCTTAATATCACAAAGAATTTTGTTGTTCGGATTAGGAATCGGATTATACTTTGTGCTAGGGATTAATGGAATAATATTAGGATATGTATTGTCATTGTTTCCGTTTTCCTTTAAGCTGATTTCTGTTTTCAAAAAAACTAAAATTGATTTTTCAATAATTAAATCACGTTCTAGATTTATAACACATGTCTATGGACATGATCTTTCTAAAACCCTTACAACTTATGCAGATAAATTAATCATATTCCCTCTTTTTGGATATGCATTTTTGGGAAATTATCAACTTGGAGTACAAATAATTATTCTAATGAGTATAATCCCAATATCCGTTTATCAATTCACATTACCAAAGGACGCTAAAGGTGAAAATACAAATAGAATAAAAATTGCCACATTTTTTATTTCAATTGTTATTGCTATATTAGCAATTTTTTTCGCACCAACAATGATTCCAATATTGTTCCCTGAGTTTACAGAATCTGTACAAATTATTCAAATAATGAGCTTGGCAATAATTCCAATTTCTGCCAGTCAAATGTTTGCATCAACGTTTTTGGCAAATGAAAAAAGCAAAATTGTTTTAATTTCCGCAATAGCCTATATAGTAATTCAGTTTTGTGGGATTTTGATTTTAGGAGAAATATATGGTATTAAAGGAGCAGCTATTGCATTGGTCATCGGTGCCACAGCACAAACATTGTGTTTCTTAGGAGCAATTAGAATATACAAAAGTAAATCGTATAATGGTTAATTCACAAAATTGCACACATTATTTTTATATGGTTCAAATACTAAAGTTTAAAAATATACATTTGGTTTCTTCAAATATCTGTACATAAATGATTAATGATAAAAATGTTGAATTATCGGTAACCCCAAAGTTATTAAAAATTTCATTCATATTAAAAATTTCATTGATTATTGCAGTCATTCTAATTCCCCCAGTTTTGTTAATGGAACATAATATAAAATATGAATTATATTTTTTCTCACTGATTTTTACTGGATTAATCGTTTTGTTTATTTTTAAAAAAAATTTTGAATACAATTTACCTTTTCCATCGATAAAAATTATCGATTATTTTTTGCTTGGTATCTCTTTAATCCTATTAGCTTTTAACATTTTTCCTGATGTATCAATTGAAATTCCTTTTGTTTTATCCATAGTTATTTCATTTTTTTTGTTAGGTTGGGTTTTCATAAGATTTCTGGACATTGCAAAATCCAGAATTAATCTTAGCTTGACGGTGATATCTTTTTGTTTAAGCGTAGGTTTAACCTCCTTACTTTACTTTTTTACTTTGATTACAGGAACATTATCTGCTTTACCTTTTGTGTTTGTAGGAATTGCATTTTTACCATTAATTAGAGACAGGTTTTTTAAAAATAAAAAAAACCTTCAGGAGAAATATGATGATAGTAAACATAGTGTTTTTGATTTACTTGTAATTTTAGGAGTGACAAGCTTCTTTGTTTTTTTTCTCATAACTTTTTATCCTGAAGTAAATGATCTGCCAGGACCAGATGGATTAATACATTTTCTTCTTTCAAACCAACAGGTCCTAACTCCAGACATATACGGAAGCACATACCCATGGTTTCACCATACATGGGGTTCAGTAATTCAGATGTCCTCACCGTCCATGTCACTTTTTCTTACTGGAATTTCGGTACTTGGTGTTTTTTTGATCTTCTCTTTTTATATAATGTCAAAAGAATATCTCAAAAAAATTGATCAACGAGCTCACTTACTAGCCACAATCTTTTTTTCGGTTTTCACGGGTTTAGGTTGGATTTACTTTATCCAGAATAAAGTGGCTGCGGGACTTGAATCAATTCCTCTTAGCTTAGAGTTATCATTACTGCAAGAAGCACGAAACGTTTCTTGGTGGGATATTGGAACAGGCCAAGCAATGTGGTTATTTGCATCATTTAGGCCAATTACAGTATCTTTCATTCTTATTTTTGTGATATTGTATTTGATGAAACGGTATGACTTATCAAAGCGGAACTTTATGATTATTGTATCGTTTTTAGGTTTAACTTTATCCCAAATTCATGTACCTGAGTTTATCTTCTTTATCGTTTTTCTTGTCGTGTTAGCCATATTTTTACCAAAAGTAAAACTGCGTCTCAAATTAACTTGTATTTCACTCTTTTTTAGTTCTATTGCATCTCTTATTCTTACTTTTTTTCAACTAAACTTTTTTGGTTCAGAAATTCCACAATCTTCCGTACAAAATTATTTAATTCTTCTTCCTATTATTGCATTAAGTGCTTACCTACTTACTTTGTTTTATAAAAGACCAAAATTTACTATCAAATTTAATACTACAATTGCAATTTCAATTGTAACTTTCATATTTGTTATTTTAGTAATTATTTGGATTTCAAACGTTGATAATTGGACAATTTCAGAACTAAGATCTATTTTTGCCGTACCTATAGAATTTTATCCAATGCTGTTAGGGGTGACTGGAATTTTTGGATTGATAGGAGGAATTATTGTTTTAAAAAAGTATTCAGAAAATCCCATTTCTATTTTTATAATTTTTATGGTCGTTGGATTTATTTTTGCTAGACTTCTGACTTATCTTAATGCAAATGTCATAGAAACAAGTTATTTTGAAAGAAGAGTGATCCCAATTGTATTTGTTTCTGTTGCGATGCTTGCTCCTTTATTGATTTTGAAATTGGTAGACAGTAAGAGGAAAATCACATCACTCAAAAAAACTAAAGATTTGTGGAAAGTGGCGTTTCTTGCAGCTATTGTTGTTTGTGGAGTATTTTCTACCTTTTTGACATTTGAATATCAAATTTTATTTATTGAAAAAAATAAGCTTAAACCTGAAGAGAAGGCGTTAATAGAATCACTTCAAGGGATTGATCCATATTCATCATTGGTGACAGTCACTCAAAGATCATTAACTGTTGCTGAATTTGGGACGTTTGGGCAAATTTTAGATGCTCAACGATTCAAGTTGTGGGATTGGTCAACTCCAGAAATGCCCTTAAATGCGATTTCATCATTAGATAGTCCTACCATATTTTCTTTAAGCAATGTAGATAAAAAAATTATTTCGAGTGAATATTCAGATGGATATTTAGGATCTCATTTAGTAAATATTGCATCTCCTCTTAGTAGCCCAAATAAACACACTGTGTATTATTTACCTAAATTAGCTCCTCCCATATCTCACAGCCCACTTTTATTAGTAATACCAGAAAAACAAAATCAGTCGTATCATGCATATGATATTCTTTCGTTGGGACATTACAATTATTCTACTGCATTAATACACGATATTGAAACTATCAGGCATGCCAATGTTCTAATTGCGCCAAACGAAAAAATTGGAATTCAGTTAATGGATTTGAAAAGCAAATACGACCTGAATTTTAGTCAAATAATTATTTTAAATTTAAATGGGTATGGTCCTCTAGTAAAATCCAGCGATTCACTAACTCTTTCTACCAATCTTGATCTAAACTCACCAATTGAATGGGATTTAGAAGGATTAGGAAATGGAACCATTTCTATTCCTATATTAGAAAATTATTTTAACCCCACATTAAATGATGGACAGTTGCTCTCCATAATTGTTAACAGTGGAAAGTATGAACGCTGGTCAATGTCAAAATCATATGAAGTACCATTAGACTTTGATAAATCGGATCTCATAAGATTTGACTGGCATGGAGACGATGAACTTAATGCACATATAATTCAATTTACGACAAGCCGTGGGAATTATTTCTGGTACAAGTTTCAGAATCCATGTAGTTGTATAAAACAAATTGTTATCCCAACTTCAATGCTTGATGGAAAAGAAAATATTTTTGGGATTGATGTTAAAAAAGTGACTAAAGGTAATCCCACTTGGGACAAGATAAGTAAAATTGAAATTAAAACAGATTTAGATAACAAAAACAATAAAGGCAAATTCTATTTCAATGGATTGATTATTGATGAATATTCTTATTCTAATTATTTTGAAGATGACAAAAATAATAGAATACAGTTTCCATCAAAGTTAGCTATAAAAAAGAACATTGTTGCTGAAAATTTTACAGTTCTTTCTACTTATGAACATAATATTCCGTTTGTCTTACAAAAGAAATTCAAAGACTTTAATGTTAATTACGTGAATGTTTATCCAATTTTACAAAAATTAGATGAAGGAAGTGAAGATGCGAGAGATTTCAATGTACTGTATTCAAATATTTTAGAAATTGTTGATGAGGACATGCCTAGATATATTCCAACTGAACGCCACCAATTTAGATTCCAACCAGGGGGAGATTTCACTTTTAAGAATTTCCGTGCAATTGGAGATGTGATGTTTGCTTCACCATCAATTATTTCTAAGATTGATTCGGAAATTAGTGTGAACATAGACGGAGAGGATTTTAATTATGAAAATATTTCATTAGTTCTCCCAGTTTCAGTGGATACATCTACAAGTAAAGCAAAGGAGATATTTCTAGAAAACGGAACTGGTTTTTATGCTAGAATTATGACAAATTCTTCCAGTGTAGTTTTTCAAGGAAATCCTGCAATTATCTCCTTTGTTTCAAATGATGGAGAAATAGAAAAAATCGTAGGGCAACTCATTCAAATTGATTTACCAGAGGCAATTAATTTGGTAAGACAGCCATCTATTGAAGTACATGGAATAGTTGAATTTGAAGAATTAGTACCGCATGGAGCATTAGAAAAAAAATTACGATTGAACATGAAACAAATTCAATTTGGTCTATCACCAGGTAATTTTATAGTTGATGGCTTTGGAAATTTTACAATAAAGTTTTCTGATAAATATTCGTTTGCAAACAAAGTAACGTTCATTGGGGAAAAAGAATATTCTGAGCCTGTATATTCTTATGACGAATTTAAAAATCTCGTGAATTTTTTTAGATTTTCAAATAGTTGAGGATTAAAACGAACGATTGAATAAAAATTTACATAGTTTTCAATATGGTAAAACCTCGAAAATAAAACATTAACAAAATAATCTAATCTTTAACCTTATATGTACACTTTTTCGTTGTTTTAATAATATTGGAAGACTTTAGTTTGGACATAGTAGGTGGGACCTTGGTTACTGGAGGGGCTGGGTTTATTGGAAGTTATCTAGTTGAAAAACTAATATCAATTGGGTCAGATACCAAAGTTGTAGACAATCTTACAGCAGGAAATCTTTCTAACTTGGCTTTTTGTATGGAAAACGAAAAATTTAGTTTTGAAAAAATGGACCTTAATGACTCAAATGATTTTAAGAAATTATTAGAAAACGTCAAAACTGTTTTTCATTTGGCTGCAGACCCAGAGGTCAGAACTGGTTTTGATCATCCCGAAAAATCATTTCGGGAGAATATTCAAGCTACTTTCAATCTTCTTGAACAAATTCGGAAATGTGATGTAGAGAGAATTATGTTTACATCTACTTCTACAGTTTATGGCGAACCAAATGTAATTCCCACACCGGAGAGCTATGGACCTTGTATCCCAATTTCACCGTATGGTGCTTCTAAATTAGCCGGTGAAGCCTTAATTTCTGCTTACTGTCATACATATGGCATAAATGCTCTAATCTTCAGACTTGCAAACATAGTCGGTTTCAGAAGTACTCATGGCGCCATATGGGACTTTATCAATAAACTCAAAGGGGATAACAAACGGCTAGAGATTTTGGGGGATGGGAAGCAATCTAAATCGTATTTACACGTAGGGGAATGTGTTGACGCAATGTTAATTTGTCTAACCAAAGTTAATAATAAAATCGAAATATTCAATGTTGGCAACAATGATGAAATTGATGTTATGTCAATTGCAAAAATTGTTGCAAATAGAATGAATTTAGAAAATGTGGAATTTATTACATCCGGAGGTTTAAGCGATGGGAGAGGATGGATAGGCGATGTAAAAAAAATGAATTTAGATATTTCAAAATTATTAAAAACTGGATGGACACCAAAGCTGTCCAGTAGTAAAGCTGTAGATCTGACAGTTAAAGATCTGCTAAGTATTCAAGATTAATTTCAAATCTTTTACTGATAATTAATTCTTAGAATTTTTATTCGATGTGATTTAAGCAATCAGTATACACATTGTTTGTATCATTGGCAATAGATTTCCAATCAAATTTACCAGCATAACTTAATGATTCACTAATATTATCTACGTCAAAATTAGAAATTACTTTGTTTAGTACATTTACAAGCTCTACGTCAGATATATCTTGAATTGGGGTACATCTTGGGTATTTTTTTAAAATTTCTGGCACACCACCTACCTGGGAGTACACAATATGTAACCCGGCATTCATTGATTCCATTATAGCTAGAGGCAACGCCTCAAATCGAGATGGAATAACGAAAATATCAGATGTAATGTACAATTCATGAACCACGTCATCTGGTTGCCAGTCAAATAAGTGAATTCTATCAATACCAGCAACAATTGTTTTGACTGAATTTGTAAGAGAACCTCCTCCTACTATTACTATCTCAATTTTATCATTCTTTACAAGTTTTTTTGCAGCCTTTGCAAATTCCAATATTCCTTTAACATGTTCAAACCTTCCTCTAAAAAGTATTACAACACTATTATTGTCTATTTTGTAGTGTTTGCGATATTCATTTTTTCTTTGGAGATTTTCCTTATACACATTCACATTTACCCCATTAGGAATTGTATAAAATCGTGGGAATTCGTTTGTAAAAATCTTGGCATAATTAGTTATTTGTCCTGTTAAACCAATTATTGCATTCACATTTGAGAAAATTTTTTTGAAAAAATATTTGTTTAGTAAATTTTCTATTGTTGTTTTCCCTCCTAACACATTGGGGTTTAATCCATACATTCCATGTAGAGTGAGAACTATTGGTATTTCGTATTTTTTTGCCCATTTTACAGCAAACCATGAAAAAGGAAAATGATGCCCATGAACGTGAACAATGTCAAAATCCCCATTCCTGATAACTGACTTCATTTTTTTCCCAAGATCCTTTGGAATACCAACACTTCGTAGAGTTGGATAAGGCCACCCTGGCAAGAAAAATGAATTTAGTGGATAAACTTTTTTGAACTGGTCATAGTAGTGTGTTTGTGTTATCCCATTTAGTTTAGGACTAATTAGAGAAAGAGTATTTCCTAATTGGGATAGGTTTCTTGTTATGTGATACACGTGATTAGGGAGTCCACCTCTTGTTGGTGGGAAAAACGTAGTAACTGACAAAATATGTTGGGCTTTAGTCATATCAGTGAATTCTATTCAAGTAATAATTAAAATCTAAGAATGTCCTTTTTGTGGCATTTTAGACAGAATATAGATAAACATTGCTGAAAGAATTAACAAACTTCCTAAGATTATCATTCCCCCAGATACTACAGACATTGGGATACTGAAATACCTGTCAGCGTTGAACAAAAATAATGTATAAAATCCATAAAATAATCCTATGAAAAGAAAGATTGTTCCAGGTAATGCAAGGTACATTATTGGTCTCCTTGAAATTATCATAAATAATGAAGCAAGAACTAGCTCTCCTCCATGGGTTAGAAAGTTCTTTTTAGAAGTTTTATCTAAGCCATCATACTTTAATTTGACTGGAACTTCTTTTATTTCAAAACCTTTTCTTGTTAGTGAATCAATTTGTTCAAATTCGGCAGAATAATCAGTATATTTTTCAGGAGCTATTGAAATTAATGATTTAAATGAATATGCTCTAAAACCACTTTGCATATCCTTAATGTTTGTCTTCGTTGCTAATCTATTTAAAAAACTAATTCCATCCAAGCCTATTTTTCTATATCTAGGCATTTTTGTTTCGTCAGAGCGTGAACCTATTACAACATCAACTTCTCCATCAATAATTGGTTGAATTATTTTGGGGATATCAGATGGATCGTGCTGACCGTCTCCATCTATTGTGACTACCACGTCTGGCGAATATGTCATGGCATGTAAAAAGCCAGTTCTTAAAGCTGCGCCTTTTCCAAGATTTTGTTTGTGTTTGATTAGCTTGACTCCTAATTCTTTTACAATATTTGATGTATAATCTGTAGAACCATCATCAACTACAATTATTTGGTCTGCATATTTTTTAATACTAACTATCATTTTAGCTATATTTTTTTCTTCATTATATGTTGGAATACAAACTACAATGGATTTTTTACCTTCAGGTAGTTCTTTTTCTAGACTTGAATCTAATACCATTCTCATCTAGTAAATTTGGCTAGATATATCAATTTTTTCATACTTTAAAACAATACTAAGTAAAAATTTAATCAAAATTTAGTATTGTTCATCAGCCGTAAGATGGATTTTTAGAGATACTAGATTCTAAAACATACTTTATGGCATTAATAAATTCCTGCTCAGATATAGAATTATCAAACCAAAATTTACTAATATTTTTTACCCACGAGGGCATTACAAATTGATGTTGTTGAAAGGAACCTTGTTCCAAATTATCTAATTCTATAATTCTTGATTCAAAAAGAATTTCAATTTCAGTAAGAAACTTTTCATCAGTGATTTGATTTTCCGCCCAAGCGTTGGCTTTACTTTTAAGACTTGAAATTAATATTGACTTTATCCTGTCATCATTTTCATTTGTTTTGTCTGGCTGATTTACAGTTTTTTGGATAGGCAGCATTTTAATCATTGCATCAAAATCAAGGTCGTTATATTCTCCTCTTTCTTCAATATTGTCTGAACCAATTTGTTTTAGCATAAAATTTTGGGCTAATTTCTTTGATTTTGTCTGTGGAGCATCATATCCATATATTTCTAAGAAAGATTTCTCATTTCCAGGGTTCCCAAAATGTATTGGTTGAGGATCTAGAAATGATGAATTAACAATTTTTGCAGAAATCAATCGTTTATTTTTTTCATTATTGTAAACTGAAATGTCATATGCATCATTATTATATCTAGAAACATATCCTTCGATTTGAGAATTCTCAATCAAATGATTTGACCCCGCAATTATAATTCCAGATATATCTGTATCAGGGATTGCAGTTCGTTCCATTTTAATTTTAGTATTCAAAACTTTGTTATTGGTTCCACCAATTTGAATTCCAATTTTATGATTAAGTATTGAAGAGTTGGAGATTGATACGTCATAACCAGAAATCAGAATTCCAAAGTGGTTGTCTGCCATATCTGGTGAACCCAAAGCTTGAAAATTAGAAACACGTATTTCAGTAAATGATGATTCTACTTCTTGAACCTTATACCTTATTATTTTCATTCCACCATGTCTGTTATTATAAGCAGTATTGTCTTCAAACTCCAAAGATGGAAGAGATCTCAGATTAATTTGCTTATCAGAATTAGGTAGATTTACTACTTCGTCAGGAATCTCAAAGAAAAAACCCCAGTATTGTGCACTAACTGCCACATTGTTTCGATATATGTTATCAGGGTTCATAGTCCAAAAAACAGAAGAACGACTATCCAAGATTAGTTCTTTATTTGTAATAATTCCAATATTATTTTCAAATACGTTATCAAATTCTGTTCCAGCTTCTAGAAAAAATCCATGACCTTGTGAAATATAACCAACATTGTTTTTTACCAGGATTCCATTACTGTCATGAATTGTTATCCATCGGTTTTCTGAATTAGTAATTGAGTTCCCAATGACTTCAATTCCTCTAGAAGAATCCTTCAAATGATGAAAGTGAATTGGATATCGTCCTAGAACTTCTTTTGGTCCAAGCATATCAAAATTGGCATACTTGACGTATCCAGTGCTTCCGTGAAAAAAATTAACACTTCCTCTATCTACTAAATCTTCACTAGTAATTATTACGTTTCTAGAAAGTAATGCAACATGAGAAACAAGAGGGTTCTGTGTCTCACTAATTACCCGATGGGAGCAATTCAAAGAATTCATTAGGGTAATCCTTTGATTCACAATTTTCGAGATTTTAGCAATTTCGTTACATTTCTCAATACCTGGAGAAGTAATTACTACAGTGTCTCCTCTTTCCCAATTTTTTAATTCTGAGTTAACATCTAGTCTTTTTTCCCATTTTTTAGCATGACTTTCTAATCCAACAAAAGTAGGGTTTACCTCTTTTCCATGAATCAATAATTTACCAAATACAAAAATCCCCACCTCCCCATCTTTACTATTTATAAAAACAATCTCAACTTGTTTGTCTTCGTCGATTGGATTTTCATTTGTTCCAATTGTTAAACTACCAGTTGGTCCTACAACAATTTTTTGGACACGAAGTGATGAATCCCCAGTATCTATAATTTTTAATTTCCCTTCAACTAAAATTGTTGAATACACTCTATCAAGTGAGCCAGTTAGTTTAACTGAAGTTCCTGACTTGATTAGAATGTTATTTGAGGGGTCTATTGTTTTTCTGAAAAAAATTGTTTGAAAATCTCCACTCCCCCGATTAGTTAAAAATTCAGATTTGTCTTCGTTTTTTAAAAGATCTGAAAGATCTTTAGGAGGATTATGATCAATTGGTGTTGAATCATTCTCCATTTGACCATTTACATATGAAAAGGAGGAAATTGCCACTATCATAAAAGCAAAAAATAAACCAAATTTCTTGTACATTTTAGTTTTTTAGTTGTTATAGAATTTATTGCCTTCTAGTAAATTATACTCAAAAAAATGATTATTTTATATCTGATAATACATTTTCAGCATTTTTAATGGTCCACTCTTTTATCATGTCAAACGCGCAAGTGTAACGCTTATTTGGATTTTCATTTAGGCATAATGGTTCTAGCTCTAATGGTGTTTCATATAATGTTTCAACTTGCGGGTATGCATAAATGTCATCAACATAAATTCCCTCGTTGAATATGTAATTACTAGCGCCTTTATTATTATCCCATACTGTAACGTGAATATGTCTATTATTTTTTTGTGGGTCTCCAATTCCGTCAGGTGTTCCAATGGAACCTGGAATTAGAAATTGGATATTAAATGAAGCCGTGATAAATGAATGATCAACTGATTGTACACTTACAGTTACATCACCAATTTCTTCAAATGGATTATACACTGTCATGATCCAGTTGCCAGAATTTGTTTGTCTATCTACGGTTGCCCTCCATCTATCGTCATAAAAATCTGCATCAGGCAAAGCACCTGCTAGTGATATATGATTACATGTGTTAGCTCCTCGTGGGCAGTTAACTAGAACAGTAAAGGTTTGGGTGCTTCCTTGTGGAACAGTTGTTTCTGGAAAGTGATTGAATAATCCATTTACATTGATGCAGTTAAGATTCATACAAAATCCATTATCATGGCCTTTACCATGTCTTACATCTCCAAGATTAGGGTCTTGGATTGCATTGCTGCTTCCAGCAGACAGGGTGGAAACACCAACAATAGTCTTTACACCAGTTATCATGTTTATTGTAGAGAGATTTTGAGAGGGATTTTCAATTACAAACAATTTACCGTTAGGACCAAATGCAATTCCTCGAAATTGTATACCACCTACAACTTCCACGATTTTATTAGCCTTACCTGTAGTGACATCTACCCAGATCAAATAATCTTTTCCATCAGTTTTATCTTGATACACACCAAATAGAGTTCCAGTTGGATGAGTGAATACGGTAGCATCAGTAGGAGATGTAGCTGTGTCTGTAGGAGCTCTTGATGTAGCCAATCCAGCTATACCAGAAGTAAATGTGGTAGGACCTAAATCTGTAGCTTCACCAGTGGTAACATCAATTAGTATGTGTTTGTTGTTTACGGAATCATGTCCAACCAATTTTGCTGGGGAACCCTCAAATGACAATGCGCAGATATGCAGTGAAGCAACAATTGCATTCTGGTTAAGATCACCAATGTCAGTAACTAAGCCACTAGAAACATCTACTTCAAACAAATGCATAGAACTAATAGCCCTGGCAACAGTATACCATTTACCATCATCTGGGTTTTTTGCTAGCGCACAGCCATTGATACTAACAGGGGTTGCGGTAGAATCCATTAGTGTAGTTATCATTGACCCAATTCCAGTAGTAGGATCTATTGAAATGATAATATCAGGTGAACCTCTATCAAGGGCCAAAAATCTTGCAGGGGATGAACCTGTATCAAAGTGTAAATTATCTGTACCAAAACCCGTGATGCCGGAAGCATTCTGAACTAGTACCGGTATTAATAATAATACTAAAAAAGGAATTAACTTGGATATTGTTCTCACTCCCCAGCCCCACACCATTATTTATACGATAATTAATTAATCACTACCATCAATTTTTTTTGTCAAAAACTAATGACTTTCTTTAAATAGATTTAGTAAATTCTTAGTATAATCTTAGATTTTATAGCAATTTAGGAAAAATTCGTATTCATAGATGATGTTTGCAGAGCAAATTTATCTGTTAGAAAAGTATGTGAATGGATTCCTTAACATAGGAACGGGAGAGTATCTTATATTAAAAATCTTTCAGATTTAATGATCAGAATTTTTGGCAAATCACTAAAATCTGTGTATCGTTTGATATATGACATATAGACATCGAACTATAATGGATGTTAATTTGGAAAAACTGTTGACGAAGGAAAACTTTTCACTTCAGACTCTCTCTTCAATAACACTTTTCATAATATCGTTTTTTTTCATTTTCTGGATTGGGTCATACTCTGAGGTGGATATATTTCCTCTTGAAAATCGTGCAACTAATTACACAACTTTTCACATTTCCATTTTTGAAAATTATGCATATGCCATAATCATTACTCTTCTTACCACTCTATGGTTTAGTTTATCGTTAAGAGGAAAAAAAAGAATTGTCTCATCTATTAGCTACGGTAGCCTTACAGCTACAGCTTTATTCACAAATTCAAGTCTACTTTTAGATATAGCAGTTCTGATTTCAATACCTGCAATTACATCATTTTTTGTTTACCATTTTTTTGCCAAAAAAATTATTCAAATTCAAACCAATTTGTTAATGAGTTTTTTTTCATTAGCAGTGCTTTGTGTCGCAGTTTCCGGCTTGATTATTTCTCTGATTTCAATTTCTTCAGGTCAAGAACAACCTGGGTGGATGAGAAATCATGCAGTTGACATTTTCTTGCTCTTTTCATCTTTTTCACCTGCATTCATATTATTATTACTGGTAGGTTCCTTCTTCAAGTTATTAACATTAAAAGGAATAATAAAATTAAAGATTAGAATACAGCAATATCAAATAAATTCTCATAGTATAAAACGAAAAAACAAGTTTTTTTTTCTGTCTCTTTTCATGTTATTATCTATTTTAGTTGCTCTTCTCCCCCATCAATCTTTCGTTAATTACGAGAATGAACTTGTTGGAGCAGACACTGTAAACTACGTGAAATTTTTGGGCAACATGCAAGCAAACGGTAATGATTACTTTAGTTACCGAGCTTTTGTAGATCAAAATTTCGGAGACAGACAATTATCATTAATATTATTTTCACCCGTGTTAACAGTTTTTCCTGAAAATCCCTATCAGATAATCGACAATCTACCTATAATTTTATCACCATTGCTCGTTTTGATAGTTTTTTTTCTATCTCGTGAGATTACCAAAAATGATACTATTGCGCTTTTGGCTTCATTTC
>SDBV01005853.1_pt1 | contig 17221 bp, 11 predicted proteins | sample 2277081 | NCBI WGS metagenome assembly SDBV01 (sample SAMN10402039, study PRJNA504765) | marine sediment metagenome | isolation source: marine sediment core GS10_PC15, 223 cmbsf | place: Arctic Ocean: Southern Knipovich Ridge | collected 2010 | reverse complement strand
TTTAAGGTTAAGTCCTGCGGGTTTGGCGTAGTATTAGTCAAGACCGCAGTATTCGATAAGATCGAATGGCCTTACTGGAGAAGCGAATACAAACCCGGCCTCAGAACTTTAGGAGAAGATATGTATTTCTCCAAAAAAGTAAGACAGGCAGGATTTGATATTTGGTGCGACCCTAAAGTAAAGTGCAATCATGTAACAAGGTCTAACTATTTGAGTATTATAAAGAATTCTATTAAAGGAATAAAACAATGAAAAAGTTTATATTTTATTTAATCTTCATTGCTTTGATGGCCCAGCCTGTCCTCGGCGCGTTTACGGAGTCTATGAGTAATCGCAGGACATACAAGAACGCATACCGCTGGACAGGTAAGCCCAAGGACAAACTCCTTGACTGGGCAACAGAAGTTGAAGACAGATTAACGGGTGCGTCGGCAATCGAGTTCACCTTCTATACTCCGACGGACAGTGTACCGGCTGCAAATGAAGGGACTCTCTATTATGATTTATCTGAGAGTAAACTGAAGTATCACAACGGCAGTTCTTTTATTGCAATAGAGTCGGGTTCAACTGGAAACAGCTTGGACGGCGCGTATGATGTCGGCAGATCCATTAGTGTTGATGCAGGTTCGGTTATTCTGACTGGTACTAATGCCGCAGATAATGTGGTGTTATCGTTGATTCAGTCCGATACAGGTACTACAAAAGGCTTTACGATCACCAATGCCGGTACGGGTAATACCATTGATATTCAGGGGCAGGCAAGCTCTAACGATATTGAAGGTACTGACGATAGCTGGGGTATAAGCAGCATAGGCACTTTCACCGGAGTAATCGGTACTTGGACAGGCGACCAGACATGGACAGGCTCCACTGCTAATGTTATATTTGACGCAACTGATGACGAACTGCTCATAGAAGATTCTGCTGTTTTGTCTTTCGGTGACGTTGCCGACGTAACCGCTACATGGAACGGCACCAATTTATTGATCGAAGCTGCAACTGATAATGTTGGACAGATACAACTGGGTGCAACTAATTCGATGGATTTGAAAATACTGGGAAGCACAAACACTGACATTGCTTTATTCGATGCAAGTGCTGGTATGCTGATACTTGACTCATATCCAATCGCTCTTGGTGACGGTGACGCTATTTTGTTTGGTGACACTCTTGGCACTGGTGACTTTTCCATTACGGATACGTCCGATGTGCTTGTAATCACTAACGTAGTTGATGGAACGGGTACGGTAGGCTTTGGTGCTGCCGGTACTGGTATTGATGTTGCATTTCATGGTGACGCTGGTTCTGGATTGATGACGTGGGACGAAAACCAAAACACGAATGGTGCATTGGTTTTCAACAACGCGGATATTGAGCTGGGCGACGCTGATTTGATAAACTGGGGCGACTCCGACGACTTTAGTATGACGGCGACAAACCAGGCATTTACTTTCGGAACGCTTACATCTGACGAGACAAGTGCATGGAACTTTGGTGCTAACACAGACGGTGACGATGTTAAACTGTTTGGTGCTACTACTTCCGAGTATTGGCTGTGGGATGCTTCGGCTGACTCTATCCTGCCTGTTTGCGGTAACGCTTTATACACCATGACAGACGCAGAGGCTAATCAGTTTAAGGTTAATGCGACTGGTGCTGTTGCTGGGATTGCTATTCAATTAGAAACCACTTCTGGCGGGATCCATCTCCTGGCTGACCATGCAACCAACGGCGATATTACGCTTGATGCAGAGGATGATATTATCCTTATTACAACCGGACAGCTTACGATTACCAATACCGATGCAGTGCAAATATCTGGTGCATTGACTGTGGCTGGTGTAACGACACTGAACGGAACTCTTGTTGGTGACGGAGCGACTACTGTTGTTGGTACATTGCCGCTTTTAGAGGCTTTTACAGGGGCGGATAATGTCCTTACTATAGCCGAAAGTGGGACTGTATTTACCAATACCGCTGATGGCGATGGTTCCTTGCATACGTTACCAGAAGCAAGCACGGCACTTGGAATGAACTTTACGTTCGTTGTTACTGCCGCGCAGACACTAACTATTAATCCTAAAGACGCCACTGACCAGATACAAGGTCTAACCAATGCCGCTGGTGATGCAATATCGTCCGCTGCTGTTGGTGACAGCATTACGTTGACTTCTGTTGATGCTAATATTTGGGCAGTAACAGCTTGCAATAACAGTAACGGCAATGCTGACGCCTGGGTGGACGCTAACTAATTTTAACGGGCGTGGGTTTCGGCTCACGCCCGTATTTTTGAAGGGAAAGAAGATGAACGTAAATGTAAATGCAAAGAAAGTCATAATTTTTATTGCTATGCTAGCTATTGTTATTGGAGGCGCAAAGTGGTTCAAAGACACTAAGCCGAAACGGAAAGCAGAAGCCCAATACAAAGAACTTGTAAGAATTGCTAACAGGCAGGAAGTTGAAATAGCCATCATAGAACAGGCGGTTAAACTAAAACAGTACAGAACGGCTTTAAAAAAAATACAGCAAAAAAAGAAGGAAAAACCAAATGTCATCGAAGACCCAGATAGGTAATTTAGCGATGGTTCGCATCGGCGAGGCATTGTTCGTTGATGTTGATGCCGATGGTACAACTGCGGCAGACGAGTTTAACGCAATCTGGCAGCCGATTCTCGAAGAGACTTTAGGGATAGGCCCTGAAAAGGGCTGGGGGTTTGCCAAATGGGAGACCTCTGACGTGAACGTAGACAACACCTCAATCACGGCTTTCGCTGACTATTCAGGTACGGTGGCCGGTACGGTTTTGGTAACATCGGCAGCTCATGGACTTGTAACAGGCGACCTTGCAACTATATCAGGTACGACAAACTACAACAGCGATTATTCGATTACTTTTGTCGCTACCGATACTTTTTATATCGTCGAGGACTTTGTCGCTGACGATGCCACAGGTACGGTACAGTGGACATCGCTGAGATTAGCCTTTAGATACGCCCGTCCTACCTCAACCCGCGTCACAGACGTATATGACGGCGGTGTACCGATAGATGACTGGGTTCGTAAGGGTAACTGGATTCTTACTAATCTGACAAGCGATGATGTGGAGATGGATTATATCAGGGCGGTCGCCGATCTGACAGTAAGTACGTTCCCCGCACACTTCAACGAGGTTATGTGGCGGAAGATGGCGATACACATGCTTTACTCCCGTGTTCAGTCCAGAGCATTGCAGGAACAACTAATATCAGAACTTGAACAAATCTACCTGCCGAGAGCAATAGGTATGGACAGCCGTGAAAAGTTCGTTCAGGAAGAAAGCGCAGCGTGGACTGACGCAGGCCACACAACAACATTTATAGAATAAGGAGTATATTATGGCATTTACATCAACATTATCAACGTCTGACCGAAGAACAGACACGCTAAACCAGCATCCTATATGGGAACAGGTAATCACATTTACTATTGACGCCGGAGACGGAAGCGCGAAAACGGCACAGGTGATAGACATTAACGGCATTCTACAAAAGATAACGGTGTCTTCTGGAGTCGCTGATGGTATTTCAGGTACGCTGACCCTTAGCCTGGAAGACAACAACGATGATGAAATATTTACTGCTTCGGGCCCGGCAGAGGGCGCGGTCAGTACATTCAATGTCAACGAGCCTTTGTCGGGATTAACTGATGTTTATATAAATCCAAACGACGACCCGACAGGCGGGTCATGGACAATAGTTGTTACTCTTAGAGGCATCTAATAATGGATAAGAAATACCTTAAGCCGCAGTTTAGTACTGTTGGCTTAGTAGCGTACTATAAATTGTTTTTGGGGCTAACGACAACAGCAAGCGTATTTGATTACGCACTTAACGGGTTTGCCGGTATACCGTTCGGCACAGACATAGCACCGGCTTATCCCGGTTTTGCGTTTAATGGAACTGACGACCGGATAGATTTTGTATCAGGCTCGGTAAGTGTTAAGACTATCATTCAGTGGGTAAGGAAAGACACGCCTGGAGAAGAAGGAATTATTGATTTAAACGGTACTGATTATATAACTCTTGACGGAACAACACTCACCCTTAACGGCTTTGCCGGCGGCACTAATGTCAGGTATGTAGATGGTGTTACAGGTAGTACTACTGTATCGGCTGAATGGGGAATGATAGGCGTAACATCAACTACAGGCAGAGATGCCAGTGCAGGCAATATGAAAATCGGCACAGAGGCTAGCGCCGGGACTTTCTTAAAGGGCAGTATCGGCGAAACAATGCTATTCGATAGAGTATTGACAGCAGATGAAATTTTAAGTATTTACAATATAACTCGCGGGAGGTACAGCGCGTGATACTTAAGACCTTAACGCATAAATTATATGTGGCAAGGCAAGAGGCGGCGGCTAATACCACGTTCTCTGATACCTTGGCCACTGCCGGCGACTTTGCGAATAAGCCCAGCGATGCGATAGATGTATTGGACGTAATCAGGCTTGACCCTAATTCGTCAGCAGAGTTAGACCCGAAGGTTATTGCGATAAGCGATATTAACGGGATTGTGTTTTATTTCGCAGGCGGTGATGCAAACGACGATGCGTTTACATGGAAGATATACGCATGGCGAAACGAGAACGGGCCTGCCGAGTTGGTTGCTGACGGAACTGGAATACTAGGTTCTCAGGCGGTTGTTAAATTTCCGCACAACTCTGTTGCGGTTGCCAATAAGTTCTGGGCGGATACATTAGTAGTAAGTAATGAAAGATGGATAAAAGACGTAGAAGCTACCACTGCTGGCGGTAATAGCGTTAGTAAGGTTTGGATTGACACAGCCGGATGCAGATACTTCTACGTGGAAATACCAACTGCGGTTGGTGATATGAGCGTTTATCTCGGATACTGGTAATGCCTAAACTATCAAAAATTACAAAGTCGTTCAATGCCGGCGAGTTAAGTCCTTTAATGGATTCAAGATCAGACCAGCAGAAGTACGACTCCGGCGCAAAAACGATGGAAAACTTTATCCCGTTGATATATGGCACAGCAGAGCGCAGGCCGGGCTTAGAGTACATCGCAGACGCCAAAAGTGATAATCTTATATCAAGAATTGTCCCATTTGAACACTCTGTTGGAGATACATACGTTTTGGAGTTTTCAAATCAGTCAATTCGGTTCTTTAAAGATGGTGCGATTGTAACTCAAGCTAGCGATACGGATAATTTGCACCCAATAGGTGGTCTTGTAGCCCACTGGAGAATGGAAGAGGACGCTGCTAATGCCGTTGTTAGTGATGACGCAGGCGCAAATGCGTTCACTGGAACGCTCACTGATGGAACGAGTAATGTAAATACGTCCGTAGTTGCAGCGACGGGACAGATTGGTGACGGGAGTTTTGACTTAGACGCTCAGTACGTAGTCGAGATTGGAGACAGCGACACAATGAGTTTTATCGACAGCTTAGGAGAAGACACCGCTTTTAGTATTTCGGCATGGGTAAACCTTGCTACGGCAAGCGACACTGTTATATTAAGTAAATGGGACGCATCAACAGGAGTCGAAAAACGCGAATGGTCGTTTAGTTTTACAACAAAAAAACCAGAACTCACTCTTTTTGACGAATCAGCAAACGCAACCCAGCTACGCAGGGCAGATGTCGCCTTATCTACCGGATGGCGGCATGTCGTTGTAACCTATGACGGTTCCGGTGGTGCTAGTGCGGCAGATGGAATAATTATATATGCGGACGGCTCACTCGTGGCTTCTACGTCAACTACTACAGACGCAGGTTATGTAGATATGAAAAACTTAACATCTCAAGTGCTATTAGGTGCATTGGAAGACGCGGCAGGGAACTTAGACAGGGTTATAGATGATAAAATAGACAGCGTTGCAGTATTCAATAAAGTATTGACCGCAGCAGAAGTAGCGTTGATATTTGCAGGTGATTTCAATTACGAAAGAACTTCTCCATATCTGACGGCAGATATACCATCTTTAAGATTTGAGCAATCAGCAGACGTAATGTTTATTACGCATTCGTCCTACGAACCGAGAGAGTTATCAAGACTTGGCGATACCAACTGGACACTAAAGGTATCTGGCTTGCAAACAGGTCCATTCAGGGACCAGAACACAGACACTACCATCACTTTAACCCCCTCTGCGACGACAGGCAGTATAACCCTTACCGCAACAGGCGGGAATGTTTTTACGTCAGGACATGAACCAAGTGGTGTTCTAGTTACATCTAAGGCTCAGACAGGTGCGTTATTTAAACTCGTTCATGCCTCCGGCACTCCTAGTGTAGCGGCTGGCTTAGATACAGGCAGTCTAAATGCCACTCATACGGCATTAGCTGTACCAAAAGCAGTAACGTGGGACTGGACAACTAACGGCACATGGGGAACTGCGGCAGATTCTGCGACAGTATCGTTGGAGAGAAGTTATGACTCAGGGGTTACATACGAAACTGTGGCCGTAGTATCGTCAGCAGCTAATAAGAACATTGTCACGTCAGGGACCGAAGATGTTGCGGATGCACAATATCGCGCTCGCGTATCCGAAGCAGGTGGTGATGCGTCGATATGTTCTAGTCAGTTTTCGGTAAGAGATGTTTCTCATATTGGTATTGCAAAGATTACTGCGGTAGCGAGTCCAATATCTGCCACAGCTACCGTCATAAAGACATTAGGAAGCACAGATTTGACTCACAGGTGGTCAGAAGGATCGTTCTCGAACCGAAGAGGCTTTCCTATTGATGTTACTATATCGTCAGAAGAAAGGCTTACGTTTGCCGGTAATACAGCAGAACCTCTTACTACATGGGGAAGCGCAGTTGGTGATTTTGTAGACTTTGCTCTAGGGACAAATGACAGCGACGCAATACAGTTTACCTTAGTGGGGACAGGCCAACAAAACCGTGTTAGATGGATGCTGTCTAAAGACGTGTTGGTACTAGGTACAGTTGGCGGTGAGCATTTACTCGGTGCATCTAAAAACGAAGAGGCATTAACTCCCACTAATGTAAAAGCGAAACTGCAAACTACTTATGGATCGGAAGACATAGCGGCAATTCTAGTTAATCAGGCCACACTATTTATCCAGAGAGGCGGGAAGAAACTAAGGGAATTCCTATATAACTTCCAGGCCGACTCGCATAAGGCTGATGACTTAACTGTGTTTGCTGAACATATATCTGGAGACGGGTTTAAAGATATAGCTTTCCAGAGAACCCCAGACCCGACTTTATGGTGTATCAGGAGTGACGGAGAGATTGCTGCGATGACATACGAAAGAGATCAGGATATATTTAGCTGGTACAGGATGGTAACGGGAACAGACAGGACTTTAGCCGGTTACAAAGACCCGTCCTTAGTGGGCCATTGGGAACTAAATGATGTTGCTGTTACTACCAATATTATAGACTCAAGCATAAACGCAAACGATGGAACCTTAACTAGTTCTACCGCATTCGCATTATCATCTCCGGGTGCGGCAACGGGTACGAACAGGTCTATAGACTTCAGCAAGGATGGTGGGGATCATTACGTAGAAGTCCCCGACCAAGACTATTATTCCTTTGTGAATGGAGCCACTGACAGTCCGTTCAGCATTGCTTTATGGGCCGATGTCACAACAAATACAAACATCCGATCCCTTTTCACGAAAGATGACGGGATAACTCAGGAATACTTCTTGGAAATAGGTTCTGATCATAAACCTTTTTTTGATATTGTAGACCAGTCAGCGTCTATGGCGTCCCACCAAATAGAAGCAGATGATGCTTTGGCCGCTGGGTGGCATCATATTGTCGTGACTTATGACGGTACAGGAGGCGCAACGGCGGCGACAGGGATGAAGATGTATATAGATGGCATATTAGTTGACACGACAATAACTTCTACGGGTAGCTATACGGCGATGGAGAGTGGGCTAGGTCAAGTTGGCATAGGTGCATTTCAGGATGCTACTCTTTCTATCATGGACGCTGGCATGGACGATGTTCGACTTTACAGCAAAGAGCTAACGTCCTCTGAAATTGATTTTATATATAACTCTGGAAACGGGACAGAGAATACAATTCCTACCAGTTCTGAATCTATAGCTGTTATATTCGGAGGCGTAAGACAAGAGGATGAAGTGTGGCTTTCGGTTAGGCGTGTCGTTAATGGCATTGTTAAAAGGACGATAGAAAGATTCAGGCCAAGGCTATTGCCAAGCGAGCAAAAGGACTACAGGTTCTTAGACTCAAGCATAACAGATAGAAGCGGGTCTACTACTATCTCAGGACTAGACCACTTAGAGGGCGAAGAGGTTCAAGTCTTAGGCGATGGCGTAGTTCAAACAGAAGCCATTGCTGGCGATTTTACAGTGACAAGCGGAAACATAACCGTTCCGTCAGGACTGGTAACGGTTCAGGTTGGATTAGGGTACACCTCAACTCTAATCCCGATGGACTTAGATATAGAGGGAACAGGACTATCTACTACCAAGCGAATAAACAGGGCAATAGTAAACATGGTTGATACCATCGGCGGTGAGATTGGGCCGGACTTAACTCACTTAAAATCAATCCCAACCGGGACAACTTTATTCACCGGACACAAAGAGATACCTATTCCGGGTGGATATTCAAGGGATACTGACATAACGATCCGCCAGACCGACCCGCTTCCTATGACTGTTTTATCAATATCTTACGATTTAGGAGCGAATAATGATTAGCCTTGCCGAGAGAACGGAAATACGCCCGCTTATAGCAGAGGACATGATATGGGTACTCGAAAACGGAGTAAAGGAGTTCGGTCTGAAATTTCTGCCCCACGAACAGCTTACCGAGCTTGCTTTAGAAAGAGAGAACAACGGCAAATGTATCACAGGGCTGGTAGACGGAAATATAGTCGGATGCGGTGGGTTAGATGTGATGTGGCCCGGCGTTGCAGAGGTTTGGGTAATGCTCTCTTACGAAGTTGATAAGTTTCCGATGCGGGCATACGAAGTAATAGCAGAAGGACTTAAGGAACTTATCGAAGATAATGACTTATGGCGGGTGCAGGCATACGGCAGGGTAGACTTTCCTGAAGCCCATACGTTATTCCGCCATCTGGGATTTAAAGTAGAAGGCAAGGCAAGGAAATATAACCCGGATGGTACTGATTCAATTTCATACGCAAAGGTGAACGAAGATGTTTGAGTTAATAGAGTGTTTTAATATATTGGCGACAGGCGGAGAGATTGCGGTAGCATTGATAATAGCTGGCGGAGTTACTACTACTGTATCTGCCATTGAGTCAGGCAGAGCGGCAAGGGCACAGGGCAAAGCCGCAGAGAAGATAGCTTTGCGTAACGCTCAACTGGCAGAACGTCAGGCCGCTGAAGAACAAGTAGCCGCCGCCGCAGAAGCCTTACGCATAGAACGTCAGGGCGTGGCATTGAAAAAGAAACAAAGAACATTGTTTGCTAAATCAGGTGTCGAACTAAGAGGCACACCGTTAAGCGTAATAGTAGAGACTGCCCAGAACATCGAGGCTGACAGGTTGACTGTTTTAAGAGAAGGTGCTATACGCGCAGGTACGTCTAAGGCTCAGGCCGATATATTCAGGGCACAGGGCAAATCTGCCAAAGCAAGAGGCAAAGCAACCCAAAGAGCATCTGTATTGTCGGCAGTGGGAACAAGTCTCTCTACGATAGGCAGTGCTAAGTTAGCGAAATCAAGATTTAAGGATACTGCATAATGGCGCGCGTACCACAACAAGTAACCAGAACCGTAACCCCATCAGGCAGGGTAGCGGGTGCAGTCATACCACAGGACATCGCTGACATAGGGACAGACGTGCAAGGACTAGCTGCGTTAGGCAGAGGGATAGGTGGTTTAGGACAAGCACTTTTGCAGATCGAAGAAGCAGAGGGCACAAGTCAGGCTAATGCGGCAGAGGTTCAGGTAGCATCTGAGATGAGACTGTTTCAGGCTGAGTTAAAACTTAATAATAACACGGATACATACGACGAGGAACTGAAACAAAGAATTGAATCGTTTGAGGATTTCAGGCCGAAAAGTAGTATTGGCAGTAAAAAGTTTGACAATTTCATTGCTGCGTCGATTCCGCAATGGCAGTCCGGTGTCAATATTCTTAAGCTGCAAAAAACACAGGCTAATATCGAAGCCGCATACATAGCCGATAATGCTAAGGCAATCGCTTTAGGTGATTTGGACTTGGCTGACAAACTAACCAGCGAGGCTCTTGCCGATGGTGTAATAACTCCGCAGGAAGCGGCGAAAGATCTTATTACAAACGAAACAGAGGTTGCCAAGCTAGTTAAAGAGGACATAGAGAACGCTGTCTTAGGTCAGGCATTCATTGCATGGCAGGCGACGATCACTAAAGACGACCCTGATGGTGACCCAACAGTATCGCTTAAATTTATACAAAATAGTAATGTGCCAGAGAGGGATAAAGGAAAGCTTGAGAATGTAGTTATGTCCAGAATTACTAACAGACAGGCACTAAAAAAACAACAACTTGAAGCGGCGCAGGAAGAACAATTAGACAACATAAACAAACTAATGTATACCGCTAAAGACTACGAAGCAACCCGCCTTGCTATCGAGGGTTCCGTGTTATCAGAGAGGGAGCAAGGTCAGTTATTAAGAGAAAATGATACAAGGGCCAGGTTAGCGGCAAAAGGGCAGCTTGAAACAAATGATCCCGTAGCTGTTGATGAAGTTTCTACTGCAATAAACCAAGTCGGCAATGACACACTGCCACTAGAAGATGCAAAAAAGATACTCAATGAGAATAGACATTTATTGAAGTCTGAAAAAGTTATTGAATTCCAGGAAGAACTCAATAAGGAATTCGACCGAAGTACTGACACAGCATATTCGCGTGTAAGAGGCGATGTTAGATTAAGGGCAATAGGGAAGACAGAAAGTGCTCTTGACAGGCTTATTGAAGGACTTGTTGGTGTAAAGCCAAAAGACCAAAAAAACCTTGAGGAAAGAATAACTACCGCAAGAGCAAAGTTCAATCTTGAACTTGACAACTTCAACCGGTGGGAAGATTCAATGCGGGCATGGCGCAGAACGAATAACGAAGCGTCACCGGAAGAAATACAAAAAGAGGGGATGCGGTCATGGCTTACTGAGCATAGCGAACTAACCCCTGACCAATTAAAGATAAGATCCGGGGCCGCTAAAGCAGTGGCCAGCATAAAAGACATAGGGAAAAGCAAAAAGAAACCTCCTGTCAGGATGCAATCACCCGATGGCCGAACTGGAACGATACCAGCCGATCAAGTCGAAAAAGCTATTAGTAAAGGGTGGAAGAAAATCTAATGGCAAAGATAGCAATAACAGATGATGAAGAACTTGGTTTTGTACCCGACGTGGATACAAGCGAAGAGTTTGATTTTCAGGCTGATGCGGAATTCGATCTTGACGAGGATGTTGAATTTGGTTTTTCACCTGATGATCCAGAAGAAGCCGATCCTTCGCTGGTCGATTTCACGATAGACGAATCTTTCAAGGTCGCAGGTGATAACCAATTCGATCAAGTTGCTTTCACTTCGGATGTATTCAGCATGCCTTCATTAGTTGCGGATCCTTCAGATGTACCGCCAGGCGGACTAGGTGCCGAAGAAATTGAAGCCGAAATTCTGGCAAACCGTATTGATTTCGTGGAAGCATTGAAAACAAAAGCTGGTAGACCGCAGGAATTAGTACCTTTCGTTGGGCCGATGTTTAAACTTGGCAGAATCGGCAGAGTTATGGAATCGGCACGTAGAATACAACAAAATCCGGAACCACCGAAACGAGGTGGGCCTTTCGGTTTAGAAGAGTCACCTAACGCGTTTGCCGGTCGGCAAGTTGAGTGGATGCGTGATAGGTATATAATTGCTGAGTGGGTTACGGAATTGGAAGAAAGGCAACAACGGGGAATCACGGTCGGCGGAAGGATTGCGGAAGGACTATTGGAATTACCGTCCTTTATGACAGAGTTTTTGCTGACAGCAGGGGTTTATTCAGGTGCAAAACAAGGCACTAAGATTGCTATCGCTAAGATACTACAGAGATCGGCAACGAAAGTGAGTAAGGAATTTGCCGAGAAAGTATTAAAAAATACAGGCATAAAATTAGCAACTAAAGCTATAGGTGTAGCCATCGGAACCGCCGCAAGAACCGGAGCGCAATTTACCCGCGTCCTCCAATCGACAGTAGAAAGACTTATACCCGGCATTACTGTCACAGAAAAGGGCGGGTTATTGCTGAAGGAATCGCAAGAGACTCCGTTCAGTGCATTAGCTAAAGGGTTCGGCGACGTATTTATTGAGAACCTGACTGAGATTTCAGGCCCGGCTATCGGCAAGGTTGCCAGAGGAATCCTTAAACGAATCCCGTTTCTTGGTAGATACGGCGGAGAACTGCAAAAATTATGGTTACGTGCTAACCCGGACAAGGGGGTTGCTGATTTCGTTAAAACAATGGGAACCAAAGTAGGGTACAATGGATTCTTAGAAGAACTTGGAGAGGAGCAATTAGGCAAGGTGTTACGTGCAGCAACCGGCGTCGAAACATTTGGTGCGGTTCAAACCGGCGATAAAGTTGAGGACTTGGTTGCTCGTATGATTGCCGCTATTCCTGACTTTGAAGAACTTCTGGTTGAAGCTGGCATACTCGCACCGCTTGCTCTTATTGGAGCTGCTGGCAGGGTTGCAGATGTAACAGGAAAAATCACTCCCACTAAGGCAGTAGAGGTTACTGAAATACCTATAAAACCCGTTGCGGATATTGCACAGGTAGTTGAAAAACCTCAACCAGCCGAAGCCAAGCCGCCGACCTTAACAGAAATAAAGGCGCTGAAACCTAAGGCCCAAACAGAAGCATTTGAAGAGCAAGCTAAAACTCCAATAGACAGAACCGCTGACGATGCTGTTGTTGAAACTCAAAACAGGGTTGCCCTTGTCAGGAATATGTCACCTGATGCACAACAGCAAATAGCCGACCAGTCAATCGACAAGGTTAAAGAGCGTATCAGTTTCAAGAAACCAAAGGTGACAATCCGGCAGGGCCTTAAGAATCTGTTATTCAAAACCGACAAGGCTTTCCGTGACGAGTTCGCGGGGTTACGGCGGGCTGTTAATGCCGCTGATGCTGGAAAACTCGATCCCGCTAATGATCCTGTTCAGCTTGCGGTTGCGTTTACTCAGAAGTCATCGGCCAAAACAAGGGGATTCGTACTGGAATCAACGACAGACCTCGCCGGGAATCGCAAGAGCAAGGGCTTAAAGCAGATATTCGCACCACTTATTAAGGATGGCGGCAAGAAACGCTTCGAAGATTTCGTAACTTACCTTGTCGCGGCAAGGGATTTAAACCTGCAAAAGCAAAACAAGGAAACTGGTATTGACCCAGTTGCGGCTCAATTAACATTTGACGCTCTTGACAGTCCTGAATTCGCACAGGCAGCAAGGGAAGTTACTGAATGGAACCAAAGGGGTATTGATTTACTCGTAGAATCTGGACGTATAACAAGAGAATCAGGCGAAGCGATTAAGACTGCTAATCCAATTTACGCTCCATTCTTCCGGGAATTCGCCGAAGAAGAACCGCAAGCAGGCAGGGGTAAAGGCAAGAAATTCGTACCAAAACGACTCAAAGGTTCCAAGCGTAAGATCATCGATCCTATCGAGGGCATGATCCAACAGATGGACGCCACTATACAGAGTGCCCAGCGAGCCGCCATAGAACGCTCAATAGCAAACCTGGCCTTTGACAACCCAGAGGCACTCGAGGACTTCATCAAGCCCACACGAGCTCCTGTGACTCCTACGAAGTTCACAGTTAAGGAGATAAAGGCAGAGCTTGAGGAAATCGGGATTGATTTTACCGGTGTGGCTAATGAGGACTTAAACGAACTTCTTACCATATTCAGGCCGTCAGCGTTTCCAGAGACAAAAGGTGTCATTAAACTCAAAGTTGATGGTAAGAATAAATTCTTCAAAGCCGAGAAGGAATTGCTTGAGGTTCTGGACGGAACTGAAGTCTATAAACTCGGACCTTTCTGGGATTTTACAGTAGGTAAGCCAACGCGGTTACTCAAGCTGGGGGCTACTGGACTGAATGCTTCATTTGGTTTAATCCGAAATCCGATCAGGGACATACAAACATTCACCGTTACATCTGAATTCGCAAAGGCCGGGCCATTCTCTGCGGTTAGCGGAATCCTCAAAGATGTCAAAACAAAAGCATCCGGCATTGCTGAAAACTTTGGGTTTAACAGCTTTAAGCCGAGCAGTGATGTTATCAAGTTTGCCGCGTTAGGCGGCGAAATGTCGGGATTTATTACTCAAGACAGAGCAGGAACAAGACATATCCAACATGAAATGCTTGCCAGTAATGGCGTTCGGTACACTATAAACACTTTCAAACATCCCATTGATGCCTTGAGAAGTCTTGTCGGCATAACCGAAATAGGTACAAGGATAGGTGAATTCAGTGCTGCACTTAAAGAGGGTGAAAAACTTTACGGAAAAGGTAGTTTGTCGGCATCAGTATTCGCCTTGAATGCTGCTCAAGACGTGACAACTAATTTCTCAAGGCATGGACAGATTGGCAAACAGATTAACCAGATGATACCATTCTTTAACGCCGCGATTCAAGGGCCTGACAAACTCGTAAGATCGTTCAAGGACAGACCTTTAAAGTCAACTATCGCGGCAGTGAGTACTTTAACGATACCTGCTATTTTCTTCTGGTGGAGAAATAAAGATAAGCCTTGGTATCAGAATATGACGGCACATGAAAAGTCTAATTACATTCACTATGAACACCCAAGCAAAGAGGATGTTATATTCCGGTTTCCGGTTCCGTTTGAATTAGGGCATGTATTCCAGGCCATACCCGTTGCCTTCCTTGACGCAGTATATAATGAACGTCCCGAAGAAATTCCAGAGATACTTAAGGCTACGCTAAAGAATGCTAATCCGCTGGACTGGCCTTCGCTTATCGGGCCGATTATTGATATTAAATCAAATGAGGATTTTGCTGGGCGACCAATAGTATCACGTGCAAATGAGGGCAAGTTACCGAAAGATCAATTCGGTCCTCAGACTACCGAGCTTATGAAGGTCATCGGCAAGCAACTCAATATGTCACCGTCTCAGATAGAGCACATGACTAACTCGTACACTGGAGGTATATACAACAGAGTTGCCCGTATGCTTAAAAATAACGACATGGAGAAACAGCCTGCCGATATGCCGGTAATCGGAACTTTATTTGTGCGTGACCCGTTTGCTCCAAGGAAACAAATTGAAGCCTTCTACAAAGAACGCACATTACTTAATAAAAAGTTTCAGTCGAAAGACATTACATTAAAAGATGCTTTGCGTAGGATGGTAATGAATAATTTAGCGACAGTCCTATCGGTCAGTTTTGACTCACTGAGAGAAACAGAAACAATCGAACAGAGGAAAAGGGTCTGGGGTGACATAAGCGAAATTGTGAGATTAGTTGATAGTATTGCACCGGGAAATGAATGATGGTAGTAAGAGGCAGATACAGCCCGCAAGGGATAATAGACATATCAGACGGAACCAACCTTACTGTGTCCTCGCCCATTACCTTAACTGATGACGACATAGGTTTTATTCCCGGCTCTGTTGATAACGATATGATTCAGTGGGATTTAAGTTCTGGACTTTGGGAGGTTACTAAAGTTTTAGAGGGCCTCACCTCTGTCTCTGCTGCAACCCTCACGGACACCGTAGCAACGCTAACAGGCGGGGTTATATCAGGGATGACGGCAGTTAATATACCCACCGGGGGGGCACTCACTTTTCAGGAAAGTTCAAGGGCGTGGCTTGCCCTGGCTGATTCAACTAACGTAATCCAATTCAGTAATGCTACCGATAACCAGCCTGTCACATTCCTTGGCAGCGGACTTACAACCCACGATGGCAATGTACTAATTTCAGCAACGGGTGAAATCAACTTCCGAGATACTGACATATCTATAGGTTCAACACTCTTTGACGGCATTCTTGATATGACTGCCGATATTTCTATTGATATGTTCTATGATAACGCTGATGTAGGAGATGGAGTGGATGGACAGAAGCTTAATATTAACAGGCGGGCAGGAGAAGGAGATGACTTTATTAGTTTGTATGTTGATAAAGACAGGAGAGGATTGATTGGTTTTAGAGGTGATGATGATTTACTTCAATTAGAGATTGGTGCTTTGACTGTGAATGGCACTCTTGATGCCACAAGTACTATAACACTCCAAAATGGCGAGACAATAACCAACAGCGTAGACGGAATTATAAGGTTAGCCGGCGCCGGAGCTACTCATAATAATTGGATTGACTTTAAGTTTGAAGTGGCTGCATCGGTTCTTGATATTACAACAAGTGCTACTAATTTCAGGTTCTTAGACCCTGTGATCGTTGCTGATGACGATTTTTTTGGTGTAGGCACTGGGGCTGACGCCGCCTTTCGATGGAAAAATTTCACGAACCGCGACTGTGTTCAGATATATACAAAAGTAAACGATGTCGGCGGGAGCGGTGATAGTGGATATATCACAATAATTGGTCAGGCAGACAGGAACAGTTCCAGCCGAGAACCAGCAGCTCATTCGGTTGATCCTGTGCTGAGGATTTACAGTAGTGATCAAGGGCAAGCAAATGATTATATTGAGTTTTACCATAACCAGGCTAACGGGGTTATAGACGTAGGTAATGGGGGAATAGTTACGTCAAATAACGTCCGCATAGGCGATACGACAACCCCGACGTTTGCGTTAGAGGTGGCAGGTGACATCCAAACAGATGGCTTAAACTTCACCACTGCCACCGAGCTAACTATTTCCAGCGGTGCGGTGACAGTAACAAAGGGACATCACAGCATCGACACAGAGGCTGATGCCGCCAATGACGACCTCGATACAATTAACGGAGGCGACGCCGGAGAGATTCTTCTTATTTTACCTGCCAGTGATACCCGCACAATTCGCTTGCGTAATGGTGTGGGCAACATATTTTTGAAGCATCAAGTGGAGTCTAAGGGCTACAGTTTTTCTTCTCCTGCTGGTTCTTCAGGAGTATTTTATTCAGGCGGATATTATAACTGGACTTCTACCGACGCCAATCTTACTCAAGCATCACTGAGCGTGACTCATAGTGCGGCAAATTCGCCGAGTGCTTGCCATATTGGAATAGTTGCA
>SDBV01005852.1_pt1 | contig 17222 bp, 30 predicted proteins | sample 2277081 | NCBI WGS metagenome assembly SDBV01 (sample SAMN10402039, study PRJNA504765) | marine sediment metagenome | isolation source: marine sediment core GS10_PC15, 223 cmbsf | place: Arctic Ocean: Southern Knipovich Ridge | collected 2010 | reverse complement strand
AGATAAGATTGGTTCATTTGGGAAAAAATCTTTCAGAAGAACACAAAAAGAAAATAGGTAAAACAAGAACGAGACGAATTAAAGAAGGAAAAATAAATCCCTTTAAAAATGCAAACCTTAGACCAACAAAACCGGAGAAGATTATGATTAGGTTGATTAGAGAAAATAATTTCCCTTTCAATTATGTGGGAGACGGAAAGGTGTGGTTTAGAGGTAAAAACCATTCTTTCAATCCAGATTTTCTCTCTAAAAATCCGAAACATATTATAGAAGTTTTCGGAGACTATTGGCATAACTTACCTAAAGAAATTGAAAAAGATAAAGAAAGAATAAAAACTTACAACTATTATGGCTATCAAAGTTTGATAGTCTGGGAGCATGAACTAAAAAATCCAAATAAAGTTAGAAATAAAGTTAGGAGGTTTCTAAGATGAATTACAAAATATTTTTAATATTGGTATTAATATTACCCATTGTTAATGCAACAAGTGAAGAAAAGTTTGTTGAGATTAATATAGAGGTTGAAATAGATGAAGGAAACTTAACAATAAAAACAGACAGCATTTCAGATAGTTCTAAGGAATTTCACATTAATAATATAAATGAGAATACCACCTTAGAAGAAACCTATGATTGGGTTATAAAGACTGAATTAAAGTGTACATCTGGAGAGTTAACAAATTATACAAAAGAACTTACCAAAGTTTGTAACAATATGTTTAATTTATCCGAAAGTTGCATAAGGTCATTCCAAAATGTATCTATTATGGGCTTTGGCTATGGAGGGGAAGATTATAAAAGCAGGTATGAAACTAAGGAAAGTGAATTTATAACCTGTAATCGTAATCTACAAATAGCAAAGGACAATGAGAAAGACCCTAATTCAACACTATATTTGGCAATTGCTATTATTGTTGGAGCAGCAGGAGCGTATTTTTATATAAATAGGAGTAAAATCAAAAGATCTGCTGAAGGTAGAATGGTGGGAAGTCCACCAGCACCTAAAAGCGGTGTTTCAACGCCCTTGGCTGAGCCACCAAAATAAATAAAATATGGATGATAGAGAAGAACTCACAGAATTTGAAAGGAAAAAAGATAATATTTTTAGGGGGGTATTATCAAACATAAAGATTAACGAGTTTAAGTGGATTATAATTGTGCTTATCTCTACAATTTTTATGGCTTGCTACTTTGAAAAGATTGAATGGAAATGGTTGGGAATAACTATTGGCGGAGTTGCGATACTGTTTTTTTTGAGTGGGTTTGGAGAGACGGAGAAAGGAATGATGGTGAGGGAAGATGAAGCCAAGAATATACTTGAAAGAGAACTATGGAGAAAAAAGAGGGTTGGTTCAAATGAATTCGGACTGCAAAATGGTGAGCCAAGAACAACCGGTAATTGCAAGAAATATTTTGAGGATGGAAGACCAATAGAATGGTATCTTGGTTGGGTAGTTAGGGATTATAAAACCGGTTATGAAACCCCCCACATTGGAACAGTGGATTGTTGGAATGGTCATATTAATACCTTGTCATCGTCATTGACCAGTTTCACAAGCGAGGATAGGCCTGACATAAGGACACAGATACCTGATGAATGGTGGGAGTTTTTGAATAGGACAAAAGGTAGATAATGGAAGAAAAAAGAGAATTTAGGGAAAGAGAACCAAAAAAGCCTTTTTTGATAGATGGGAATGGTATGTCTGCTGAGATTGCAAAGATGGACGCACCAGAGATTATTGAGGGTGTAATGAAAATATTAATGCACATAAGACCAACTGAAGAGATGGTGTATTTTTATGGGATTGATATGGCTAAAGAGCACCCCTCTGGCATTATACATTTGCAGGTTCCTGAGCAAGATTTGGTTATAGGCAATGATGATGGAACCATCGGAAGGAAATTTTTATTAACCGATATTTATGGAAGGGATACAAAGCTTTCAAAGCTGCATGAAAACCAGCTATTAAAGATAGGTTTATTAAATGAGAGCAACAATGTAAAAGATATAGAAATAACACAAATGAAACAAGAGATGAGGGATTATAAAACACAGCTTGGAAATGCCCTAAGGAAAAATGAAAGGCTTAGGGAGCTATATAAGGGGAGAAGCGTATTACCAACTGTGGAGGGAGAAGAAGATGGACGTCAGTGAAAATACAAAACTAATTTTTGATAAGATTAAAGAGATACAAGAAAACACCATACAAAAGAAGAGGGCAAACATTACAAAAATAGAGGATAGCCATAAAGAGTTTATTGAAAAATATCCTTATTATGAAGACCTAAAATGGGTAAGGACAATTGACGATTTGCTAAAAGAAATTAATGAATTAAACGAGGACTATGATTGGATAATGGATGAGATTGAAAAATTGTTTGGTGAAGCCAAATGAAAATTTTTGATGAAGATTATGATAACTTAGATTTTGCAAATAAAAGAGCAAGAGCAATACAAAAATATTTTGATAGCATAGGCAACAAGAGGTTTGGGAGATATACTTTTATGGACAGAAATTTTAAACAAAGGTTAAAAGAAAGTGTAACTCTTGACAATAGCATATTTAAAAGAAAACCATTATTAAAAAAGATTGATGGTATCCCCTTGGGTATTACTCAATTCGGTGAAGTTTTAGTTATGCCTAGAATGAAAGAATGTGTTCCAATCTCAATCTATGGTGAAATTGGTTCTGGTAAGACAACACTTGGGCATGTAATTATAGATCACATATATAATAACCAAGATTTCAATGTGTGTATATTAAATGATTATCATAATGAATGTTACTCATGGACATATCCTACGCATTCAATACATTTCAAAACTCTTTTGAGATCTTTTGGTTATAAAGATGGTGTTCCACTGCCCATAGTTATTTGTGCTCCAAATACTGATGGTGAACAAATTAAAGTTCCAATTAAAGGTATTTCAAAATTAGTTGTTGATTTACCATTCAAAGAATTCTTAGAAAGACTAGAAGATATTTATCCTTTAGATGCTTCTGGAAAATATTATGAAAATGTAATTGATTATTTGAAAGATTGCAAAAGTGAAGAAGAATTCTTTTCTGTTTTAGATGAAAAATTGAAAGAGTTTAAGACACATAAGGATAGTAGAAATAAAATTACAAGTATATTACATCAAGCATTTAGAAGTAAAATTGTTTCATTAGATAATGTATGTACAAATCGTATAAAAATTAAATATAGAAAAGAAGAAAAATCAAATGACTTTTTCCCAATCCAATTAATCAATTGTGGTTTAGTTCCAGTAATTTCTACATTAAAAATATTTAAGAAGAATTATTTTTCTGCATATATAAAATTTATTTTGGACGAATTGATTGCTAGGATGGGTTCTGGTGAAGGAACATTTGGTGAAAAAAGTTTAATGGTATTTATTGATGAAGCTACTTTACTTACAAGTACAAAAAATGAAACTTTGATTTTAGAATCAATTAAAGATGCTGTTTTGTCGGGTAGATTTTTTAGAACAAGCTTAATGATTTCTGCGCAGAATGCATCTTCTGTTGATGAGATTGTAAGAAATAATTGCAGGTATACTTTTGCTTTTAAGAGTAAAGGTATTGATGCACAAATAATTGGTGAAGATTTAGGCTTAATAAAGAAACAAAAAGGGTTGCTTCGCAAATTAAAAACAGGTGAATTTATTGCGCATACTGATTTGAAGAGTGGATTTCATATATATGATATTCTTGGAAATAGGTTAAGGAAAAAAGAAAATGGTCCAATTGTATGTAAGATTATCCCACCATTAAGTCAACACTTACAAAGAGTCTCAAGTAAGTTGGACCAATCTATGTGGGAAGATGGTCCGCATTTAGAATTAGCAAATTATGCTGGACAGATATTAAAGAAAAATGATATAAGTTTATTTAATAATAATGGAGATAGATTATTTAGTTCTCAAGGAGAAAAATTTTATGACGCTGAAAATACAGAACCACAATTAATTGAAAGGTTTGATTATAGAGAATTGTTTTGGGGGGCTGAAGGTTCAGTAGTTAATGAATTAGATTATGATGAAGTTAGAAAGAATGGGTGGGTTATCTGTAAGTATGAATATACCTCAATGGGAAAAAAGGATTTTTATTATACCTTAAGAAGAGAAGAAAACATCACAGAGTTTGTAACACCTTATCTTAAAAATCCTCCACCAAATGTTCAAATATTATATAATATCTATACTAGGACAGCTCAATTAAGAGGATTAAAGTGTCCTATACACCCAAGAACTTATAAGCTTAGACTTTAATTAATTTCGTATACTTTTTAAATTTAAGTGTTTTAGGTTTTATTTCTTCCCTTTGTTCAATTCAGCCCTATGCCCCCTGCAGTAGACATCTCCCATAAGAGCTACTTTGGAACATCCTGTCTTCAAACAATAGCTTCTTTTGTTATCCAATTTTTTTCTCTTTGATTTTTTCCTTGGTTTCATTCCTTTTCTCATTCCAATCCACTCCTGTTTTCTTTTTGATTTTTTCGTACAACCTTTCTTTTTTTCTTTTTCTCCAACCTGGCTGTTTCCATTCATCATACCAAACAACAAACAGCACCAAACATAAAATAAAAATTGTTCTTACTGACGATGCATCTCCTTTAATAATTAAAACCCAAATATAAATTGTCAATAAAAACTTTATTGCGAATGTAGTAAAGATCCTTGGAAACCTAAATTGTTTTGCTTTCTTAACCAAATTGAGTTCTTTTTTATATTGTATTAATTGATCATAGAAAAAATCCTTTAAATCCTGCAAGAAAAGTTTAAAATTCATTTTAAACCCTCAGAGAGAGAACCTAAAACTTTGATCAAAAGAAAAAGGTATGTGACTCCCCCCCTAAGGGAAAAAGAGGTGATAAGTATGGATATTTTAATCATCTTTATTCTTTATATATTTTTTGGTTTTTTATTATGGACAAATCTAATCCTTATGTCATACTTTGGGCAATAAATCCTTTCAAAATAAATGCAATCATCGCAATCCTATTCATTCATTTCTCTTCGAATACTAAATCAATCCCTTCTTCTTTTAAGATTTTTTTATAATCTTTTTCTGTTGCCTTGATTGGTTTTCCCTTCACTAATTTCTCTGCAAAACCTTCCTCGCTCACCTTATTAACCCCCCATATCTTTTCTTAATCTGAATTTTTTATTACCACAAAAACATATAAAAGGATAAGGTAAATTATTATCAGCTATATATATATTTTTACAACTTGTACATTCATATTCCTTATTTTGATTTTCCATCATATTCTTTTTTCTCCTTGAAGATTTTTTCTATTGATTTATGAATATGCTGTAAACCTTGTTCAGTAAAAGCATATGGCGAAATTTCTTTCTTCAATTCTTCAACCTGCTTATCTTGAGCATCTTGACATTTTTTTATAATCTTTTTAGCTTCTTCTTGAATATATTTTTCTATAACGTTCTGTCTATCTATTTTTGATTCTAATAACTTATTTTCTTCTAATAATCTTAATCTATCTTTTTCTGTTCTTTCTAATAAATCATTGAGTTTATTTGTTCTTCCAATGGCTATTTTTAAATTATCTTCAAAATTTGTTTTAAATTTTCTTAACTCTTTTAATTCATCTTTTATTTTCTCGTGAACGTCTTTTGTTGAAAGAGGTTCAACTTCTTCTTTAGTTTTCATTTTTTCACCTTGAAGGTTTTGTCTATTTTAGTTACAATTCTTATAAAATATTCTCTAATTACCTTATCTTTACATAATTCTTTCTTCAATTCTTCAATCTGCTTATCTTGTTGCTCTTGGCATTTTTTTATTGTTAGGTCTATTGCTTTAGCAATATTTTTAGTTTCATCCTTTGTATGATTTTCTATAAGTTCTTCAAAAACTTCTTCTTTTATTATCATTTTTTTACCTTGAAGATTTTGTCTATCATAAAATATAACTCGGCAGTATCAAAATTTTTAGTTGTAAAATCTTTATCTGATTTTTTCATCCATTCCAATATTACTTTCTTCAATTCTTCAACCTGCTTATCTTGTTGCTCTTGACAAAAATGTATTGTTACATCTATTGTAGTTTCTTGCATCATTACTATTAGCTTGGCTAAATCTGAACTTTTTCTATAAATAAACTCACCAGAATTAATCATTCTTTTAAATGCATCCCCACTATTAGCTAATTTCAAAACTTCTTCTTTTATTGTCATTTTTTATCTTCCGTTAACTCTTCTTTTTTAGAAGGGTTCTTCTCCTGATACTTTTTAACACCCAAATAAATAATTATTCCAAATGAAGCAAATATTAAAACAGATGATATTGCTGATAATAATTTGGATAATAATGCTATTCCAAATAATACTCCTGCTATTATTAACAAAGTTTTTTTATCACCTTGTTTTACTTTCTTTAATATTTCTTCTATAGTTATCTTATTCATCTTTTTCTTCTTTCATTTAACATCCTCTTCATTAACTTCAATTAAAATTATTTTATCAATAATTTTCTGTAATGTTTCTAAATAAGCTTCTAAACTTTCTTTATTATCTATAACTTTATTTTCTAAAACCCATTTAGTATTCTCATATTTTTTTTCAACTAACTTTTTTATTGCCCCTAATTCATTTGATTCAAAATCTATTTCAGTCATTTTCTAACCTCCTTTAATATTAATTCCTTCTTCATATGCTTTTCTCAATCTAATAAAAATATGTTTGTCTCCACCAACATCTGGATGGTGAACCTTAGCTAAAGCCTTATACGCATTAATTATGTCTTTCTTTGAACAATCTTTTTCTATACCTAAGACTTCCCACCATTCTTTTTCACCAGTACCAATCATTAATACATCATCATTTGGAGTAGCTTCTATACCTATAAAAACAGAATTAAATAAATCATTAAATTCTTCCTCTGTCTCTACACCATAAACTTCTATAGCACGATATAAATATTCTATACTCAATTGGATTGCTCTAAGATTATCTAAAGAATTTTCCCATCTATTACATGTTTTAGTATATCTTTTTCCATCTCTATCAAAGATAACTTTAATTTCTCCACCCATTTCATCACTCTCTATCCTTAAAGAGGTTGCCTCTATCTTGTTCATTGTATTCTTTAATTCTCTTTTAACAGTTGAATCCTGTGCTGAAAATCTTCTTTTCATTTTCTAACCTCCACAAATATATATCCGCATCCATATTTTTTTAACTATATCTTCACAATCATTACAAATAAATGCTTTTATCTTATCTAAAAAAGAATTTGCATTTTCTCTATTTAATCTTAATCTCCAATATTTCCTATTGCTTTTACTGTGAATCTTAACTTCTATATTAAATAGTTTACCCATATGTTTTGATAATAATAAATTTTCTTTATAGCTAAAAGAATTTGTACTTATTTCAATACAACCATTTTTTTCTAGGTGCCCATCATCCATATATAATATTGCTATAGATTGAGCATCTACAATGCTTAATAGTTCTGGAGTAATTTTTTTAACTCCATTTTTATAAAATAATTTACGTAGTTTTCTTAGTAATTTAATATTATGTCCTTTAATATAAATTAAATCATAAGATTTGTTCATTGCTTTTATGAGCTTTCTTCTATAATAAATATTACAAGACATTAATTCATTAAAGTAATCTTTTTTCCATAAAAGATAATCCTTTTGTTTTATAGAATGTTCCTCCATATAACTTAAACTATTATTTTTTCTATAATAACAAATACCTCCATCACCCAATAAACTCCCAACTAATATTTGAAAGGCTTCCATTTATAACCACACCCTACTTTTTTGTCTCTTCCTGTTTTCATTTTTATACAATCCCATCTTTTAAAATCCCAATTGAATTTTAGAAGCTTCCTACACACTGGACACTTTCTTTTTTTCATTTTCTTTTATAAGGAAAATCTTGCGAGGAAAGAAATTGAAGTTTCCCCACCTCAAAATACTCCTTTCGCATCTTCCTTATTTTTTCCTTCATTTTTTCTTTTTCTTAACATATTTATTAAACCTTAAACTTCTAGTGTATCTACCAATAGACATATCATTTTCTTTTGCGTATTTATCATCAGACACAATATTCTTAATGTGTTTTAACCTTTCTTCTACTTTTTTTGAGTGGGCGTCCTTGTAATGTTGATTCCTATTCTTTTTCAGATTTAGCTTCTTTTTCTTTGACATTTTTTATTCTTCTTCATCCTCTGACTCTTCTTTACCAAACCAACCATATATTACAAACAATATCCCTATAGCTACAACCAATGCCCATAATCCTATTATTGGTTCTCCAAAAGGTTTTATTGTGAATGCGATAATGGTTACTACTAAAACAATTGCTCCAAATAACAATAGTGTTAGTTTCACTATTTCACTCTCCCAATACTTTCCCTTAATTTTTTTAGCTCTTCCTTGCATTCAGTATGAAATATATAATTACTATATTCTTCCTCTCCTTTTTTATAGTCTTCATCGCCAATAATTGCTTCTCTGCACAATCCGCAGTATCCAATTACATAAGGTTTTTTATTAGAATTTTCTATTTTAGTCATTTTTTCCCCATAAATATTTATTCGCAAGCTCTTCAAATCTCTCATTTATCCAAAATTCTAGCAGATTTGACATACTTCTTCCCTCTCTTTTGGCTATTTTTCTCAGTTTTTCCACGGTTTCTTGCGAAAAAGAGAAGCTTTTTGGCTTTTTTTTAGACATTTTCTTACCTGCTTATTCCTAATCTTATATAAGTATTAGCCAATAACTATATAAGTATTGTTGTTTTTTAGTACATATTACTCTTTTATATATATATATATATTAAATATATTAAATATATTAAATATATTAAACAAGGTTGAATATATAATAATCCGTATCAATAACAGTTTTTTTCTTTTTTCTTAAATAAATGGAGATATGGCTAAAAAAACAGGCTTAAATGGATAGTACAAGCCTTGTACCACCCTTGAATCATTTATTTAACCCCACTAAATAAATGAATATAAATCAAATCATTTGATTGGAATGAAAAGGGTATATATATTTTACAATTTTAAGAGTTCCATAGGAAATAGGGGGGAGGGTATTTGTTTAATCTTATTTGAATTGTCCCATTTATTTGAAATATTTAACTATATAGTAAAGTATAGAAATATTTATATATTCGATAAATTTCAATATTCTTAATGATGAAATATAATCCATTCCATGATGCCGGAATAGCCAGCTATGAACAATTTAAATTATACCCTTTCTTGGTTTTTGGGGTTCTAGAAATAATAAAGAATAGGATACAACAACAAATAAAACAAATTAAGGATAATTATCACTTTGGTGATAGGTTAATAATCCTGGGAGAGCGAGGAATTGGGAAGACATCCTCATTATTTTTTATCGAGGATATGTTAAAGGGGGCTGAAGTAAGGACTGAAATATTTTCAAGATTGATAATGGATACAAATCATCTTGAAGAACTTATCCGTGGAGCTTCGCTTAAGTCTAAATTTTCCAGATTTGAGGATAATCCCCAGTATACAAGCCTAATAAAATCAGAGCCCTTTTACAAGACAAGCGAAAAACCAATCTATATCTTGATTGATTTTCCAGACACCATAGATGCAAAAAGCTTTAAGGCATTTCTCTCGTTTTTGTGGTCTTTATTGACACACAAGAACTACAACAAAATAAACTTAATTTTTACAATGAACAAGAGCCACTATGAAAAATCCTTTTCCTATTCAGAGATTTTGGGCAAGTTCTTAACACTAAGATTGGAAAGATTGGACAGGGAAGAAACAAAGAAATTAATTGATTCAAGGTTAAAGTTAGTGAACTCAAACTTGGAAAGCAACTTCAATACAGAAGTTCTGAAATTAATATTCGACTATTCCAAGGGAATACCAAGAAATACGATTAGTGCATGCAGCTTGCTAGTGGACACCAATACGAACAAGATGACAAAGGAAATAGCAGAAAATATACTAAAGGAGAAATACACAGATCAAATAATCTATGATAGGACAGAAGACCTGGAGTTAAAGAGCATTTACAGACAAATGGTCAATATACTAAAAGACAATTTTAATGGAACAGCAAACTCAAAGGAAGGATATATAAGGAAGGTCATGGATGTAACAAGCCTTGGCAGGAATTCTGTCGTGGCGAGAATTAATGATTTGATAAAGTTTGGTGTATTCACCCAATACAAAGGGGGTTATAATCGGGTCAACAAGATTATAAGCTTGAGCTAGGATGTTTATAAGAGAAATAAAAAAAGGAGAGTGGTATGTTTGCAGACAGACTTCAGGAAAGAGATGGGGTAAAAAACGAAGAGAGAGAATTTACAGAGATTGGTATCTGGTTAAATGGGGTAGTAACGTAGGGGTAGTATGTGCAACTTCAATATGTTTTCCCAAAGAATTTATAGGGAAGAAGATACGCTTAAAAATTGAAATTATGGAGGATAAAAAAATGGAAGAAACAAAACAAGAAGAAAAACCAAAAGAAGAAGAGAAGGAAGAGAAGAAGGAAGAAGAATCCAAGGAGGAGTAATTTTCTCTTATCTTTTAACAAAATGGATAAAGATGATAAGACATTCGTCAGTTTGTTTGGAGGAGTTGGGGGATTCGACTTACCACTTACAAAACAAGGATGGAGGTGCGTAGGGTATTATGAAATCGACAAATATGCAGTTCAAACATACAACAAAAACTTCAAAACAAAATATGAACCAGCAGACATTAGAAAGGTTCGGAGTGAAGAAATTGAGGAACACACAATGCTTTGTGGCGGATTCCCTTGCCAAAGCTTTTCTATTGCTGGAAAAAGGAAAGGATTTATGGACACTAGGGGAACTCTTTTTTTTGAGATTGCAAGAATTGCTAAAGCTAAAAGATCTAAAATATTATTCCTTGAAAACGTCAAAGGCTTACTCAATCACGACAAGGGGAAAACATTTAAAATCATACTTCAAACGCTGGATGAATTGGGGTATGATGTCGAATGGCAGGTGCTTAACAGCAAACATTTTGGGGTTCCACAGAACAGAGAAAGAGTGTTCATTATCGGACATCTTAGAGGAGAAAGTGGACAAAAAGTATTTCCTATCGGAGAAGATGCAGAAGAGGTTTCAAGAGTATCTGAAAGAAAAATCAAAGTTTATAGGGGAAGACCAAGATATATTAATGGAAAAAGGAATATAAAAATGTATGAATATGATATAGTTCCAACATTAAGTGAAAATTGTGCAACTGGTGACCAAAAGAATGTTATTTACGACAAAGGAGAAGAGAGATGGCAAATGAGGATTGGTCATACAAAATCAGAATATGCTCCATTACAATATAAATCAAAAGTAACAAGAACATTAGAAGCGAATGGTAGTTTAGCAGTTTACGAACAGCAAAGGGATGGTATGAGAAAGTATAAGGGATACACCCCAGTATTAAGAGCAAATATGGGAACCGGTGGAAACAATGTTCCTATGGTTTCAAATATGTCTAGAAGAGAAGTTGGCTTTAAAGAAGTTTGCCCAACTTTAGCAGCAAGAGATTATAAAGACCCAAAAGTTGTAAAACAAGCTATGCGGTGGGTAAGAACAGAAAAGGGAAAAGAAGCAAGAAAAAAATCCAAAGAAAAACTTGGAAAAGATTATACACCCTTCAATGAAGGACACAGAAAATTAGAACCATCAAAGGATAATGTTAGTGGTTGTGTTACAAATGCATTAAATAAAGATTCGCTAATACATTGTCCAACAATAACTTGTGAATTGGCACACCAACATGGAAGAACATTTACACCACAAAAATTTAAAGAAATTACCGGTGAATTAAGAAGATTAACACCAATAGAGTGCGAAAGGTTGCAGGGATTCCCAGACAACTGGACAGATGGAGTTTCAGATACCCAAAGATACAAGCAGATGGGAAATGCTGTTACAATCAATGTTATCGAGGAGATTGTAAAAAGGATGGAAGCATAGGATGGACACACTTACCAAAGAGCAAAGGTCTAGCCTTATGTCTAGGATAAGGTCGGAGAGCAGCATAGAGAGGATTCCTAGCGAACTTGAGGGACTGTATCTGCGAAGGCATCCAAGAATGTTCGGCAACCCAGACTTTGGCAACAAGAGAAGGAAAATCGCTCTGTTCATAGACGGATGCTTTTGGCATGGGTGTAGGCTGCACTACAAGGCCCCAAAATCAAACCAGGACTATTGGAGGGAGAAGATAAGGAGGAACAAAAAAAGGGACAAGGAAGTGACGAAGAGGTTGGGGGAAATGGGGTACTTGGTTGTGAGGGTATGGGAGTGCCAAATGAATTAAGAGCCAAAAAATGAACATACTGCAATTAATAGGAGAAGTTGGATATAAAGAAGTAATTAATATAGGTGAGAGGATTTCTGTTACTTACAATGATGGTTATGGGATTAAAGAACACAAGGGAATTTTGATTGAAGTAGATGAATTTAAGATGATAGTTAACGGACCAATCAAGGAAATAAAAGTCCAAGATATTTTAAAGATAGAAAGGTCAAAATGACACGCAGGCAAGGTTCAAAAAATCAAATATATAGAAGGGGCAAATTAAAAAATAGAATACCACAAACAAGAAGATTCTGTTTATTTTGCGACAAGGAAACCACTTTTGAATATATCAAGGCAACAGACCACAGTCAATGCATTGAATGTGGCATGACAATAGCAAGGAGGATTGAAAATGTTCGGTAGACCACGCCTAAGGAAAGGATCGCTTATCCGTGAGATAGCTGATAACATCTTGCCTTACTTCACATATAAAGAATTGAAAGAATTAAGAAATGAATTATATGATTTTATGGAAGCCAAGTCCAATAAAAGACCTGTAAAAAGATGAAGATATTGCTGATAAATCCGGTCAAGAGAAAACACATTCTTTCAATTGCCCCGCCATTGGCATTGGCCACAATAGCATCCTACATCCCAGAGGAATATGATGTTGAGATAATTGACGAGAATATCTCTCCCTTAAAGTTCAAGGATTGTGACTTGGCTGCTATTTCGCTTGTTACATCAACAGCACCAAGAGGGTATGAGATAGCCAAAAAATACAAGGAAAAAGGTGCAAAAGTAATAATTGGAGGGATACATCCATCTATGCTGCCAAAGGAAGCAATAAACTATTGCGATAGCGTTATTGTGGGTGAAGCAGAAAGTGTTTTTAAGGATATTCTGAAAGATTTTAAAAACAATCTGCTAAAGAAATTTTATTATGGAAAAAGGCTTCCTATGCTGAATATGCCAAGACCAAGAAGAGAACTTTATAAAAAAAGATATTTAATGCAAAACCTGGAGACTGCGAGGGGTTGTCCTTTTTGTTGTGAATTTTGCAGTGTATCAGCCTTCCATGGAAAAACATACAGGCAAAGACCAGTAAAAGATGTTGTTGACGAAATGTCAACCATAAAACAAAAGGATATATTCTTTGTCGATGATAATCTATTTGGAGTCAGTCAGAAAAATGAGGAAAGGGCAATAAGCTTGTTTGATAGCGTAAAGCCATTGAATAAAAGATTGTCCGCACAAACCTCGCTAAATATGGCTGACAATGAAAAAGTCTTGAAATCGGCTTCTGATGCCGGCATGAAGGGGTTGTTTATTGGAATAGAATCCCTAGATGAAAATAATCTGAAACTAATGGGGAAAGGGGTAAACCTGTCCAGAATCAAGGATTATAAAAAAATAATAAAAAAGATTCATGATTATGGGATTGTCATAGTTGGCTCCTTTATATTTGGCAATGATTTTGATACAAAAGATACATATAAAGGTATTATAGATTTTATTAAAGATGTTGATTTGGATGCAAATATGTTTTCTTTTCTGAGACCATTGCCAGGAACAAGATTTTATGACAGACTAATGAAAGAAGACAGGATAATATACAAGAATTATCCAAAGGATTGGGGCAGGTATGACGGTGTTGTTTTTAAACCAAAGAACATGACTGTTGAAGAATTGGAAGACTGTATGATGGATGCCCTAAAGGAAACAGCCTCTCTTGGAATTTCAAGATTCTTCAAGTCAATGTCAACAAGCAAGTCACTAAAAATATCTGCTGGGATGTTTGCTTATGGTCAAATGGAATTGGGGCGTCCTTATAAATGAAAGAAAAAGTAAAGATTAGTTTCCCCTCTTTTGGGATATATAATCCCTGTTTTAAAAACCTTTTTGAGGATTTAGGATGTGAAGTTATTCCGCCGCCAAAAGCAACAACAAAGACAATACAGAAGGGAAGCGAGGCAGCACCAAAGTTTATTTGTGCCCCACTAAAATGGACGCTTGGGAGCTACATAGAAATTTTAGAGAAACATAAAGACATAACACTAGTAAATTATAGTAATAAGGGAAGATGCATACAGCGAGCTTATTATTCAATACAAACAACAATTTTAAAAGAGTTAGGATATAATTTCAAAGGGATATATGCCATAAGACCATTATCACTTGTATTTGATTTGAAAAAGATAACTAATGCATCTTATCCAAAAATAATATCAGCCATAAGAAAAGGCATAAGGAATATGATTAAAATAGAGAAACAATATTTTAAGTCCGAAGGGGACATAAAAGTAGGGGTGATTGGAGAAATTTTTACAGTATTAAACAATGAATGCAATATGGATGTCATAAGAAAACTAAAAGAAAGAAAATGTTATCTAGAAGTTAAGTTGTTGCTATCACATTTTATAAAAAATGCATTATGGAGAGAAAAAAGGGGTTTTAGCAGAGACATAAAAAGAAGAGCCAAAAAATTATTTCCAGAAAAGATCGGCGGTCATGGATTATTTACAATAGAGACTATGCTTTATTTTATAGAAAATAAGTTTGATGGTGTAGTGTTCTTGAGACCTATGAGTTGCCATCCCGAGATTGTTGTAGAGCCAGTATTGAAGTCATTAAGCAATAAATATGATATGCCAATGCCAATCTTTGATTTTGATGAAACAACATCCGAGGTCAATATGGACAATCGTTTGGATGGTTTTATTGAAACTATGAGGATGAAGAAAGAAAAATAAATTAATAAGAAGATGAAAAATAAATACTATCTTGGAATAGACGCAGGGAATGGAACAAGCAAGGTGGTGATCATTGACGAAAAAAATAGATTAATCGATTCAGTGTACTTAGAAAACCAAGGGGTTATACAAACAATATCAAAAGCCTTTAAAAAAATAAAGCATTATCCAATTAGTTCCTGTGGCATAATAGGGGCTAGAAGAAAAATAACAAGCATAATTGTTGGTTCCGATATTATAAAAACAGAACTACTTGCACACACCATTGGAGTTTTAGATAAAATAAAAGATGTTAGGACAATCATAGACTTGGGGAATGAAGACTCCAAGAAAATAATGGTAAAAAATGGGATTATGGAAGGTAGTAATATGAACATTACATGTAGCTCTGGTTGTGGCAGTTACCTTGAAAATGTAGCCCTCAGATTAGATATAAAGATAGAAGATTTTGAGACTTTAGCATTACAAAGCAAGAACGAAGTTCATATAGATGCAATGTGCAGTGTTTTTGGTTCTAAGTCTGCAAAGGATTTATCTAATATGGGAATTGCCAAAGAAGATATTTTGATGGGCGTTGCAAATTCTTTGGTCAGAAATTACAAGAATATGTTCATCTCTGGGAAAGTTGAAGGGCCAATAGTATTTACTGGAGGAGTAAGCAAGAATAAATCCGTGGTGAAGGCATTTGGAGATCAATTAAAATGCAAGATAATAGTTCCTGAAAACTCTCATTTGATTGGAGCAATTGGTGCGGCAATATTAGCCAAGAAAGAAAATCCCAAAAAAACCAAGTTCAAGGGCTTTGATTTAAATGAAGAAGAATATGACATTAAACCATTTATTTGCAGTGGTTGTGGCAATGCATGTAATATACCAATAGCTTATAATGGCAATAAGAAAATTGGCATAAGCTATAGTGGGAAGTGTGGGAAATATTAAAGAGGATAAAAAATGAATCAAATAAGTGAATGGTCAACAAAACAGGAAATGATGAATCAATTAGATATGAAACAATCAGAAGTAGATAAGAATGTTAGTAAATTAATTATGGAAGGATTTATTGAAGCAGATTATTCTAACCCATCAAATCCAAGATATAAACTAGCAGAATATCCTGATGGAAGCCATTATAAAAAAATAAACTATTTTCTTGAATCTATTCAAGTTAGGCATGGTCTTGATCATTTACAACATAAATATATTTTAGAAGGACAAGCAGCTAACATAAAGGGATGCGAGATATTTGAAATATCACCAAAACTTGTATGGATTTTACAAAAAACAAACAATGAGATTTTTAAAAGAGAATTACCTTTTGATAATATAATTCTTGATTGTGATTTAAAGATAAAAGACACATGGTTCAAAGGAATAATATTAAAGAAAGTAGAAACAGAAGGGAAACAGTTAGATTATTTATTTACATTTTTTGGTAAGAATGAATATTGTAATGATAATTTATTGACGACATTATTTGCTAAAGATGATAAACCTTTATCGAAAAAATCGAAAGAGGGTAGGTGGGAAGAAGCTAAAGTAAATATATCAGCAGTGAATGAATTAAAAGTTTTTATTTGTAATTTCCTTGATTTTTTAAATAACCCAGAGGTTAGAATAATAAAGATTGAGAGAAGTAAGAAGAACCAAAGTAGAAGGTTAAAACAAGGAAAGTCTGTCCTACCCTCAACAAACAAAATAATTATAGATGGAAAATTAAAATCGTATTATAATAATTTAACAGGTTTTGATAAATTACCTTATAGTTTTATTGTGAGGGGACATTATATGAGGTTTTGGAATAAGAAAAAATATAGGAGAATATATCAGAAATTAAAATTAGGAAGCCTTTCAAATAAATATTATGTAGATGATAAAATAAGAAATAATAATAAGATAATAACCTTGTGGAAAAGACCTTTCGTTAAAGGTAGTGGAATGTTAGTTAAGAAGAAATATGAACTTAAAAAAACAAAAATAAGGAGGATAAAAAATGACTCAAATAGATTTTGAACAAAAAGAAATAGGAGCAATAAAAAAGCTAGTTGGTTCAAATGAATAGAACACGCATAGAATGGTGTGATTTTTCATGGAATCCTATAACTGGTTGTTTACATAATTGTTGGTATTGCTATGCCAAGAAATTATTTACAAGATTCCAT
>SDBV01005851.1_pt1 | contig 17223 bp, 9 predicted proteins | sample 2277081 | NCBI WGS metagenome assembly SDBV01 (sample SAMN10402039, study PRJNA504765) | marine sediment metagenome | isolation source: marine sediment core GS10_PC15, 223 cmbsf | place: Arctic Ocean: Southern Knipovich Ridge | collected 2010 | reverse complement strand
AATGAAATCAAGGCCAAACTTAAATCAACCTCACAGACATGGATTGCTGCAATCCTGTTTGTACTCAATATTTCCAGGGCGGCTACCCTAATGGGTATTACTTTTTGAGGAAGCCCTAATTAACACTCTAGTGTTTAAGCGATCTTTTTAATGCAGCTGATGCGAAAAAGAATTTTGCCCAAAAGAACTTAATAAAAACTGAGCCGGAATTTCCAATCCCATGGAAAATCCGGAATATTAAATTCATTGATTCGAGTTTATTCTGGGATCTTCGATCCGATATATTTTCTTTTTTGCAAAGCGATACCTCTTCCCCCCTGTTATCGAATAGTATATTGAGTTCTTTGGGTATCATTTTTAGTCCATAAGTTTTTACGGGATTTTTGCATGGTTTTGTGGTCAGCCAGTATTTACCTTCATAATCAGCTAAACGCTTTGCCCCCCTTAAGTCTACCACGAAGTCATTATCAATTAGCTCATTAGTAAAGCCAAAACACGATGGTAACAATTCAAAATAAGCGTCGTACCTGATGGCCTTTTCCGTGAATTCACAAAAAGAGTATTCCTTTTTATTAATAAGCAGAGGCGTCTGATAGATATCAAGCGGTATGGGTACATTCTGACCTTTATCAGCAAAATTTGAGCTCAAAGAAATATAGGGATAAACAACAAACAGGTTCCGGGAAATTAAATATTCCACAAACATCTTTTTCCAGGAATGTTCGGACCATTTTTTTACGTACCCGGGCAGGATAACATTCTCATGTTTTTGCTCAAGCCAATTCGAAAAACTTTCCCATTGTGATTTTGTGAATATTTCACCCCATGACGAAGCCACTTGCATAAAGTAGGTATCGTGGCTGTTGTCCAACGGAATAAATGAATCGAAAGAATTTTCAGCTATGTAGTAGCTATAGAGAGAGATTCCTGCTACGTGTGGTTCTGCATTGTAAAATTCAGTGGCTTTCTTTGCATACTGATAAAAATGATTTGACACTACCACGTCATCTTCCAATATTATTACTGAATTGTAAACCGATAACGCTTCTGAGACCGCAGTAACCATATGATTTAATAATCCTAATTTTGGATCCCTGACTTTAATTTCTATTTCTCCATGTTTCCAGTTTAATTCGGATAGATATCCGGTTATTTCCGGGGTTGGTAAGTCCGCACTTATAATGAGGTCAATCTTTTGGTCATCAAATGATGCTCGCTGCAATGAGTTTATCAACCGTACCAAAGACCGCAATCTTTTGTGGGTAAGCAGTAATAGAACCGGTTTATATTTCACTTTTGCTAGCTTAGGGTTTGGATAAACAAAAATGGCAAAAATTGCACATATAATTAATCCTTATTCAACCAATGCTGTTGAGGGAAATAAAATTCAGGCGTTAACTTTTCAATCCATAATCAATGCAAAAGAAAATTGTAGAATTGATGTAGAATTATATACAGCCCAGTATAAGGAGGACTGGAAAATTATCCCTGCTGAATTTATTAAAACTCCCGATCTCGTTTTATCATTTAATGACGTTTCTCCTAAAAAAGGTGATAAAAAACTGCCACTGATAAAGGATATTTTGCAGAGGCTTTTTGACACTAGTGAAGCAGACTTTTTTATCTATTCAAACATGGATATAATTCTTTGCCCTGATTTTTATAATCGTGTTCTGGGAATAATAGAGAATGGGCATGACAGTTTCATAATTAATCGCAGAAGGATACCTTGTTCCTTCATAAATAGCAGTATTGAAGAGATATGTTCCCAGACAGGCAGAAAACATCCTGGTTTTGATTGTTTTATATTTCACCGTAGCCTGTACCCCAAAATGGTGCTTGGAAACATTGTTCTGACAACATTCATTGGCGTTACTTTGGCTCATAATCTGTTTTGCTTTTCAAGAAATTTTGAATTGTTTGATAATGAACATATAACATTCCATCTTGGCATAAAAGTATTTAGTAGCCAGGAAGCAAATTATTATTGGTTCAACAGAAAAGAATTTTTCAGAAATATTAAAAAGCAGTTGTGGAAAGACTTCGATATATCAAAGTTTCCATATTATCATTTACCGATTTGGAAAAGGTATATCAAATGGGGATTGAACCCGAGTCTTTTCGTTTTTATAAACTTTAAGCTTGAATTGATAAGGTTATTTAAGAAAAAATGAGTGCAGATTCTAATGCATAATTATCTCAAATCCTGTTTCAGTATTCTTGCTGTAGGCTATTATATCGAGAAGCTCACTGGTTTGATGATCTTTTTGATTTAAGACTAACTTCAATTTATTTTTTGGTGATAGCCGGACTAAACGTTCAAATTTTGCACGATTTTTTTCAAAGCTGCCTCTGTCAATTTTTAATAGGTCAAATCTGTCGGTTAAGTGCTCACAAAATGAAAATCCTAAAGCAGCGTTGTACTTAATTGCTTTTGTATTATCAATAGCCACTTTAGCGAATATTTCATTCAACCCTAAAATATGAAACCCGAATTTCAGCAGACAAATGGATGATATAAAGGGAATTGGCGTATCCCGGAATTTTGTCTCGCCCAAAAACAAACCAGAGCTTGCGGTTCCATTTTTGTAATCAATTTGAGAGATATTTATCAAACCGCCATTGGTTTTTTCGAAGTTGATAACAAAATAAAAGTTTGTTAGATTGTTAATGGAAGTAAACCATGCTACCTGCTGGTCCCTGGTGATGTGTTTTTGGTACTCCATGTTTAATCTCACCTCATTAGAGTTTCTCCATTTTCGTACCTGCTCCAGATGATCTTCAGACAATCGAATTAATTGTATTTCGTTAATTGTTAAAATCATGTAAAAGAAGAATAATGCTTATACGATTTCTGCTATTTTGATAGGGTGATAATTATCAGGGGTGTTTTGCCTTTTAGATTTTATTTTAAAAATAGTCACGAATAAAAAGAGCGTTAAAGCAAGGACTGCAAAAGAGAGAAAAAGCAAATTAAATGTTGATAGTTCCTCAACAAGGAGTAAGTATCCGGCGATCAATAGGATGACAGCGATGATCATGGCAGGCAGGCTTATCAATATTATTTTACGGGGAATGGAAGTGTATTCAAAAACAATTTTAACAAAAAGCCATAACATTTTATTAAAGCTGTAATTTGATCTCCCGTTAATTCTGGGTAAATGTGCCACTTTCTCATAGACTATCTTATCGGTAAATTCGGGTATGAGTCCTTCCAGAAAATAAAAATCTTTGCTAACGCTATTTAATCTTTCCGCCACATTTCGATCGATCAACCTGAATGAAGAGCTTCCCTGGTGAAGGTTCCCGAATTTTTGCAGGCAATAAGTAAGCCATCTGCTTCCCAGGTTTTTTAATGTGCTGTGCTTTTTTTGTTCGTATACCCCATAAATAACATTCGCATTTGAATTATTATATGCATCAATTAATTTGAGTATTTCTTCAGGTGGCGTCTGTAAATCGTCATCAATGGTGATAATGATATTCCCCGAAGCTAACTGCAGTCCATGCATAGTCACAGCATGCTGTCCCTGGTTATTACGCATTTGAATACCTTTTATCAGCCCTGGAAATCTGGCCTTCAGCGAACATATCACATCCCATGTGCCATCAGTACTGGCATCATCCACAATAATAATTTCAAAATCATCGTTTTTCTTTGAATTACTAAAAAGCCGAATTATACCATGTGTTAAATTGGACAGGGTATGTTCACTGTTGAAAGCTGGAATTACAACAGATATGTCCATTTTTGATTGAGAATTCGTTTGTTTCAAATTAGCAAATTATAGCACGACCAAAGGTAATATCTCGACGGTCCCGGTCTTTAAATAGGCTGAACCCCAGGATAAACCGGTACCAAATCCGGATAAAAATAATGATTTATTATTTAGTTCCTTTCGGAGTTGGGTTACCATTGTTACTGGAATAGTGGCAGAACTCGTATTTCCATACTCTTCCAATGAATAAGGGAATTTATCCAGGGGAATAGCTAATCTACGCCGCATTGCTTCATTAATAATCTTACTGGCCTGGTGAAAAACATAGAAGTCAATGTCAGCTTCTGAAAGTTTCAGATGATCAAGGAAATTAATTATGCTTGGAACCACTTGCCGTAATGAGAAATTGTAGATATTAATTCCATCAAGTTTAAGATACGAATTGCCGACAAATTCTGGTGCTGTGCTGCCGTTAACATTGAACATTTTTATAGCCGAGGCTCCCGAACCATCGTTTTGCAAACTAAAATGCCAGGTATTATCATCTCCGGTTTTTTGTATAATCGTGGCGCTTCCGGCATCAGAAAATAAAGGGACCGTTCCGCTATCATGTACGGCTAAGCAACTACTTGATATATCTCCGGCAAGCAAGAGCCCAAGCTTATTTTCCGGTAAATTTTCGATCAGTGTCGAAATTAACCAAAGGCCATAAACATATCCTGAGCAACCAAGGTTAACTTCCAGTGCTAAACAATCATGCGACAGACCAAGTTTATCCTGTAAAATAGCTGCGGTTGATGGTATTTGATGGTCACCCGTTTGTGTAATTAAAAGCAGTATCCCAATATCTTCGCGCCTGTATTTCAGATCATCAAAAATAGGATTTGCAGCACCGATACACAGATCTGAAATTTTTTGTCCTTTTTGCGAAACACGTCTCTTCCTGATGCCAATTGTTTTAATTAAAGTTTCTTTTTCTGACTCGGGCAGCCAGTTAATATCTGAGTTTAACTCAACTTGCGAAGGGATTGAAGCTGAGATCGCTTTTAATGCGTAACCTGTTGTTGTTAATACGGTCATTCATTTACGGCCATGTGATTTTTAACCCTGCCATAGAGATCCTTAATAGTTTCAGATTGCATGATGTCTTCCACAGTTAAAATAATTCCGGTTCTCAACTCAATTTCATTAATGATGATCACCGAGTATAATGATGACCATTTCTTTTGCATTTTGAACAGACTATTTTCATTGAGATCTGCTTCAAGCTCGACTCTAAAAACTTCCACGAATTCTCTAATTCTGATCATTGCATTTTTAAATTATAAAGTTATCATTACAAAAATGAAAAATTTCAGAATATTAAGAATAAAAACTAAGTTAATTAAAAAAAATTTACTAATATTAAACAACCAATCACCCAATTTTAGAAATGGGAATTTTTAAATCTTTTGGTTCAATTGGGCTTTTACTTTTTATTGCGATTAACGCAATAGCCCAACAACCCTGCGGCCAGGGACCTGACGCGAAACCAAATGTCGCTTACCAGAGTCCCTGGACACCCTGGGGATACAAGTTAATCAACACAGGTGACCTGGAAGATTTTAAAGTCGTAAAAGGCGCCGAATACAGATTTGGAACATGGTTCACCGGATACGACAGCAGGGTACAGGGTTATCCGGAATTTGGAGCCAGCGTTATTGCCGGGTTTGGAGGGAACATAAATAATGCTGACAATGGAGGCAATGGACCTAATGACGATGAAGATTTTACCTGGGTAGCTACCTTTACGGGCACCTTAAGGATCCAGGTAGACCAGTTCAATTGTGTATATACTGCAACATCCGCAAATATATATCATTACCAGGTAAATAATATAACCATTGACGCTCTTGATGTAGAAACAGAAGTGGAGTGCGGCGGGGGCACTGCTATTATGTCTGTGTCTGCCAATGCTGGACCCAATGCTGAGTTTAGTTACCAATGGGAAGAAAATAAAATAAGCAATTCATTAGGATGGACTACGATTTCCGGAGCTACCAGCAGTTCTTTTATTAAAACCAACGTGACATCACAGGACCTGGGAAACAAATACAGGGTACAGGTAACATTGGATGCCGGTGTGATATACTCTTCAGAAACAACCTTAGTTCCAAAACTATTGGATCCGCCGGTAGGATTCGAAGCTTCCAACGATAATTGTGATGGTGAGATTGCCCTTACCTGGCAATGGTTCCTGCAAAGTCCGGAGACATTCCGACTGGAGAGAAGTACGGATAACGTTAATTGGACAATTCTCAGTAGCAGCATTTCCGGAACAACCAGAAAATACACCGATCCGGCAGTAACAAGAGGGATTACCTACTACTACAAGTTAACACCATATGATGGTGACTGTCAGGTGTATGGTAATGTTTCAGAAACGATTACCGGAGTTTCCCCAACAGATCCTACAGCTCCGATTAATGTTGCTGCCGTGGTTATTGATATTATAGGTGGTAAAGCTGTGAAGGTTACCTGGACCGATAATTCAGATAATGAAGATGAGTTTATTGTTGAAAGATCTTTAGCTGCCGGTGGAGGTATTACCCGCTTCTCAGTAGATTCAGATGACACTCAAAAACTACAGACCGGTGCTACCAGGGAATACGAGGATAATGACATTACCAACTGTATACCTTATGTCTATCGTGTATTTGCTGCGAACGCCTGCAAAGAAGACGGAGTCAATGACACCAGTGAAAAAGCAGAAGTAACAGTTGATGTTATCATAGACGATGTCCTTTTGGTTACCTCCCTTGTGGGAAGCAAAGGATACTTTACAGACAAAACAGAACTTAATTGGGACATCAATCAAAATTCCAATTTCAGCTTTATTGACAGGTTCAGAATTTACAGTCGTGAACTCGGTGATACCGGGAATCCGGCATTAATCGAAACAGTTGAAGCGGAGAAGAGGACCTTTTCCGATGAACGTTCTGACGCGGGTATTTTGTATGAGTATTTCATCATAGGAGAGACTGATTGTGGGGCCAATATGTTGAGGTCCTATGATATCACTCAAATTGAAAACCTGACTACAATGCCTGATGATCTGCCAGGCCAGGGTGTGGGTTATTCAATTGGATTCAGAAGCCCTACTGCAATTGTTAATGGTAACATCTCATTTGGAGAAGGAATTGCGGTGCCAAATGTTAAAGTAGTGGTAGAAAAAGAATCAGGGCTTTCGGGGAATTCTTTACTATTTGATGGGAACGATTGGGTGGCATTCGAACATTCAGATTTCATCTCCCCTACCGATGTTGTAACAGTCTCCGCATGGATAAGACCTGAATCGGTAACAACACCGGCAAACCAGGCAATTGTCTATAAAAAGGGTATGTATTCACTTGAGATCCGTGATACCAATCCGTTCTTTTTAATAGAAGATAATACAAATACAGTTCATACTTTAAAGATAGATTCCATTTCATTGGCAAATGGTGAATTTATGAACCTAACGGGTGTCTTCAATGGAGATAGTCTGTCATTGTACGTTAATGGCAAATTAAAAGGCGTTACAAAGCCGGGAGGAATACTTACCCTCAACAGCTCATTGGATTCATTATATCTTGGTCGCGACGTTGGTGGTGTAGATTACTTTAACGGATACATAGACGAGGTAAGGATCCATCAAATGGCACTTACTGAAGACGATGTATTAAGGGATCACGGTAGAATAATAAATCCGGATGAAAATAACCTGGTTGCCTACTGGAGAATTAGTGAAGAGTTTAGCCCGTTCCTTTTTGACGCCTCAAAATCAGGCAGGCTATTTCATGCCAATGATGGAAAGATTTATGGTGCACAATGGTCCGATGTAATTCCGGATGGCAGACAATTGGGAATTGCAGGATTTTCTAATCAAAGCGGGAATTACTCCATCAGTGGAATTGTCTTTACCGGAACCGGGGAGAACTTCACTGTAACGCCAAAGATCACATTAAATGGGGCAGTGCATCAGTTTGCACCTGATCAGAGAATCGCGTTTCTGGGAGAAGGAAATTCAGTGATCAATGATGTGGATTTCAAAGATATTTCATCTTTTAAAGTTACCGGGATAGTATTGTTTGATTTTGGCAACCAGGATTCTGGTTCACCGGGTGTAAACTTTTTTATTGATGGCACACAGCTGGTAACTAACAATACGGGCATTCCCGTTGAAACAGATGAATTTGGACAGTTTGAGATCCAAATGCCTATAGGAGAGCATTCATTGGTGATTAAAAAGCCATTTCATGATTTTGACAACAACGGCAAATGGCCGACAACGCAGGATGTTTTTGACTTCCAGGAACCTCAATCAGGTATTATATTTTTAGATCAGACTACACGAACTGTCAGAGGCCGGGTAGTTGGAGGCACGGTTGAAGGAAATAAACAAGTCGGATTCAACAAATCAGTTAATAATATCGGTCAGGCAGAGTTTATTTTGAGATCGCAAGACCAACTCATTACCCATGCAGTTAGCACAGATGCCGCCTCAGGAGAATTCGTTTTTGATCTTCCTCCTAAAAAATATACATTATTTACCGATAACACATTTCTGGAGCCAGGTATCAGGGTAAGTTCAGATCTCGGAGGTGCTACGAAATTCTTTACTAATTCCCTGGATCCGTTGGAAGATCTGGATCTTTCAAACATACCTACTATTAGTTATGACGTAGACACTCTTTTTAATGCCATTGATAATGCAAAAATTGATGGCATTGATTCAGCGGAATACCATTTGAAAAGTATTTACACCTTCAGATCCATTCCACAAATAAGTGTAACAAATGGCCATAAAGACCATTTGGGAGAGCCGTTCCTTGGAGAAGATTTTTGGGTGATCACCGACAAAACAGGCCTTACAGATACAATAGATTTAAAAGATGGCACCGGTCAATTATTACCTGATATTGACTTCCCTGTATTCAGCCGGGGGCGACAATATAATATGAAGATTGCCCTTGAAGAAAAATACACCAATAGAGATGATCCGGACCCCGGTAACTGGATTGATGATTTTGTGGGTGTTTCAGATGGAAAAATGTCGATTACCAATAGTTTAGGGAAAGGATTTTATATTGATGCTATTTCCGGGGACGTGAAAAATTATGTGGCGGGCGAGCCTGGGGTTAATCCTGATACCTTATTATTAAGCAGTATTGAAGGTGATACCATTTATTCATTTATAGCAATAGAACCTACTTTTGAAGAAAATGCTTCAGTTCCTATAAACAGTTTCACCAAGAGTGTTCAAATTACAGTCTTAGCAGGAGGTAATGTAGTATATTGGCCCGGACCTGCTTCCAACGATGTATTTAGAGCGTATTCCTTCGGACAAAAACCAGTCGGATCCAGTTTTGTTACGAAGGCCCCACAGGTAGTTGACTTCATTCTTAGAGATCCACCGGGAAGTGGGAGCTCCGCATTCATTGAAGAAGGTGAAACTCTTACAATTTCTAAATCTTTCAGTGTCGAAACTGAAGCATTCCTTAACCTGGATTTGGGGATTGGTGTTGGTGTAACTACGTTTATTGGCCTGGGTGCAGGCATAATCAACCAAGGTGGAACCGATGCTACGGTGGGATTAAAAATTTCTTCTACACTTGGAATTGGTGGAGAGCAGGTCTCAACCTATGAAACGACTCAGAAATTCAGCACCAGTAGCGAAGCTCTGAGCGTAGGAGCTGCCAGCGATGTTTATGTAGGCAGATCAGAAAATATCAGATATGGTACGGCGCAAAGCCTTTCATTGGGGCTGCAATCTGAATGTGCAACGGATGAAGTAGGATGCCCGTTGAGTGAAAATAACAGCCTGGTAAGAGTATTGAATAGCAGATCGGGCAAGAAGTATGAGTTAGGCTCTAAGGTTGGATTTTTTATCATTCCTGAAGGCGACCCTACATTTTTTGTATTCTCACAAAGCGCAATAATTAATATACTATTACCAAATTTTATAAGCCTGAGAAATTCTATTTTGCTTAACAATCCTCGCTATAATTCTAAAATTACGGGCGATCATAGCTTGTTTGGAGCAAATAATGATGATCCCAAATGGTCCGACCTGGGAATTACTCCAAGTTCAGATAATTACCCCTTTACAAATTCCAATTTTGACTTTGATGGGGCGAGTTACACCTTCACACCTGCAAATGATGAAGAAATTGATTCAATAAGGTGGTTTAATCAACAAATACGAATGTGGGAAGAAACCATTGCCCGTAACGAAGAAGAAAAAGTAACTTCTATTCTTACAGGAGTTCCTGAAAACATTAGTTTTGGTGCCCTTAGTTCTATTGAGCGAAGCATTACCTCCAGCCAGCAAGGTACCCTGTCAGGCTCATTTGAATTTGCTTTGGGAATGTCAGTAGGTACAGACGTTGATTTTAAGATGTTCGGAGTATCTTTCAATCTTAAGCTGGAAGGCGGAGTGAATGTTACATCAAAAGTCGAAGGTTCCTTTAGCCAGGAGGTGAAAACAACCTATGGTTATACATTATCAGATCCTGATGTGAATGATCTTTTTTCTGTAGATGTTTTTAAAGGGAAGTCAGGTAATGGGCCCGTATTTGTACTCAAAGGAGGCCAGTCCTCTTGTCCACACGAGGACGAAGCAACTACGCTTTTCTATTTACCCGGAACGAAAATCGGTGAAAGAACGCTGCAAAGAGATAAACCCAAGCTATCTGTAGGCGTTACTGAAGTCTTCAATGTTCCTGATGGTGAAGAAGCCGTGTTTATTCTGACACTCATTAACGAAGGTGAAACCCGGGAAGACTTTTTATTTTCATTACTTGCTGATGAAAGCTCAAATCCAAATGGCGCTGTCCTGAAAATAGATGGAGTTGCTTTTACCAAAAGCAAGGAATTTTTAGTCCCGGGAGGGAGTGCAATTCAAAAGACATTAACCCTCGGTAGAGGACCATTTGAATTCGATTACAAGAGCATCGGGATCATAATGCAGTCCACCTGTCAATTTAACCCCACCGATAACGATAAAGATTTAACAGATACTGTATTTATTTCTGCTCACTTTTTGCCCACCTGCACCGATGTGGAAATATTTAGCCCCAAAGACCAATGGGTGGTTAACAGCTCTTTCCAGGATGTGCTCGACATCGCTATTGGTGATTTCAATATTAACTTTGCCGGATTTGAAGCTATTGATTTACAGTATAAACCTTCCTCATCTTCGGGATGGATAAGGCTTGAAAAATTCTTCCGGGATACAACAGGACTTAGTGATCCATCGGCCAGGCAGATCCCCAGAGATGATCCGACAATCAGGTATCAATGGGATATGGCACAACTTGCTGATGCCACCTACGATCTCCGGGCCGTAGCATCTTGCAGTGTTCCGGCGACTGGTACCACTGTATTTACTGAGGGTGAGATATTCAACGGCCTGGCAGACAGAGTAAACCCGCACCCATTCGGCAGACCATTGCCTGCGGATGGAATTCTCTCGCCAAATGACGAGATACTCATCCAATTTAATGAACCCATAAATTCCGGGTTGTTGAGGCCAACAAATTTTGATATCAGGGGAGTGCTAAACGGAGGTCCTGTCAGACATGCGGCAAGTGTATTCTTTGGTGGTGTTGGTAATAATTACATGGAAATAAGTGAAGGGATTAATTTAGCCAGAAAGTCGTTCAGCATCGATTTCTATGTCAAACCGAGGGGTGGTAGTGGTACGGAAGTTTTGATATCCCAGGGACAAAGTGATGCTACCGGCTTACAAGTTGGAATAGATGCCGGTAATAAATTGTTTTTTAACCTGGCAGGATTAAAATTAGTTTCGAAAACTTCTCTTAATGATGATAAATGGACCCATGTGGCTATTACCTATGACAGGGACAGAACCAATGCTTCAATATGTTTGAATGCTGCAGTTGATGCCATCAGTAATAATTTTGTAACAGATTTTATCGAAGATGGAAAGATAACCCTTGCAAAGAATGGCTATGCGCCTGAAAATCCATTTTTGGGCAATATGCATGAATTCAGGTTATGGAATAAAGCAATAACAGAATCCGAGGTTTCTATTATTGCTACCAAAAGATTATCAAGGAATCAACCAGGGCTGTTAGGGAACTGGAGAATGGAGGAAGCGCGAGGAGATATAGCAGAGGATCACATCCGGAACAAAACTGCAAAAGTTTTCGGAACCTGGGAAGTAGACCCTACCGGATTCACTTACAATTTCGATGGAGTGGATGATTATTTTACCATGGAAAACGTGTCCTTTGGAATTGAAACAGATTTTACCATCGAACTTTGGTTTAAATCTACCGGCATTGCAGATAGTGTTACCTTCTTCTCAAATGGACGAGGCAATGGCAGCGATTCAAATATTTCGGGATGGGCTGTTGGAGCCGATGAGAATGGGAATATTCTGGTAAGTAATAATGGGAAATATTTAATTGCTGACAATGAAGGATATTTTGATAATAACTGGCATCATTTGGCTTTGGTAGTTTCGAGGCTTGGAAATACAACTGTTTATTTAGATGGAGATGAGAAAAAATCTATTGAATCAAAAGGATTCAATAGTTTTGGCGGGCCTAAATTCTGGGTAGGAACACGGGGTACATTCATTGGTTCCATAGAGGAAAGGGATCAGTACTTTAATGGATATCTTGATGAAATAAGAGTTTGGGGAACTGCCAGGAGAGCAACCCAGATAGTAAATGATATGTTTAATAAGCTCACCGGGGATGAAGCGGCATTGAATTTATATTATCCTTTCGATGATTTCATTGAAGATGCCGGTGTTTTTATCAAAAGTACTTCAGTTAAGAATGCGGTGTTTGGTGAAAATGAATTTGAAAACGACCTGGTTTCGTTTGGAGGAGCTGACTTTTCTGATGTTACACCAACTATCAAGCTCCCCAGGCCTGTAAAAAAAGTGAACTTCAGTTTCTCAGCCAATGGGGATCGCATCATCCTGACTCCGAACGATCCTGACAGTCTTCTTGAAAATGTAATATTGGATATCACTGTCAAGAACATTAAAGACCTCAATGGAAATTCATTGCAGGCACCGGTTACATGGTCCGCATTTGTAGATAGAAATGATTTGATCTGGCTTGAGCAGGAGAAGAATTTTGAAATTGAACTGGGTACAGATTTAACATTTGAAGCCGCTATCAGGAATCTTGGAGGTAGTGTTCGCAACTATTCAATCAGGAACCTCCCGCCATGGTTAACAGCTGACCCGAGTTCGGGAGTATTGGATCCGCTTACTTCAGAAACTGTCAAATTTACAGTAGACCAGGGAATTAATATTGGTGAATACAGCCGGGATATCTATTTGCGAACAGAATTCGGATTCGATGAAAGATTAATGTTGAATTTAGATGTGTTCAAATCTCCTCCTGACTGGAATGTAAACCCGGCAAATTTCCAATTCTCAATGAGTGTTACCGGCAGGGTCAAAATTGACGGCAGCTTCTCTACCAATGAAAATGACATTATAGGAGCGTTCATTGATGATGAAATCCGCGGCGTAGCAAATTTGCAGTTTGTTCCGGAATTTGATAACTACCTGGTCTTCCTGCAAGTGTACAGCAACGAAGTAACCAGCGATGCCATATCATATCGTGTTTGGAACGCCATTGAAGGAAGGATACATACAGGAGTAACCCCCTCCGATCCGGGCGTATTGGCATTTCATTTAAATGCCGGTTTTGGCACGCCCGGCTCTCCGGTAGTTTTTGATGCTCCCAATAATATTCGCAATGAATTTGACATGGTTTCCGGATGGCAATGGGTGTCAATTAATCTTTTGTCGCCAGCCATGAGCGATGTCAATACTTTTATGGGTCGTTATCCGGCAGCAGAAGGTGACCAGGTTAAGAGCAGAGCTTTCTTTGACCAATATGATCCCGTAAATGGATGGATAGGTACTATTACACAGAATGGGGGATTCAGCAATCTGGAGATGTACAAATTCAACCTTAAAAACCAGGGTGTTTTAACTTTTGAAGGGACACTACTAAATCCATCTTCAGTACCTATTACTATCGAAAGTGGCTGGAATTGGATAAGTTTCATATCTCAAAGAAATATGGAAGTCAATGAAGCTTTAGCAAACTTCAACGCAGATGTGGATGATCAAATCAAGAGTCAGCGTGAATTTGCAATTTATTCAGGGCCACAATTTGGGTGGATTGGTAATCTAAGTACTTTGGTGCCAGGTCAGGGATTCCTGCTGTACTCCGGATCTTCAATTTCAAAGACTTTTACCTTTCCAGAAAAGGGAATCAGTAATGGAAGACGAGGAACTACATTAAATTATGATTATTTAACGGAAGGTACCTTTAGTGTTCCTACTGAAAAATATGCCAGTAATATGTCTGTTATTGCTGAAATAGATGCTGCTGTTTCGCAGGGCGGGGATAGCCTGGTGGCATTGGTTAATGGCGAAGTAAGAGGCCTAGCGATACCCATTCATAATCCTTTGACGGATAAAAATGTTTACTTCTTAACAGTGATGGGTAATATTGGGCAGCAGCCTTTGCATTTCACATCAGTAAATGGTGAAAAGCAAATTGCACTAAGTTCAGGGGACAACCTCGAATTTCAGATTGATAAAAGGATAGGTACCCTTGCGATGCCTTTGAAATTGTTTGAGAAAAATGAACCTGAACAATTGTCAACCAAAATTCAGGTCAAACCAAATCCCTTTAGTGAAACTCTGGATTTTACACTGAATTTGGCAGAAGACTCTCGATTGATTATTGAAGTAGTTAACGTCATGGGTCAGGAAGTAGCTATCATAATTGACGATGACATTAGCGCTGGCACCTATCATGTCGAATGGGATGGCAAGGACTCTTCAGGTAATTACGTCAACAGGGGGCTTTACCTGGTGAGGTTTAGTATTAATGGTGAAAATTCGGTTAAGAGGATTGTAAAAGAATAGCGTTTAAGTGATTAAATAATGAAGCTTCTTTGGTTTTATACTTATTCTGACAAGGTGGTAAAAATACTTACACATACTGTTGTTATTTTGTTTACACTAATACAATTACCATCATTTGCAACTACCCCACCCCCACCCCCATTATGGAGTGTCAATCCTAATGATTTTACGGAATCGATGACGGTAATAGCAGTCCTTGATATTAACGGGGAATTTTCCAATGATGGATCAGATATGGTCGGCGCATTTGTAAATGGTGAAATTCGGGGGGTAGGCAATCCATCTATAACCGTCACTTCAACAGGGCAATTGGTTGTATTTCTGGTTATTTACAGTAATTCCCCTTCAGGCGAAATGGTTCACTTCAAAATTTATAATGCAAGCCAGGATAATATTGTGGATGCGGTGAATGAATTTAGTTTTCAAAGTGACAGCCAGCTTGGTGAAAACACCGCCCCAGTCAGGATCACCAATTTGCCTTTCTCGGTATTACTTTCTAATACGCTGGTTGAGGAAAATTTAGAAATTGGCATCGAAGTAGGTATTATCTCCACCAACGAAGAAGGAATAGGCAACACTTTTACTTATAGCCTTGTTTCCGGAGAAAGCAGCGATGACAACAACCTGTTTTCCATTGATGGAGATATACTAATAACAAGCGTCATTTTCGATTTTGAAAATGCTTCTACTTATAACATTAGGATTGGAAGTGATAACGGAATAGGTGGTCTTCTGGAAAATACATTTACAATAAACATATTGGATGTGGCTGAGAGTGAAAATATCCTCCCATCTGGTAACTTTATCTCTCCAAATGGTGATGGTATCAATGATTTCTGGCGGATCGCGAATGTCGATATTTATAGCGGTTACAAGCTGATTATCTACAGCCTGGAAGGTGAAGTGATTTTTACTACAAATAATTATAAAAATAACTGGGACGGCTTCTACAACGGCTCACCCTTACCCACCGGAGTTTATTTTTACGTATTTATAAGCCCGGATAGCTCGAATAATTTTAAAGGTACTATTTCATTAATTAGGTAATAATGAGAAAGATCAGTGTCAATTCCGTAAAAAGATTAGTGCTTGCCAAGGATTGGAAATTCCTGATTGTATGTATCCTTTCACTTAATTATTTGTATGCGCAAGATCTTCCAAACAATAATGTTTACACACAAAACTTATTTACCTTAAATGATGGTTTTAGTGGATTTTCCAACCAATGGCAAATTTCACTATGGGGTAGTAGTATTGCCAATGGATTCACAGATGCACCCAAGGCACTGGCTTTCGTTGCGGATGGCCCCCTTACTGAAAATCTAAGCATTGGAACCAAAATTATTAGTGAGGAGAAGGGATTATTCAAAAGTTTTTATGGAGGTGTAGTTCCTTCTTACAGGGTTCGGTTTCCTGGCGGGCATATGATTAATTTTGGAGTTTCTGTGGGTTTTATAAATCAAACATTTGACCAAAGTTCGTTATTTACGAGTGGACTGGTAGACCTCAGCGATCCTGCACTGCAAAATGGTGAAAAATCGAGCGTACGCTTTGGCTTTGGAACAGCGTATTCCTGGAAAAATCTTGTATTAGGATTAGCACTTCCGACCTTGTTTGAAGAAGGGGAGAAATTTAATACCAGATTTTCCGGCATTGGCCTCTACAATTACTCGTTACCAAATCCGGACTGGAGGATCAGTCCCAGCTTTCTTTATAAGGCATTTCCTGATATACCAAACCAATACGATGCCAACATAATGACTGCATGGAAAGAAATGATTTGGGTACAAGCCGGCTATCGAAGTAATAATGATGTCCTCCTGGCTACCGGTATTAACCTCGAGAATCTTAGATTTGGGTATTCCTTTGCCCTCACTACCGGCGACAGGCAAGATCTATATAACGGTGCCCACCAACTTATTGTATCATACAGGTTTAGTAAGAAAGGAGGTATTTTAACTACCGCTGAAATGAGGGAACAAGAGAGGAAAGAGATGGAAGCCCGCGAAGAAGAGATGCGAAATTTAATTGATGAGCGTTTTGAGGAAATTGATATTAAATTAGAAAATATTTCTAGAAGTACCGAGCGTATCCAACAAATTGAGGAAGACATTAGCAAACTCGAAAAGGAGGTGGGTGAAGTGGTTAAACAAAATGAAGAAATGGTAGAACTCGACCAGATCCAGGGAGTTCTAAAAAATGAGAATGGCTATTATGACGTGGAAGAAGGAAATTATATTATCATCAAGACAACCAAAGAACTTAGCATCGCCAAAAAATTAATAGCGTTGTACGAAAAACAAGGTGTGCCCACCGCCATTGTTTATAACTCCGAGAAAGGATTTTACTATATTTATCAACATCGCTATGATAGCAAGGATGAGGCGGTAGAGAAAATGCTGGAGAAACGAAGCCAGGGTTATGTAGACTCCTGGGTATTAGTTTATCATAAGCAGTACTCGTAACCAACACTTCAAGTAAGTATTTAATTGATTCTAATTTTTTTTATTTCATTATTTCTTCATTCGAAATAGTTCTATATATTTT
>SDBV01005850.1_pt1 | contig 17224 bp, 15 predicted proteins | sample 2277081 | NCBI WGS metagenome assembly SDBV01 (sample SAMN10402039, study PRJNA504765) | marine sediment metagenome | isolation source: marine sediment core GS10_PC15, 223 cmbsf | place: Arctic Ocean: Southern Knipovich Ridge | collected 2010 | reverse complement strand
TGGATTGAGCAAGGTCATGGAAATACTGATGGAGATGTTGATTTAACTATAGAATGGTCTGATAGTGGTCAGGTTCCTATTTCAACTGATACTGTTAACCATACAGGGAATCCTAATGTTAAATGGACAAAGATTACCTTAAATGGTAAAACTGCTCCAGCTAATACTGCATTTGTTAGAGTTGAAGTTACTAAAAATGGTGGATCAGGTGAATTCTGGTATATAGACCAGTTTATGTTGTGTGAATGTGCTACAGCTCCTGATTATCCTGATGCTCTAAATGTTTTAGCTGATCCTAGTTTTGAAGGAGTATATGCTAGTACTAATATTTGGACTAGTCAGACTTTAAATCCTAGTGGAGTTGATTTAGACTCTACTATAGTAACTTGGACTTCTTATGAACCTAATAAGTCTACTTTATTAATAGAAACTAGTATAGATAATAAGGCAACTTGGCAGGCCGTTATTAATGGAGGCTCTATCCCAGGCTTAAGTGTTGGGGATGATGTTTCTTCTACTAATATAAATGTTAGAGGAACTTTTAGCTATATTGGTAGTTCTACTAATGAAGATACTGTTGATGGACAGTTTACTCCTATATTAACTGAGTTAATTGTATTAGTTGCAGCAGATGGATTAGCTAATTTAGAGTATAGATTACAGCAGTTACCTGGTTTAACCATAAATGATGTGAGTGCTTTTTCTCATACAGGTTTAATGTCTTATCCAGATCAGCCTTTAGATACTTCAGTAACTGAAACTCCTGGAATAACAGATTTTGATACTGATACTGGTACAATAAGTATTACTACGGGAGTTTCAGGTTCTACTCCTAAGCAGGTAGAATTTACTATATCTGGAGATGAAGGTGTTGATGGTTCTCATTTTGGAACTGGAATATTTGGGTTAATAAGTACTGCTTCTGCATCTTTAGGTTGGAGTAATAATACTTTATTAAGTATCTTTGTACTATTTATTGCTTTAGTATTGGGAATGGGAGGATTCCAAGCTTCTGGTAATCCTATAATTGTAATTATAGCTATAGCAGTAGGTATGGGTTTAGGGGTATTTATGGGCGTATTAGGTCCTTGGATACTCGTAACCTTTGTTATTATTAGCGGATCAATGGTTGGCATCTCTAAGAGTATGTAATGCATCCAAAGTATATAGCTCTAATAGTCTTTATTTATGTAGTTGCTGCAGTTATGACTTCAGTTATGGAGACTGGTACTGTTACTTTTGATGAGGATAGAGAATCTAGAGCTCAGAGTGTAACTGATTTTGAGCAGATAAGTAGTGATCAATCCTGGGGTAAGCCTTGGAAGGTGGTAACTAGTACCTCTGATTTCTTTCGTAGTATGAATGATATATTATTCTTAAAGGCTTCATTTTTAGATAATGCTGATAGTCCTTACGTTGAGTTATTTAGGTGGGTTATACTTACTCCTATTATAGCTCTTGTGGTATATGGATTTATAATGGTTCTGGTAGGAGTCTTTAGTAGAATAGTTACTTGATGTAATAGAGGTATCTTTAGACTAAAATTTATAGGGGAGAAGGGGAAGGAATGGTACAGACTTTAATACTTTTATGGATGGTACTTGCAGGTCCTTTAATTCTGTTTTTTATTTATAGAGTTAAAGTAGCAGGAAAAATACTTTGTGTTATATTGGAAGAGGATAGATCTGTAAAGAATAGATTAGTTAAAGTTGAGGGAAACTATATATCTATAGGAGATAGTAAATATGTAGTTAATCCTGATGCTGTTAGATTAATGAGATATCCATCAGGTTGGCCTGTCTGGTTACAGCAGATAGTTCCTACTTGTCTTTATAGGGCAGATGAGTTACAACCTTTAGACTGGAATACTCAAGAACCAGTTAGTAATTCTGCAAGTGCTTTAGCTGCTGTAATGGAACCTGATTGGTTAAAGTTAATTGTTAGAGGTACTAGAGAAGGAGCTCCTAGTGGATTAGCTGGTGGAAGTAGACTTATGGGTATGTTAGGAATTGGAGTTAGTGTTATAACTCTGGTTATGCTATTTTATGTAATTTCTAGATTAGGAGCAGTAGAGACTTTGGTTAGAGGAGCTGGAGGATAATGGCTACAGGTGAAAGTATAATGTTGTTAAGTCTAATAATATTAGCTTTAGGCTTAACTGCAGTTTCTTTGCATATAAGAATACTTCCTTTCTCTTTAGCTTCAATGATTGCCTGGATAGCTTTAGATATAGGATTTGTTACAGGTGATATAGGACCAGGATTTGGAGTCTTATGGGTAGAGGCTATTGCTATTCTATTTACTTTACTAGCTTTTGCACCTTTAGTAGTTCAGACTTTAGAAGATGTAAGTCATGAGTCTAATTATGGAGGAGAGATTCTAAAATGGAAAACTGTTAAAGTTAAGGGATGGAAAGCTGGGGATGAAGATCCTTATATGCAACATAGGAATAAGATTAGGGATATAGCTAATAAGAGGAATACTAAAAGACCTAAGTCTCAAGTTAGAGACAAAGCTTAATGGATGTTCGTAGATCTAATATTAAAGGTTCTATTAATTTAAGTGGTCTTAGTCCTTTAGATCTACAGATACTTAAATTAGAGTTTTTAAATAATTGGACTGGAGTTATTAGAGTAGTTAGTAGAAGTAAGTCAGTTAGAGATAGTGAAGGTAGAGTTAGAAACTATTCTAATAAAGATGTTATGAAGGGGATTAGAAAGTTAGTAGGTATGAATCTATTGGAGAGTAGATAATATGAGTAGTGGTGGAGGAAGTTTATTAGATGGCATAATGCAGGGAGGGGGAGGAGAGGAGAGTGCTGCTTTAATTAATTCTTTATTTGATTCTAGAAAGAGTCAATTAAAGATGATAACAGAGATATCTCCTGAGTTAATATATCCTATGGCTGTAATGACTGTAATAGCTAATAAGTATAAGTCTCCCATCCTTAATATGTTTATCTCTGAGTTATATCAACTTATGATTTCTAAAGATAGAAAGGGACGTGCTGAATTAATTGAAGCTCTGTTAGCTTCTAGAAGTTCTGGAGGAGAGAGTGATTTTTAATGTTTCAAATGGGTAGAAACACTCAAGATGATGCTGCTAAGCTTATTGGTATCTTTGTTGTTATAATAGTAGCTATCTTTGCTATAGCAACCTTTTATTCTTTAGCAGCTACTCTGAATGTAGATAGAGCTATAACTTATCTAGAAGATAATGGATTTGTTGTATTTGCAGCTGGAGATGTACCTAAGGTAACATTGGTTACTCCTGCAGTTGATGCAGATTCAGCTACTACTGCTAGTCCTAGTGGTTTAGAGTTTATAACTGATGATTTGACTATTATAAGGGGGTGTTCTAATAATGAAATATTAAAGTGGGTAGAGATTACAGACATATGGAACTGTGCTGCTGATAGTACAGTAGCAGTTACAGGGGCTAGTACTGCCTTAGATCTTGGTGATAATGATATAAATGAGTCTGATATATTATTAGAGATAGCCACTACTGGAGATACTAATAATGTATTTACTGAACCTTCTGATGATAAACTTCTTATAGATTTAGGAATTAATTGGCCTACTTCAGATACAGCTGATGCATTAAGTGCTAATGGATCTAATTGTTCTGCAAATGAAGCTGCAAGAGGAGTAACAGCTGTAGGAGCAGGAGAAAATTGTCAAACTTTAGATGGAGATGGATTAACTGTTACTGCAGGTACTTTATCAGCTGATTTAGGAACTAGTATAGTAACAGGTGAAATAACTGATGATACTATTCTAGAAGTAGATCTTGATGCAGTTGATGTTGCAGTTGATGAGGAGTGTTTAACTTATGAGGCTACAGGTTTAGGATTTGAGTGGCAGAGTTGTTCTGCTGGAAGTGGAGATGTAACTGATGTAGGGGATTGCACTACAGGAGCTTGTTTAACAGCTGATGGAACTGGATCTACTATATATTTAGAGGGTTCTACTGCAGATGGATTTGAAACTATTATAGGTACAGATGATCCTACGGCTGATAGAGCTTTTAACTTTCCTAATGATGAATTAGCTGATGATGATGTACTTATAGGAGATGGTGCTGGAAGTCTTATCTATGTTGTTTTAAGTGACTGTGATGGAGTAACTGATGGTATTACTTATGATGTAACTACTAATGTCTTTGGATGTAATACACTAGGAGGACATACTACTGATACTGGTCCTAGTCCAGATTGTAGTGGAACTACTACATATCAGGATGGAGAGGGAGGATGTGATACTTTAGATGCAGGTACAGATATAACAGCTAATTTAGAAGAGGAATTACATTGTGCTGAGCATTCTTCAGTTGATTTAACTTGTTCTGGAGAGACTTTAATATTTGCAGTTGATAGTGTTGATTGGACTGAGATAGTACAAAATAATACTTTAGTAGGGGATCCTACTTTCTTAGTAGATGAATGTTTCTTTATTGCAACTTCATCTGGTGGAGGACTTTTATGTGAAGGATCCATAGCGGATGGAAATGAACAGTTATATTTGTTTCCAGATGTAAATGGATCTGATACTACTAGTCGTATTGTTATAGATAATACTGAAGTAACTAGTATAGATGGAACTGGATTAACTATAAGTAGTGGAATACTTGAAGTTGATCTTGGTACGTCTATAGTTACAGGTGAGATTACTGATGATACTATATTAGAAGCTGATTTTGATGCTACTAATTCTCCTACAGATGAGTATTGTTTAACCTTTGAATCAGGTGCAGGTGGAGATTTTGAATGGCAGGTCTGTTCTGGAGAAGTAACTCTATTAGGATCAGGATCTGATGCAGACTCTACTACAACTGTTACTGGAAGCGGATTAGAGACTATAGGAGGAGCTTTAACTATAATAAGGGGTTGTAGTGATGACCAAGTCTTAGCTTGGAACGAGACTACAGATGTATGGAGATGTGTCACTATTGCTGGAACAGGTATAACAGTAACAGGTGATACATTTGATGTAGATTTAGGTATCTCTATTACTACAGGTGAGATAGTTGATGATGAGATATTAGAGGTAGATCTTGATGCTGTAGATACAGCTTCAGATGAAGAATGTTTAACTTATGAGGATTCTAATTCAGGATTTGAATGGCAGTCTTGTGGAAGTACTAGTTTAGTTGATCCCGGATCAGATGGAGATTCTTCAGTTGGATCTAGTTCTAGTGGATTAGAACTTATAGGTGGGGATATAACTCTTATAAGAGGTTGTGGGGATAATAGAGTACTAATCTGGACAGAATCTACAGATACATGGAATTGTGACTTAATTAGGTTAAGAGATAATGGTAGTGATGCAGATAGTACTACTACTACTACAGGTAGTGGATTAGAGTATATAAATGGAGATTTAACTATAATTAGGGGTTGTGATGATAATGAAGTTCTAAGTTGGGATGAATCTACAGATCAGTGGAGATGTTTAACTTTAGCAGGTGATGGTCTTACAGTTACAGGAGATATATTAGCAGCTGACTTGGGTACATCTATAGTTACAGGGGAAATTACAGATGATACTATTCTAGAGGTAGATCTAGATTTTGTAGACACTGCAGTTGATGAGGAATGTTTAACTTACGAGTCCGGTGGTGGAGGTGACTTTGAGTGGCAAAGTTGTGGAGGAACTGTAACTTTAGTTAATCCTGGATCTGATAATGATAGTACTACAACTGTTACAGCTAGTGGATTAGAGAATATAGGTGGAGTTTTAACCTTAATTAGAGGTTGTGCTAACGAGGATGCTTTAATCTGGGATGAAAGTGTAGATGTATGGGCTTGTGTTGATATAGAAGAGGAAACTCATGCAACTGAACATAAAGATGGAGGAAATGATGAACTTGCAGTTGAGGATTTAGCTACAGCTTGTACTCTTAATCAATTCTTTCAAGCTGATGGGTCTTTAAATGTTGATTGTAGAACTTTAGTAGCTGCAGATATATCAGATCAAAATGCTGGTACAGATATAACAGTTGATTTGGAAGAAGAGGCTCACTGTTCAGAACACTCCTCTGTAGATCTAACCTGTGCAACTGAGACTCTTATATTTGCAGTTGATAGTATAGATCTTGCGGAAATTGTTCAGAATAATACTTTAGGAGGAGATCCAGCATTTCTAGTTGATGAATGTTTCCTAGTGGCAACAGCTACTGGTGGAGGTTTAATCTGTGAAGGATCAACTGCCGATGGAGCTGAGCAACTTTATCTGTTTCCAGATGTAAATGGTTCGGACACTACAAATAGGATAGTGATAGATAATACTCAAGTTACTAGTATTGATGGAGATGGTCTTACTATATCTGGAGGAGTTCTAGTTGCTGATTTAGGTACAGCAATTGTTACAGGTGAGATAACTGATGATACAATATTGGAAGCAGATTTAGATTTAGTAGATACTCCTAATGATGAAGAATGTCTAACCTTTGAGTCTGGTGCAGGTGGAGACTTTGAATGGGAAGTTTGTGCTTCTGTTACTTTAGTAGATCCTGGAAGTGATGGAGATTCTACTACTGGAAATACTCCTAGTGGATTAGAAACTATTGGAGGAGATTTAACTTTATTAAGAGGTTGTAGTGAGGATCAACTTCTAGTATGGAATGAGGGTTCTGATACTTGGGGATGTAATAATTTAATTTTGAGAGATAATGGATCTGATAATGATTCTACAACTACAGTAACTGGAAGTGGATTAGAGTATATTTCAGGAGACCTTACTATAATTAGAGGTTGTGATGATAATGAAGTATTAGGATGGGATGAGGGATCTGATCTCTGGAGATGCTTAACTTTAGCTGGTACAGGTTTAACTGTTACTGATGATATTCTAGCTGCAGATCTTGGTACAGCTATAACTACAGGGGAGATTACAGATGATGAAATTCTAGAAGTAGACTTAGATGTAGTTGATACTGCAGTGGATGAAGAGTGTCTTACGTTTGAATCCAGTAACTCAGGATTTGAATGGCAAACTTGTGGAAGTACTCTTACATTAGTGAATCCAGGTTCAAATGGGGATTCTACAACTACAGTGACAGCTAGTGGATTAGAGAGAATTTCAGGTAATCTTACTATTATCCGTGGATGTTCAGATGATGAGTCTTTAGCTTGGAATGAGTCTAGTGATGTTTGGCGTTGTGTTACTATAGCGGGAGATGGAATTACAGTAATAGGTGATACGTTTGATGTAGATTTAGGTACAGCTATAGATACCTCTGAAATAACTGATGATACTATATTAGAAGCTGATTTAGACTTTGTAGATACTGCAGTAGATGAACAGTGCTTAACCTTTGAAAGTGGAGCAGGTGGGGATTTTGAATGGCAGGATTGTAGTAGTTTAGTTCTAGTGAATCCTGGATCTGATGCAGATAGTACTACTACAGTTACTGCCAGTGGACTTGAGACTATTGCAGGTGAATTAACCTTAATTAGAGGATGTAGTGATGATCAGGTTCTAGTATGGGATGAGTCTACAGATGTATGGAGATGTGTCACTTATAGTACTGGATTAACAGTTACAGGAGATAATATAACTGTAGATTTAGGGACAGCTATAACTACAGGTGAAATAACTGATGATGAAATCCTTGAGGTAGATCTTGATGCTGTAGATGCAGCTATAGATGAGGAATGTCTTACGTTTGAAACAAGTAATAGTGGATTTGAGTGGCAGGACTGTAATGCTGGTATAGTTGTAGGAGATATTACTGATGTAAATGCAGGAACTGATCTTACAGCTGATCTAGAAGAGGAGAATCACTGTAGTGAGCATGCTTCAGCTGATTTGGATTGTTCTACTGAAACTCTAGTATTTGCAGCTAGTTCTGTTGAAACAGGTGAAATTGTAGATGGAACTATTATAGAGGCTGATCTAAATGCCATTGATGCTGCAGGGGATGAAGAGTGTCTAACTTCTGAAGGTACTGGATTTGAGTGGCAGGACTGTGGAGGAACTGTAACTCTAGTTAATCCAGGTTCAGATTCTGATTCAACTACTACAGTTACGGCTAGTGGTCTTGAAGATATAGGAGGTAGTCTAACCTTAATTCGAGGTTGTGCTGATGATGAAGTTCTTATGTGGAATGAGAGTACAGATGTATGGCGTTGTGGTAGTGTATCAGGTACTGGATTAACTGTTACAGGAGATACGTTAGCAGCTGATCTAGGAACTAGTATTATTACTAGTGAAATAACTGATGATACTATATTAGAAGTAGACTTAGATGCTATAGATACAGCTACTGATGAGGAATGTCTTACTTATGAAGCTGATAATTCAGGATTTGAGTGGCAGGCTTGTTCTGGATCTGTTACTTTATTGAATCCTGGAGCAGATGCTGACTCAACTACAACAGTTACTAGTAGTGGACTAGAGGAGATAGCAGGAGCTTTAACTCTTATTAGAGGTTGTAATGATAATGAGTTCTTAGTGTGGACTGAATCTTCAGATGTTTGGGCTTGTAGTGAAGTTCCAGTATTAACTTCTGGCTCAGATGGAGATTCTAGTGTAGTTACAGCTGATGGAGGTTTAGAACTTATAGGAGGTAGGTTAACTTTAATCCGTGGTTGTGATAATAATGAACTGTTGTTATGGATTGAGTCTACAGATTCATGGGATTGTATAACTATAGATGGGGATGGTCTTACTGTTTCAGGTACTACTTTAGTTGTTGATCTAGGTACAGCTATTGATACATCTGAAATTACTGATGATACAATCCTAGAAGCTGACTTTGATGCTACTGATAGTGCAGTTGATGAAGAATGCTTAACATTTGAGAGTGGAGCTGGAGGAGACTTTGAATGGCAAACTTGTGGAGGTGAAGTTACACTAGTAAATCCTGGAGCTAATGCTGATTCAACTACAACTGTTACGGCTAGTGGACTTGAGACTATTGCAGGTAATTTAACTATTATTAGAGGCTGTTCTGATGACCAGGTACTAGGTTGGAATGAGTCTACTGATGTTTGGAGATGTATAACATTAGCTGGGGATGGTCTTACTATGACTGGAGATACTCTATCAGTAGATTTAGGAACAGCTATTGTTACAGGGGAAATAACTGATGGAACTATTCTAGAGGCTGATTTAGATGCTCTAGATGCAGCTGTAGATGAAGAGTGTCTTACTTATGAAAATGATGCCTTACACTTTGAATGGCAGGATTGTAATGGGGGTATAGTTGCAGCAGATATTGGGGATTTAAATGCTAATACTGATATAACAGCTGATCTGGAAGAAGAGGACCATTGTAGTGAACATGCCTCAGTAGATTTGACTTGTTCTACTGAGACTTTGATATTTGCTAGTGGATCTGTGGAAACAGGAGTTATTACTAATGATACAATTTTAGAGATTGATTTAGATGCAGTTGATACTGCTGTAGATGAAGAGTGTTTAACATTTGAGACAAGTAATAGTGGATTTGAGTGGCAGACCTGTAATACAGCTCAAAACTTATTTGAGACTATTACTGATAGTGTCACTAGTTTAGTAGCTGATAGTACTACAGATACTTTTACTGTAGCTGTATCAGGTAATGCAGTAAGTACTATCTTTGATGCTGGTTCTGATACAATGACAATTGTAGTAGATACTAGAAATCTATTTGAAGAGAAGACTGCAATGTTTGTTCAGACAGGAGATGTGGATGTAGCTTTAGATATTGAAAATATTAGGATTTATAATACTTTTGGATCTACTGGAACTATCCAAAATGTGTCTTGTTGGGTTAACACTGTAGGTACCTCATCAGCTATAACAGTTGATGTAAATAAGAATGGAACTACAATCTTTACAACTCAAGGAGGTAGACCTACCCTTGTAGCTTCCGATAACTTTGATACTTCAGATACTCCTGATGTAACGATATTTGCTGATGGAGATTATTTACAGATTGAGATAGATGCTTCAGATTCTGGAGATACTGGTGCTGATCTAACTTGTGGAGTTGACATCAGATTCCGGATCTATGATACGAGTTCATAAAGGAGAGGTAAGTGGATAGAAGAAACTTTCTAGGTAAGTTAGGAGTAGTAGCTCTGGTACCAGCTTTAGCTTCAGTTACAGGTTTTAGTAATCTACCTTTTACTAATTATAATGGAGATTTAGGTAGTAGGTTATATGTTAACTTTAAGAATCCTACTATTGGAGATACTTTAAAAGTCTTTATACCTTTTAGAGGGAAATTTAGAGGTATTAGAGGCCTAGTTTTAGAGGATTCTCTTATAAGTGTTAGTGGAGAGAATGGAATATTAGTATCTGATGCAGAGGTAGAGGCAGAATCTGAGATAATTATAGAAGTTTTAGACATATCTAAAAGTACTAAAATTCTTGAAGCTGTAATTATTATGGAGAGAATTTAAATGCCTCTAAAGAAGTCAGAATCTGATTTTAATTCTGAAGGAGCATTAAATTATAGAAGTGTTAAAGGTCAGATTGAGGTTGACCTTATTATACAAGATGTTAGGGACTATTCAGATATTGAGATTAAACTAGAGTCTTTAGTAAGCCTATTATGGAGTAATAGAGGTACTCCTAATCAAACTTTATTTCTAATTACGGGTAACAGTAAAGATGACTTAGAAAATCTAAGACTACTTATAGAGTCTATTATTAACGAGATCCATCGTGATTGGGCAGCATCTGGTTTGCATGGTTGGTTCTATGAAGCTAACCCACGTTCACCTGAGACTCCTATACTGAGGTACAGCTAATGGCCGATCGGTATTGGGTTGGTGGAACTGCTAGCTGGGACGCTACTGCTGGTAGCAAATGGGCTACGTTTTCGGGAGGCGGTGGAGGTGCGGCAGTACCAACATCATCAGATGACGTGTTTTTTGATGAGGCATCAGGTTCTGGTGACACAGATATTGGATCAGGTACTGTTTGCAAAGATATTAATTGCACCGGCTATACGGGCACTATATCAGGTCCATTTCAATGGATAGTTTCGGGTTCGTTAATATTGGCTTCTGGAATGACTTTCTCTTTTTCTGGTGAATTGGAGATGAATTCTACAGGAGCGGAAACCATCACCACGGCGGGGCTAACACTTGAGGGTAGCGCACTCACAATTAACGGGGTGGGAGGCACTTTTACTTTACAAGATTCTTTAACCGGGGATAGCTCTCTCGTTCTCTTCCTTGTTAACGGAACATTCGACGCTAACAATTTCGCCGTCACCGTTGGGAGATTTGATTCTTCAAACTCAAACACACGCACCCTCACGATGGGCAGCGGACTTTGGACAATAATAGGTGGCCTTGGCACTGAGTGGAATATCGCCACTACCACCAACCTCACGTTCAACAAAGATACCGCCAATATTATTCTTAACAATGGCTCAAGCAATACCAAGGATTTTTCTGGCGGTGGGCTTACCTACAACGATATTAAGTTTTCAGGGTCGGGTACGGGTTCTTTTGATATAGTTGGTTCCAATACATTCGCAACATTCGAGGTTGACACTCCACCCCATACGGTTCGCTTTACGGCTGGAACAACCACGACAGCGACAACGTGGACGATTGGAGGAAGTTCTTACGCTGCGCTAATGACTCTTCAGAGTGTCACGGCGTCCGCCCATACTCTAGAGAAAGCTGGAGGAGGTTCGGTTGACCTCTCGTTTATCAAGGTCACTAACTCTACAGTAGACGCGTCTCCGGTATGGACTGCTACAAACGGCCTTGACGGTGGAGGTAATACCAACTGGATAGGGCTGCTTGGTGCGTTCTTCATGTACCTTCGGGACGCAGCGGAGACCGTCGAGATAAGTCCCAGTGTTGATTCAGCCTGGGAAGCTTCTTTTACCGAGTTTGCTAGGTGTGTAGCGTTCCACGCAACTGCGCCAGGGGTAGATACTCTAGGTGATGTGGGCTTCACTGATGGTAACGCCGACGACCAGGACGTTTGCTGCCGTCAGTACGTGAGCGGTGGGCTAGCGGAGGGGATCGTGATAAGCGGCTCCCAGGCTATTAAATTGCAGCTACGACTTCTAGAATCGGAGGGACAGAATAATATTTTCCTAACCGTGGGAATTCGCATTATTGCGGCTAACGGAACTACAGTCCAAAAGACAATGCTGGAGGTTACAAGGGACGCCAACGAAATGGCTGAAACTCTAGTAAACCGTCAGTTTACGGCAACAAGCGTAAGCGGAGACTATACGATGGTTGAGGACGATCATCTTGTAGTAGAAATAGGAGTTGCTGGTAATCCTGTTGGTGGAACTCCAGACCATGACTGTACGCTCCGTCTGGGTGATGATAATGCTAGTGATCTACCAGAAGATGACACGTCAACAAGTGACTTTAATCCCTGGCTATTGCTTGTTGATGCATTACCATTAAAGGTAGCAGTTCCAGCTACTAGTCAAGCCTACGCATTTTGGTTTTAGGAGATATAGTACTTATATGATCTGCTTCATATTGATTTAGATTTTTAGATAAAGTTAAAGTTTTATTAGTAAATTAAGGGGAAAGGTTTATAGAAGTATGGTTATAGAAAAAGATATATGGAAGAATAGAATTAGACCAGAGGATTCTGAGGAAGGTATATTTGCAACTATCTACTAAAAAATCTGCCAGGAAGTATTATCTAGATTCTGGTCTGGAAGATAACTCATGATCTGTACACTGGAGGGAGTCATGGGGTCTGGAAAGAGTTTAACTGCCTGTGCTCTTGCAAAGTCAGACTTTGATAGAGGAAGAGAGATTGTAACTAACAATAGATATCAGTTTCCTTCTACTCCATTTGATACTGTTTATTTTGTAGATCATATGGCTGAGGAAAATGTTCTAGAGAATATTACTTTAGTTTTAGATGAGGCTTATCTATTTGTCGACTCAAGAAGTTCTCAAACTAAATTAACTAAGTTATTTACTTACTTTGTGGCGCAAACAAGAAAGCGTGGAGTAGATATGTATGTCTGTATCCACCATATTGATACTGTAGATAAAAGGTTAAGGAGAGCTATTGATATTAGGGGTACTTGTAGATATAGAAAAGAAGATCCTTGCAAGAAATGTAAGGGAGAAGGTGTTTTATCTAAAACAGGAGAAATATGTCCAGAGTGTCTGGGACGAGGCGAGACAGGTTATGTAACTGTTAGTTTCTTTGATATGCGGTCAGGTAAAAGAAGTAGAATAAAAATTCATGGACCTACTTTCTGGGGATTATATGATACTAGAGAGTTAGTTGCTCCTACTGGGAAATCTTTGAATATTAATCGAGAGGATCTGTAAGAGGGGAAGGTTTATGGTAGCTGAAAGAGTTTATATCTTAAGTGAGTTAGGTAAAAGGAGAGGATCAGATGCAAAACCTGAGGGAAGGGATCCAATAATAGATTATATCTATTCTCATAGGACTGTTAGATTAGGGGAACTATCATCAATGTTAGGTCAAGATGAAATGGCAACTAGACAGACTCTTAGGCCTTATCTTAAAAGAGGCTTAATACAGGAGTTAACTCAGTAGAGGAATAAAATTATGGGATTTTTAGATAGGTTTAAAGGCAGTAGTGCTGTTAGTATAGAGCAACTTGAGGATGATCTAGATAGAACCCAACTTAAGTCTCAAATTGCTAGTGGAGAAGCTGAGATAGCTGAAAGACAGGCTATAGTTAAGGAACTACAGTCTAAATATGGTAAAGGCTGGAAAGGTATATTAGGTCTAAAAGGTATGCCTTCATTACCATCTTTAAGATCTGTATTGCACGGAGTAGGTAATCCTAAGTTAGCTCAAGCAGCTAATAATGAAATTAATGGAGGAACTACTGGAGGAATTAGAAAGCAGATGTTGTTAGGAGGAGATAAGTTAAGACAGCCTAATAGTGGAAGTAAGTTAATGAATGTAACTAGTGGAGATAAATTGAAAGATGTAATTAGTGGGGATAAATTGAAGGATGCAACTGCTGCAACTAAGTTAAGGAAGCTTTAATGAGTAGAGAGACTGAATATACAGTAGTAATACCTTGTTTAAATGAAGAGGGGAATATAGGTAGATTAGTTAAGACTTTATTAGCTCAAGATTCTAAGTGTAGAGTATTAGTTATGGATAATAGGTCTACAGATCAAACTTTAGTTGAGGCTAAATTAGAGGGTGCTACTGTTTTAACTTTAGATGGATCTGTAAGTGATATAATTAAGAAAGGTATCTTTTATAGTTCTACTGAGAAAATTATAATTATGGATGGAGACTGGTCTCATGATCCTAGGATAGTTCCTCAGATGGTAGAGAGTCTTAAGATTCATGATATGGTTTATGGATATAGAAGTGGAAGTAAGGATAGTTTAATAAATAGGGGAATTAGTCTTCTAGGTAAGATTCAATCCTTTTTATTAGGTCCTATTATTAAAGATAGAATGACAGGATTCTTTGGAGTTAGACGTTTAAATGTTACTGGAGTTAAATTAAATCAAGGTCCTAAACCTTTTCTTGAGTATTTTGTAAAGTCTAAGCCTTCTTCAATTATAGGTATTCCTTATGAATTTAAGAAGAGGGAAGTAGGTGAAAGTAAGCTAGGTCGTTCTACTATACTGTTTACAGGTTTATTTCAGTTATTTAAGTTGCATATTCATAAGTACTATCAGTTTGTTAAGTATATATCTGTAGGAGGAAGTGGGTTTCTAGTATTTTTGGGTCTTTTGCTCTTGTTTAAAGAACTTATAGGTTTACCTTACTTTACTGCTGCATTAATATCAGGTTCTATATCCTTTTTCTATAACTTTACTGGACATAAGATCTGGACCTTTGCTTTAGATGACCAGATACCTTTAAGATCTTTGCCTAATACTATTTGGAACTTAGGGCATGATAATGATGATGGGGACTTTGATTGGTGGGAGTGGACTAGTGGATTACCTCATAAAAGGTTTAAAAAGACTTTGGGTAGGCATATTAAAGATTTGGCAGGAGATGGGGACAGTATTCTTTCTCTTGGTTGTGGCTCCTCTCCTATACTTAATCTATTTGATGGACAGAAAGTTGGAGTAGATATTAATCCTGAGAAGATTAATTTCTTCCGTGAGCATACTAATGCTAAATTGATGACAGGTGATATAGGTAAATTAACTACTGATAACTTTGATGGACAGAAGTTTGATATAATTCTTTGTAATGAAGTAGTTGAACATCTTGAAGGAGAGGATTATTGGTCTTGTATAAATCTAGTTTCAGATCTATTAAAACCTAATGGTAGATTTATTTTATCAACTCCTGATACTAGTAATAAAGTTGGCAGTTTTGTGGAAAATTTCTTACATGGGGAGTTTCATACTAATCTAATGACTGCTAAAGAAATGGTAGAAGATATTGAAGACAGGACAGGACTTGTGTATATTGAGAGTAGGAATTTTCTATGGGATAAGATTCATCTATTTGTGAAAGGTGAACCCCAGGTAGAGGAAGTAAGACAGGTTATGTTTACTAATGTATAAGTATGAAATAACTGATAAAGGTAGAGAAAAGCTTCAGGAATATAGAGAGTCTAGTTCTGGAAGACCAGCTGATATGGCTGAAGGTGAGATTCTATATTGGTTAGATAGATCTTCTGAAGAGGGTAATGATTTTATATATAATAATAGAGGTACCTGGCGTATAGATGGATTAGGAAGTACTCGTAGAAGAGGATATATTGAGAGAGTTGAAGATAAGTAATGACTCAGAGATATGGTGGAATCTTCCCTGTATTATCTACTAGAGACTTCCAGTTTCTAACTTTCTTAACTCAGAATGAACCTTATAGAGGTTTTGAGGAGGAACCTGGTTTATCTGAGATGTCTAAATCTGATCTTTTAGATACAGTTCAGAGTTTTAGAGATAAGACTAAGGAACAGATAGAACTTTTTAGATGGGTTAAAAAACCAGATGAAGATTTTATAGAAAGTGTAAGATATTCTAGAGAGGCCTTAGCTAGATTAGATTCTATATTAAAGAAACTGAAGAGGTAGTTTAGTGACTTTAGTATTACAGAAAGAGTATATTCAGGTAAGTTTACTACTTTTAGTAGTATCAGTTGTGTACTTTATGGGTATAGCACCTGATATGACTTGGATGGGTCTAGCAGGAGATTCTCCTAACTATGTTAGTAGTAGTGTCTTATTCCAGAAAGCTTTTCTTGCAGGTTATCCTTTTTACATTATAGTAGGTTGGATATTTGAGAGGATGCCCTTTAATGAGTATTGGAATTTAGGTTTACTATCAGCTATCTCTACAGTAGTAACCTCCTACTTTATTTATCTAACTATAAAACTATTCACAGGTAGAGGTATATATCCGTTTATAGGGATGATAGCTTATCCAGCAGCATTTCTAGTCTGGACACAGTCTGTTATACCTGAAGTATATACTTTTAGTACAATGTTAATGGTAATGGGTACTTATTTTACTTTTAAGGGAGTAAGAGAGGATCAAAAGTATCTATATATTGCAGCAGCAGTATTTGGTCTGTCTTTAGGTACTCATCCTTTAGTAGTGTTTGCCATAATTCCTTGTATCATTTATGTCAGAAGGAGTATGAAGGATAAGATAATAGCTTTAAGGCTAGTATTGATAGGTCTAGTAGGTATGTTATCCTATCTACAGGTTATATTAGATAACTCAAATGCTAGTTTTGTTGAGGTAGGGATAGGGGAAAAGATAAAGTTAACTTTAATCTCTCTTGATTATGTTGGAGGTTTATCTGCCATACCTATTCAGCCTACTATTGATAGATTTCAAGACGCAGGTATAGTTTTATTATTATCTATAGGAATCTTAATACCTTTTTTCTTTTATATAAAAAAGTCTTGGGGGGAATATAAGAAGGAGTTTATAGTATTATTGGTAGCAGGTTGTGGACCTGGATTAGTCTATCTACTAGGATTTCCTCCTCAGTGGGTTACTTATATGGTTCCCTTTATAGCATTTATTTGTATCTTTGCAGGTATAGTTGCAAAGGAGTTTCCTTATAAAGAAGCTGGGTATGTAGCAGTAACAGTAGGAGTACTTTTATTAGGTACTAATCTCTTAAGGTATGATATTGGTAGAAGTATTGATGTGGAACCTACCTCAATGAGGCGTGCATATATGCAGCTTGACAAATTAGATGATAATGTAATAATATATACACATACTTGGGGACATATGAGTGTTTTAGTTGATACTTATAACAAGATGAATGGACATAGGCTTATACCAGTTGATATAGCATTAAG
>SDBV01005849.1_pt1 | contig 17228 bp, 18 predicted proteins | sample 2277081 | NCBI WGS metagenome assembly SDBV01 (sample SAMN10402039, study PRJNA504765) | marine sediment metagenome | isolation source: marine sediment core GS10_PC15, 223 cmbsf | place: Arctic Ocean: Southern Knipovich Ridge | collected 2010 | reverse complement strand
ATATTGGGGAAGAAGAATAAGTTTGCCGAAAAAGAATATTTACCTTTACCACTTAAAAAATAATTTCAAACAATTACTCTGTTCATAGTCCACTAATTCTTAACGGGTTCACCGAATATTTACCAACACAAAATACACAGAAGGTGAATTTATAATGACTGAAAACGGATCCTCTGTCAAATGTAAAATAGACAGAATTGAAACAACAAATGAATGTTTATCCAGTCGGGCCGGGTTAACCATAATTACAAGATATCTTCGAAGTATTGGAATTGTAAAATTTCTTGCTCAAGGTTTTCATTTCTAAATAGAAGCAGCAAGGGTACTTCGCTTTTATCTATCTTTCATAAGCTAATCTGTTTTTTTTAGTAGAACTCTGCAGTTTCATCTTATCTGGGAACGAAGCATTTCCGCTATGCCAATTGTGCTTGTAACATAACAACAAAATTAATAGCCGAATGAAAAGGACTCTATCCCCTTTTTAAATAATCAGAGCCGTTTATTAAAAGGCAATAAAACATGTCTGAAATTATACTCTTAAATATTAAAGCGAGCGAAATACGTTCCAATCTGGATGATATCAGGTTCTTTCTTCCTCAAGCCCCCGACACGAAAACTATCGCCTCCGCCCAGATATGAAAAAAAGTAGTGTGGTTTATTGGGCGCTTACAACTATTGACTACTTACGTTTCTCATAATAATTCTATCAATTATTTTGTTTACAACATCGTTAGGCGTAAGTAAAAGGAGAAATCATGAAATATTTATTAGCGAAAATACTTCAAAAAGTATATGTCATGTCTATTCCCAAGCGTATTAGCACGAGTCTGTCAGACAATCAGGCATATCCGCAAGTATGTATAAAAGCCAGTAATGATTATAGATTCTTCAATAATTTCAGAAGAAACACAATCTATAATAAAATATTAGAGCATATTTCAGAAGAGCTAGGTAAGAAATATCTTCAATTAATATCTAATGATTCAGATATTTTGTCCTCATTAAATAATTTCAAACCCAATGATTATTATGGCAATCCAAGAGTTTATAAATATCCCGGTATTGGAATGATTTCACCAACTACTCTTAGATATATTAAGGTGCTTGTAGATCTAAAGAAGTATTTCCAAACATTAGATAAGCTGAATATATGTGAAATAGGTGTTGGATACGGTGGACAGTGTCGGGTAATTAACGCCTATTATAAGCCCTCTACATATAGCTTGATTGATATACAGCAAGCCCTTGCGCTTACTCAAAGATATTTAGATTACTACATTCTTCATTCGGTTTTGGAGTACAAGACGATGAATGAACTATGCGAAAGAAATTATGATTTAGTGATAAGCAATTATGCCTTTACAGAATTATCCCGAGATGTACAAGATGTTTACTTAAACAATGTAATCCTAAAATCAAAGAGAGGTTATATAACATATAACGAAATTACGCCAAGCGAGTTCAATTCTTACAAGTCTAATGAATTAATTGAGATGATTCCTGGCTCCAAGATAATGAAGGAAGAACCTCTTACGCACCAAAAGAATTGCATAATTGTTTGGGGAGAAGATGCCTAACCCTTATATATCAGGTAGTTGTCAAGAGACAAATATACTCTTGACAACAGAATAGTTGCGTGTTTTCTCTTTATGCTATAACGAGGTGGGAAGGAAGCGGAGTGATCCAGTTTCTTTACTATCTTACAGATGGGTCAATTCTGCTAAACGCTATAGAAACGCACATCGAATATATACTGTTGATATGATTAGAGAGTATTTTGAAGGTTTTCAACTATTGAAATTTTCACTAATACCGGATGATAATAAGGATGAAATTGGTATAGTTGAAAATCCGGCTAAGGAAATGCTTGATAAAAAGGTATATGCATGCGGTTGTTTTTTGTATACAAAATGATGAGAATTATTAGAAAAGTTTTCGGACTAAGTAAAAATGATACAGAAGCGATTTACCGGTATAGATATGAAAAATTATTAGATTATTATGAAGCATATCGAAAAGTTGACAGGTTGAACTACGTAAAGAGCACTGTATCATGTGTAATATTTTCAAAGGATCGTCCGCTTCAGCTATACTCTCTGTTGAAAAGTATGCTTCAACATGTAAACAATCTTTGTAAGGTAATTATTCTGTATGATGTTTCATCTGAAGATTTTAATCGGGCCTACAATGAAATGCGAATGGACTCACTATCTGACCTATTTCATTTTATAAAGCAGACAGATTTCAAGCAAGATCTTATTAATATTCTTGAAAATCTAAATACTGAAAAGCTTTTCTTTCTGGTTGATGATATTGTTTTTACCGAATCGTGTGATTTACAGAAAATCATCGCTATTGATTCCAATCGGTATATTCTTAGCCTCAGGCTAGGGGAAAATATTGAATATTCTTATACAGTAGGAAGAGATCAGAAAAAGCCGGACTTTTTCAAGTCAGAAGATGTTTGCGATTTGCTTTACTGGGAATGGAGAAATGGAGATATTGATTGGGGATACCCTCTGTCAGTTGATGGTAATATATTCTTTACGAAAGAGATTCTTTGTATGACTTCAACTCTTGATTTTTTGGCTCCCAATTCGTATGAAACAGAACTTCAGATATTTAATGATATTCTTTTCAGAAGATGTGGTGTCTGTTATAAAAAATCAAAAATTGTGAATATTCCGATCAATAAAGTACAGAATGAAAATACAAACAAAGCTGGTATTATTCAGACGAATTATCTTTTGGATAAATGGAGAGAAGGTTATATGCTTGATATTGGTAAGTTATACGGATTGAATAATTATTCAGCACATCAAGAGATAGAAATTGAATATGTGAAAAGATAAGTAGGGACTATTAATGCCAAAAATTACTGTGTTAATGCCTGTTTATAATACAGAAAAATATATAGAAGATGCTGTTTTCAGTATTTTAAATCAGTCTTTTGTAGATTTTGAATTACTTATTATTAATGATGCATCCACAGATGAAAGTGTCTCGAAAATTGGAAAATATACTGATAAACGGATTAAGTTAATTACTAACAATAAAAACCAAGGATTAGCAAACGTCCGGAATATAGGATTGAAGCATGTCAATACAGAATATATTGCATTTCTCGACTCCGATGATATAAGTAACCACAGGAGGCTGGAAAAGCAGTTCCATTTTCTTGAAAATAATCCTGATTATGTCTTATGCGGTAGCTGGGTCAAAACTATTGGAAAAGAAAGGCATATTTGGAAGTACTGTAGTGACGATAAGCTGCTAAAAAGCCAGTTTATTTTTTCAGATCCAATTGCAACTTCATCGGTAATGTTAAGAAAAAATGTGCTTATAGATAACAATCTTTTTTTTGATACTTCCTTTCCACCATGTGAGGACTATGACTTGTGGGAGAAGGTATCCAATTATGGTAAAATCTATAATATTCCGGAGATATTAACTTATTATAGGATTCATGATGCACAGACATCTACAAGTGATGAAAAAAAGAAACAATTAATAGAAAATGACTGGAGAGTCCAGAGAAGGATCCTTAAAAAGCTTGGAGTAGAAATAGAACAAGACCTAGAAGAGTTACATAAAATGGTGCGATGGGAGATTTTAGAAAAATCGCGTAAGAACTATTATGAAGCAAAAAAGTGGCTGATTAGGCTTCGTGGATTTAATAAAAAAAGTGGAATATTTGATCAGACAGCTTTTACCAGGGTAATATCTGAGAAATGGTATAACTTATTGAAAAACTCGTCCTTATCAAAAAAAGAGTTATTCAGTGAGTATCTGCATTTCCCTTTAAGGAGAAGTCTTTTCTTAAGCAAAAACAAAGTGATTGATTTAATTAGAAAAGTCAGAGTACTTTTAAAATGGGTTATTGGATGATCGGAAAAAAAGTATTAGTTTCAGGTCACTTTGGAAAATATGGTGGAACGAGAACATACATGATTAACCTCCTTGAATTATTGGCTAAAAATAATTTTGATGTTGTTGTGGCATTATTGAGAGAAGATCCTGAATTTATTAAATTAGCAGGGAAATATAGTTTCGAATATTTAATTATTCCACAGGAAAGCAGCTTTCTATCAATTCAAAGAAGGATCCCCATTGTCAGATTTGTTATTAACCTGTTATCGAATACGATTGAATATTTCAGGTTCAGGAAATTAATTGCAGAGTATAATCTTGATCTGGGAATATTTTCGGGTTGGGCGCCGACAGATAGATTCGGAAGCTTTATCCTTCTCCCATTCAGCAAGATCTGTGTAGTACATTCCTATCCGGTGGATGCCCTTAGAAAATCTGTGAGAAGTATCTTAAATAAAAAAATTGGCAAGAATAGTCTTCTTCTGACAGTTTCAGAATATTCAAAAAAAACTATCATAAAATACTGGTTGAATGGAGAAACATATAATAATTGTCGTGTAATATATAATGGAGTAAAAGATGGCTATTCTGCAAATGTTGATAAGAAAAAGAAGAGGATGGTATTAACTGTTGGCCATACGGTATGGTATAAGAATCCTTTAATGTGGATTGATATCGCCAAGCGGACTATTACCCAATATGATAAAGATATTGATTTTATTTGGGCGGGAGACGGGGAATTATATTCAAGATGCAAAGAAGAAGTTTCCAAGGATTGGGAAAAGAACATTAAGTTTATTGGTTTTTCATCAGAAGTAGAGAAATTATATTCAGAGGCTACTATCTATTTTCAACCAAGCCAACTGGAAAGCCATGGCATATCAGTTGTCGATGCCATGAAACACCACATTCCATGTATCGTATCAGATAAAGGTGGGCTAATGGAGTGTGTTACAGACACGAAGGAAGGATTTGTTGTATCTTTGGATGACCGCAAGAATGTAGTGAATAAAATAAAACTGCTTCTAAATAATAGCATTTTACAAAAGGAAATGGGAGAAAATGCAAGGAAAAAGTATGAAAGCAAATTTAGTTATGAACTTTGGGAAAACAATACTTTAAAAGAAATTAAAAAGTTATTAGAGTGATCAAGTGATCACTGTGCAATAATCATATAGCTAATAAAAAACAAAGAGAATGAAGTTTGATGGATAGAATAAATACTCCGATATTATTTCTAATTTTCAATCGCCCCGATACAACTTCAGAAGTATTTAAAGAAATAAGAAAGGCAACCCCAAAAAAGTTATTTATTGCTGCAGATGGATCAAGACCTAACATCCCTGGAGAAAAAGAAAAGTGTGACGAGGTCAGGAAAATTATTGAACATATTGACTGGGATTGTGAAATAAAAACTCTTTTCCGGAATGAAAATATAGGCTGCAAATCCGCAGTAAGTGGCGCCATTAGTTGGTTTTTCAATCATGTGGAAGAAGGAATAATTTTGGAAGATGATTGTAAGCCTAATGAGTCATTTTTCTCTTTTTGTCAGATAATGTTAGATAGATATCGCGATGATAATCGAGTAATGATGATATCAGGAACAAATTATCTTTTTAATACAGAAAAGGATTATAAAATAGATTATTTCTTCTCAAGGTATTATGCAATATGGGGATGGGCTACGTGGAAAAGGGCTTGGAAAATGTATAATATTGAGATGAAAAAGTGGCCATACTATAGAAAAAAGAACTACTTGTGGAATATTTATAGAAACTGGAAAATTGAGTTCTTTTTTAGAAATATGTTTGATCTCGCGTACACAAACAAAGTGAATACTTGGGATATACAGTGGGTATATACATGTATATTCCAGAATACATTAGCAATAGTGCCAATCTATAACCTGATATCGAATATTGGGGAAGATGGTACTCATACTGGCAATCGCAAGAGCAGATCTATTCGTATGCCAACTCGAATGATTGAAAATAACTTTTTAGAAGATCAAATAGATGTTGTTTGTAACTATGAGCTAGATGAAATTACTATGAGAAATATTTTAGGAAACAGAAATATTATCGATAATATTAAAAATATACTAAAATATTACCTAAAAAGATAAATAGAATGATATATAGAATAATTGCTAAAATTAAAAGGATGCTAAAATTAAAAGAAATAAACCAAAGCCGTATTGCCAGGTTTAAGGATAATTATAAAGGAAAAAGAATATCTATAGAGAAGCTTCCCAGAAATACTATTGCTATAATTGTTCCATGCTATAAACATAAACAGTATCTAAACACATGCTTGGAAAGCATTTTAAATCAAACAAAATTACCAAATGAAGTAATAATTGTTGATGACGACCCACAAAGTAATATAAAGGGGATTATAAATGATTTTGAAACAAAGGTATTAGGAAAAAGCCTGAAACTAAAAGTCTTTAATAACCAGAAGAATATTGGGCAATCAGCTAGTATCAATAAGGGATTGGATATTGCAGAAAGTGATTTGATAATGATTATGAATGATGATGATTATCTGATGCATGATGCAGTTGAATATGTTTTCAAAATATTTAAAAAATATATTCAAATGGCCATGTTTGGTGCTACATGTATACCATTTACTAGTGATTATGAATTATATACAAATAAAACAAATATCGCTGATTATAAGAAACTTCAAATTACGGTACATAATCCGGAACATGTCGTGAATTATAGAAGGTTTAATGATTTGAATATGACGCATTCCGGGTGTACTTTTCTAAAAGAGGCAGCTTTATCAGTGGGTGGATACTATCCAAAAATAAAGCGAATTGTACCATTTTCCGACAGGGATTTTCAGTTGAGGTTAAATTCATTATATCTTGTGGCTTGTTCTTATGATGTTCCCTTCAGTTTTTGGAGAAGTAACAGTAGTGTTGATTGTGGAAAAAATTCTTAATAGGATAATGAGTAATGAAAGTACATGATGATACTTTGTATTTCAATAATGCAAGGCCCGAGATAGTAGATCTAGTGCCATCTGATTCAAGAAGAATTCTTGATGTTGGCTGTAATAATGGGAGTTTCGGCAAGATAATTAAAGAAAAACTCAATGCTGAAGTATGGGGAGTAGAGTTAAACAAGACCGCGGGTGAATTTGCAATTTTAAAACTGGATAATGTAATAATTGGTGATATTAACGAAGTATTGCCGGAGCTTCCCAATGGTTACTTTGACTGTATCTGTTTCAATGATGTGATTGAACATCTCATCGATCCTTGGCATTTGTTAATGTCCATAAAGGAAAAACTAACGGATGAGGGAATCATTATCTGTTCCATCCCCAATATTCGACATTCTTCAATTCTAAAGGAATACCTTTTCAAAGGAGAATGGAATTACCAGAACTCTGGAATACTGGATTGGACTCATTTGAGATTATTTACCTATAAGACTATTATTAAAATGTTCTCTAATTTAGATTATGAAATACTAAAAATTAAAGGAATCAATCCTACCGGTTCGTTAAAATATAAGATTTTAAATTTTCTGCTTTTTAATTTAATTTGGGATAGTAGATATCTTCAGTTTGCTTGTATAGCAAAACCTGCAAGTAAAAAATAAAATGGTTAGTATCTTAAGTAATATAGGAACTATTTTAATAATAATATTAAAATCATTTAAAAGGCAATATTTTTCTAGGTTTGTTAGAAATTATTATAGAACAAATTATTCTCAAAATGTGCTGATCTCATATTTAACTCATCCATTCAGAAAAGGTACACATTTAAGTCATACGAATACTTCGGAATCTTTGACTATTGCAAGGGTGTTACGTGATCTTAATTTTAATGTAGATATTGTTGACTATTATAATGAATATCCAATAGATTACTCACGATATGATATCATTTTTGGCTTTGGAGAACCTTTGATCAATAGTTTTTATCGTCGAAAAAGAAAAATATTAACAATCTATTACGGAACTGGTATGCACGTTTGTCATCAGAATCATGCTACTCTAAAACGTATTAAAGAAGTGTACAGTAAAAAGGGCCAATGGATACTCGAATCGGGAAGAATAGTAGATAAAGCCTGGTCGGTACAAACCTCACTGGTGGATTCTATCATTGTTCTTGGAAATAAAATTGCTCAGCAGTCATATAAAAAATATTTTCAGAAAACAGTGCATATAGTCCAAGCATCATTTTATTCAATACATGATCCATTTGATATAATTAATGAAAGAGAATATAAATCGGCTCAGAAACATTTTTTATGTTTTAGCGGGTCTGGTTTTATTCATAAAGGTATAGATTTACTGCTAGAGACTTTCAATCTTTTACCTAAGTTGCATCTTCATATATGTGGACCAATAGAAAAAGAGGAAAAGTTTAAATCAGTCTATTATAAAGAGCTTTATGAATTACCAAACATCCATACTTATGGTTTTATTAATATAAAATCAAAGTTGTTTACGGAATTATTGATAAAATGTGCATTTACTATATTTCCATCCTGTTCGGAAGGAGGGAGTGCTTCAGTTATAAACGTTATGGGTAATGGTGGATTAATTCCGATTGTAAGTAGAGAGGCAACAATTGAAATAAAGGATTTTGGTATTTTAATTGATGAAATAAGTAATGAAGGAGTAAAAGAAGCTATTTTAAAAGCTAAATTCCTAAGCGAACAGGAGGTAGCAGAACGAAGTATTAAATGCGCACAAGATACAATAGTAGAGCATTCAATAGAAAGGTTCTCTACAAGCATATATAAAACTTTAAAGAAAATTATTAACGACCAGTATGGTGTGTAAAATTTGCGGCAAAGAGGTTAAGGAATATCAAAGAGCAAAGATATTAAATAAATACACTATTTCATATTATTATTGTGAAAAATGTAATTTTTTACAAACCGAAAATCCTTTTTGGTTAGAAGAAGCATATCTAAATCCCATTAATAGTACAGATACAGGTATCTTGGATCGTAATTATAAAAATGCCAAGATAGCCTCTTTTCTTATATTGCTATTATTAAACCGTAGAGGAATATTTGTTGATTTTGCCGGGGGATTTGGGATATTCACAAGAATGATGCGTGATATTGGTTTTGATTTCTACTGGCTTGACTCCTATGCTGAGAATATCTTCGCAAGGGGATTCAAGTATAAAGATATCGGAAACAAAGATGTTGAGCTGGTAACTGCATTTGAATGCTTTGAGCATTTTAGCCAGCCGCTTAATCAAATTGAAACAATTCTTGAGATTTCAAATAGCATTTTGTTTACTACTGAATTATTGACAAAAGAAGTACCAAAGCCCAACACATGGTGGTACTATGGTCTAGAGCATGGACAGCATATTTCATTCTACTCTGTTAATACACTAAGCTACATAGCTGAAAAATACAGATTGCAATTATATACAGATGGAAAGTATTACCATATTATGACAAAAAGAAAAATAAATCCGTGCATTTTCAGGGCCATTATTAAATTAAAAAGCTTGTTATACCTTCCAATGATAAAAGCCGTTTTAAAGAGTAAAACATTTGAAGATATGTATAAAGTAAAAGAATTATTGACAAATAATAAGATAGTAAATTGATAATGTTATACAATCATCATGTGCTTTTTTAAAAAAAGTACGGAGAAGAATCAAGGTATTTATATTCATGAACAATACGCAATTACATTAATAAATATAAATTGCGCATAAATCTAATTAAAAAAAAGGTAAATAAGTACAGAGTTTTAGTTGGAAGCTTAAGTCATAATAAATTAAATCGGTGCATATTAGTCTACTGAAATAGCTTCGCAATAAAACGATATAACTATTATGGAAAGATATCTAATTACTGGGTTCTCAGGATTTGTAAGCTGGCATTTCTTAGAATTCCTTGAGAATATAAAACAAAGAGCAGTTATAATGGGTATTGATATTATAGAACCAGATATGCGCAATAACTCTTTTAAATACATTGATTGCGAATTTGAGAAAATCGACCTATTATCATTAGAAGAAATAGAAAGGGTTATTTCAAGGTTTAGACCGGATATTATTATACATCTAGCATCAATAAGTAGTGTTGCTTTGAGCTGGAAGAAACCTGTGTTAAGCTTTAAGAATAATATAAATATATATCTAAACATTCTTGAAGCTATTAGAGAGCTGAAATTAAATACAAGGATTCTCTCTGTTGGCTCTTCAGAAGAATATGGAGATGTTAATATAGAAGATTTACCTCTAAAAGAAGATCATTTATTGGAACCAATAAGTCCTTACGCCGTTGCAAGAGTATCCCAAGAACTCATCTCTAAAGTCTATCTAAACGGTTACGGAATAGATATTGTAATGACTCGCTCCTTCAATCATATCGGTCCAAGACAGAAAGAAATATTTGCAATTCCTTCGTTTGCAAAGCAATTGGTCAATATCTATCACGATAGACGAGGATGTGGTGAATTGGTGGCGGGTGATGTTTCAATTGTAAGAGATTTTATTGATGTAAGAGACGTGGTATCCGCATATTATAGAATAATCCATGAAGGTAAAACAGGAGAAGTATATAACGTATGTAGTGGGAAAGGATATTCACTATTAGAGATTATAAATAAAATGGCATCCATCTTAAAAATAAGGGTGGATATTAAAGAGGTTGAGAACTTAATTAGGCCAAACGACAATAAAGTTATTATCGGATCAAATGAAAAATTAAGCAAAGAACTTGGTTGGGAATCAAAGCATGATTTAAATGATAGTCTAAATGACATAATTAATTACTGGAAGTTAGAAAGTTATGATTATGAATTTGATCAAATTAGCTCTACGGAAAAAAACCATCGATAAGGAGATATTTTGAAAGGAATTATCCTTGCTGGTGGAGCTGGCACACGGCTATACCCTATAACACAAGTCGTCTGCAAACAACTTCTACCTGTGTATGACAAACCGATGATATATTATCCTCTTTCAGTGCTTATGCTATCTGGAATAAGGGAAATATTGATTATTTCAACACCAATTGATTTGCCTAAGTTTAAAGAATTGTTGGGTAATGGAAGCGAGCTTGGGTTGTCTTTTTCCTATAAAGAACAGAAAGAACCAAGAGGTCTTGCAGATGCCTTTTTAGTAGGTGAAGATTTTATTAGTAATGAGCCAGTTTGTATGATACTTGGCGATAATATTTTTTATGGTCATGGATTACCTGATTTGCTTACGGATGCTACAGTTCCAAAAAATGGAGCTACTGTCTTTGGCTACTATGTAAATGATCCGCAACGGTATGGTGTTATAGAATTCAATAATGAAGACAATGTTATATCGATTGAAGAAAAACCAAAAAAACCGAAATCAAACTATGCTGTAACAGGACTCTATTTTTATGATAATTCCGTAGTAGATATTGCTAAATCTCTAGAGCTTTCATCTCGCGGAGAGTTGGAAATTACCGATTTGAATAGAGTTTACCTTGAAAAGGGTAATTTGCATGTAAAACTAATGGGTAGGGGCTTTGCCTGGCTGGATACTGGGACACATGCTTCTATGGCTGAAGCAACAGCATTTATAAAAACAATGGAAGATAGGCAAGGTTTGAAAATAGCCTGTATAGAAGAGATTGCTTATAAGTTAAAATATATCGATAATGATCAGCTTCGTCGGATTGCTCAACCCTTGCTAAAATCTAATTATGGATTATATCTGCTTAAGCTCTTAGATTAGACAATATAGGAGATTTAATGCCCTTCACATTTGATTCTATTTCTTTGCCTGGTCTAGTAATAGTAAAGACAAAGCCTTTTATTGATGATCGAGGATTTTTCATTGAGACATATAAAGAATCAGATTTCTATGCTAACGGAATACCTCATGCCTTTGTTCAGGACAATCATTCAAAATCAGCCAAGGGTGTTCTGCGCGGTCTTCATTATCAATTGCCACCAAAAGCTCAAGGGAAACTTATTAGGGTTGTCAGAGGTATAATATGGGATGTTGCTTTAGATATAAGAAGAAAGCATCCAAACTTTAAAAAGTGGTATGGTGTAGAGCTGAGCGACGAAAATAATCTTATGCTCTATATTCCTCCGGGCTTTGCACATGGTTTTATTACCCTGAGTGATGAAGCTCATATAACATATAAATGCACAGAAGAATATGATAAAACCCTTGAACGTGGAATACGCTGGAATGATCCTGATATTTGTATCGATTGGCCCCTTAAAAAACCATTGATATCAGAAAAAGATTCAAATCTTCCTTTAATAAAAGATGCAGTCTTTTCTTAAGAAAAAGCTAATGAGAGTTGACCTTTGATCTGGCTTATTGGAAACAAAGGTATGTTGGGTATCGATGTTGAGTATCTCTTGAAAGAGGGAGGTTTTGATTATATCGCTACAGGAAGAGAGATTGATATAAGTAAATACTATGAGCTGAAAGATTTTGTTGCAAGTAGAAATATCAACTGGGTTATAAATTGTGCATCCTATACAGCGGTTGATAGAGCAGAGGAGGACAAGGAGTCAGCTTTCATAGTAAACGGACTTGGCGTATTTAATATTGCAAGAATTGCCGGAGAAAAAGATGCAGGCCTTATTCATATATCTACTGACTATGTGTTTAATGGCACCAAAGAGGGCGCTTATACAGAAGACGATCCACCAAATCCGATTGGTATTTACGGGGAAAGCAAGCTTGAAGGAGAAAAACATGTTGCCAGGAATTTAACAAAATACTACATTATCCGAACTTCCTGGCTTTTTGGGCTTTATGGATCGAATTTCGTAAAGACCATGCTAAAGCTATTTAAAACGAAAAGTGAAATTGGTGTTGTATCCGATCAATGGGGAAGCCCTACTTACACAGTAGATTTGGCTGATGTTTTAATAACTCTAGTTAACAATAAATTCAAGCAGTATGGTATTTACCATTTTACTAATGAGGGAATAACAAATTGGTATGAATTTGCAAGAGCAATATATCATAAGGGACGTGAATATAATATTGTTTCAAAAGAGATCAATATAAAGTCATTAACTACAGATCAATATCCAACAAAAGCAAAGAGACCTAAGAATTCTTATCTTTCAAAAGAGAAAATAAAAAGATGTCTAAACAGGCGAATACCACCCTGGCAAGATGCATTGGAGAGATTTATGAACAAACTTAAGCTCGGAAGAGTCGATCTATGACCAATAGACGAAAATTACAAAATATCTTGATAACCGGGGGAACTGGTTTTATTGGTTCTAATTTTATTCACTATCTTTTTCGCCAATCAGATTTTAAGGGTAATGTCATAAATGTGGATAAACTAACTTATGCAGGTAATCTTGAAAACCTTAAGGATATTCAAGCAAGTTATGAAGGGTCCCGTTACTTTTTTGAGAAGGTAGATATCTGTCAATTTGACCGGATGAAAAAAATATTTTTCCAATACGATATAGATACAGTAGTGCATTTTGCGGCAGAATCACATGTTGACAGATCGATTATTGGTCCGAAAGAATTTATTCAAACCAACATTATGGGCACGTTTACGCTTTTAGAAATAATTAGGCAACTCTGGAAAGGAAGGAATGATGTGCTTTTTCACCATGTATCAACGGATGAGGTTTTTGGCTCGTTAGACAATTCCGGCTATTTTGACGTTGATTCTCCGTATGCTCCACGCAGTCCTTATGCTGCAAGCAAAGCATCATCTGATCATTTGGTAAGAGCTTATCACTATACTTATGATATTCCTATGACCATTTCAAACTGTTCAAATAATTATGGACCTTATCAATTTCCTGAGAAGCTAATTCCATTGATGATTCTTAATATGCATGAGGAAAAACCTCTTCCTGTGTATGGAGATGGAAAAAACATCCGCGACTGGTTATATGTTGATGATCATTGCAGTGCCATATTCTTTATACTGAGGATAGGAAAAACGGGAGATACCTATACTGTTGGTGGTGATAATGAATGGGAGAATATTAACCTATTGCATTTTTTATGCGAAAAAATGGCAATCATAAAGGGAAGAGAAAAAAATTATTATAAAAAATTAATAACTTACGTAAAAGACAGACCAGGTCATGACAGAAGATATGCAATTAAGTGTTCAAAACTCAAAAGTAAACTCAGCTGGAAGCAAAACATATCATTTGAAGAAGGAATTATTAATACTATCAAATGGTATCTTTCTAATGAAGGTTGGGTAAATAATATCCTCAGTGGTGAATATGCTTTGTGGATAGACAAAAACTATATAAAACGAACCTGTTAATGACTAATAACATTTTAAAAGTGGATAAACAATAAAAGAACTAGGTTTTATTATGAAGGTTATCTATGATAGTCAGATATTTATGTGGCAGAGATATGGTGGTATTTCGCGCTATATTATTGAAATGATGACTAGGATAGGATCGATGAATGGAATAAATGTAAAAATATTATCTCCATTCTATATAAATAAATATTTAAGGAATGTAGATAAAAAACTTGTAAAAGGAGTAAATATTCCAATTATTCCTAAAACGAACAAAATATTTAGATGTTTGAATACAGTTGTATCTAAAATAGAACTAAATCGAAATATTCCTCATATTCTACACGAAACCTACTATAATAGATATGATATAGCACCAACAGAAACTAAAAAAGTCATAACAGTCTATGATATGATAGATGAATTATTTCCGAAAAATTCAAAGAGTGATTCAAGAATTGCAATAGTAAAAATTATCGCTATTCAGAGAGCTGACCACATAATCTGTATATCTGAAAAAACAAAAAAAGATCTTATTGAAATATTGAATGTTGAAAGTAGCAGAATATCTGTTATATATCTTGGATATGCTAAAAAGCAAACTTTATTAAATGGAAAAGAAATTAATATAGACAGTCCATTTATTCTTTATGTTGGAATGAGAGAAGGCTATAAAAACTTTGAACGCCTTTTAAAGGCATATATTCGTAATAATCAATTACATAATAATTATAAACTTGTTTGTTTTGGAGGGCCTAAGTTTGGACGTAATTATTATAAAGAATTGATGTGTAGTAAGAATATTGAGAATAATATTTTGCATATAAGTGGTTCTGATATTATATTGGAACAGTTATATAAAAAAGCGACAGTATTTGTTTATCCTTCACTATATGAAGGGTTTGGTATTCCTCCTCTAGAAGCGATGAATAATGGATGTCCAGTAATTTGCAGTGATCAAGGAGCAATACCCGAAATTGTTGGCGAAGCAGCGGAATATTTTAATCCATATGAGGTCGATTCAATTTCGAATGCGATTGAATCAGTTCTAAACGATTCAGGTCGGTTAAAGCATTTAAAAAATATTGGTTATGAGAGAATAAAGAAATATTCCTGGGAAAAATGTGCAAATGAGACATATGGCGTATATAAACATTTGTTAGATAAATAGATAAGATTTATTCAATCACTCTGGGTGCAATTAAAAAATATGAAAACTTTTTCAATAATAACCCCTTGTTACAACGCAGAAAAATATATCGAAGAAACAGTTAAGTCAGTTATTCTGCAAACAGCAGTCATTAATAAGGAGGTGAAACTTGAATATATAATTTGTGATGGCGGTTCATCTGATGAAACATTAAACGTTATAAGAGATGTTTTTAAAAAATACAATTATGAAGATTCAATTATTATTTCAGAACCTGATAATGGAATGTATGATGCATTAGTAAAAGGTTTAAAAAAAACTACAGGTGACTTTTGTGCTTATATAAATGCAGGAGATATTTATTCAAGCCATGCTTTTGAAATTATAGAAGAGGTTTTTAAAAATGCTAGTATATCTTGGGTTACAGGATTAAGAGTAATGTACAATGAGAAGTCCCAGATAGTCAGTGCTGAATTACCATTATATTATGATAGATCTTTAATAGCAACCGGATGTTATGGTAGATTTATGCCTTATATTCAACAGGAGTCTACATTTTGGAGGAAAGAGTTAAACAAAACAATAGATTTAAATAGGCTTGTGAGACTCAGATATGCAGGTGATTATTTATTATGGTATTCTTTTGCAAAAAAGTCAGAGCTATTTATTATTGAAGCTTATCTTTGTGGATTTAAAAAGCATAAGGGTCAACTTTCTGAGAGTATTGGAAAATATAAAGATGAAATAAAATCTTTTAGAAATAAACTAAAACTAATCAATTATGTTAAGTTGCCATTAAATATTGTTGCATGGGTTTTTTCTTCAGGTTTTTTAAGAAGAAAGTTAAATAGAAAAACTATGATTCTATATAATCATCAAGATCAGGCTTGGGAATATCCAGGTAGCTATATAAAGTGATATGAATCACATTAGGAGTATAAAGCCCCCAATAGGAAAACAATTTGAATACAGGTATTAGAATATACTCAAGATGGGTATGGAAGATAATCATTATCCGGCAGAGACGCCCGGAAAGAAAAAGAAGGTGCATAAATAAAGAGTAAACCGCGTAATCTTTAATAAATAATTTGTAGAATGTCAAAATGAATAATGAAAGTTCAGTAGAAAATATCTAGAAACTTTCGTAACTTTAAGGTTCTATTTCATTTTGTAGAATAAGTAGTTATTTTTCCACAGAAAAAAGAGGGCTTGAAAGTAATAACAGCAGTTCAGTATATATTCTCCGAAAAAAAGCTATTATAACAGATATACTACAAAACAGTTGAATAGTTGAAATATGCTAGTATAAGATACTTCTTTTTTCATTCTTATTGGGAATATTTCTATGTCGGAAATTGCTATGAAAATAATTAATAGTCAATCAACTAATAAATATTTGATAATTATTGCTGCTAATACTGCTTGGTCGATTGTTAATTTCAGAACAAAACTTATTAATTCACTATCTCAGGCTGGATATCTTGTGGTTGCGATTGCTCCTCAAGATGAATACACTAATAGTATACAATGCGAATACATTCCAATAAAACTAAATCGTATGGGACTAAACCCATTTGATGACATGCGATTATTCTTTAAATTAAAAAAGGTCTATCAAAAGCTTAAGCCTTTTGCTGTACTACATTTTACTTCAAAAGTTAACATCTACGGAGCTTTAGCAGCGCGAAAACTTAATATCTGTTGTATAGATAATATATCAGGACTTGGTAGTGCGTTTATTGGAGGAGGATTGATTGCACGTATTCAACAAGTATTATATCGTTTTGCTTTGCGTTATGCTGATGTAGTCTTTTTCCAGAATGTCGATGATGAGACTTATTTTTATGGAAAAAAACTTGCCCGACCTGAACAGTCATATTTGCTTCCCGGTTCAGGAGTTGATGTAGATAAATTCATTCCTCAACACAAAAATAACAATGGATCATTTGTTTTTTTAA
>SDBV01005848.1_pt1 | contig 17229 bp, 18 predicted proteins | sample 2277081 | NCBI WGS metagenome assembly SDBV01 (sample SAMN10402039, study PRJNA504765) | marine sediment metagenome | isolation source: marine sediment core GS10_PC15, 223 cmbsf | place: Arctic Ocean: Southern Knipovich Ridge | collected 2010 | reverse complement strand
GCTATCTTCATCAATGCCTCACTTTCACTTCGGCGAGACCGGAGAGCACGGTCTCCCCCGCCTGATTGGAGCAAAGCAGATCGCAGGTGACGTCGTCGCCGTCATCGGCACAATCGACGCCGCGCACCGTGCCGGTCACCGTCAGACTATCGCCGGGCCGGGCCGGCGCCCGGAAGCGGATGTCCAACCGGCCGCTGACGAGCCAGTCCCGGCCGAAAGCAGCCGCCATCGCCTGTGAGGCGTAGGCGAGGACGAGCATGCCATGGGCGATGGTGCCTCCCAGCGGCGTCCTCCGCGCGTAGTCCTCGTCGACGTGGATCGGGTTATGGTCGCCACTCGCCTCGGCGTAGCGGTGAATCTTCTCCTGGGTCACCGCCATCACAAGCGGCGGCAGCGTCGCGCCCTTGACCAGATCAGGCACCGACCTCTCATGTTTCTGCCCGGCGGTCATTCCGTCTCACCACCTTGGGGCAGGATGAAGTCCGTCCTGGCGCGCAGCACCGGCTGGCCGTCATCGCGGTCGGCGCTGAGTTCAATAGAAACCAGGTGAAGCCGACCGCGCCGCTGCACTCGATCGACGCGGGCACGACCGATGAGCGTGTCTTCGGTGCTCAGCAGTCCGAGGAACTGGACCGACTGGGAAACATGGATGGTGCCGTCGGGAAAGGTGATCGCCGCCGACAGGGCCGCCATCGCGCGGGCGACGATTGCCATCGGTGGTACCAGGCCATCCTCACGGTAGAGGCTGTCCGGTTCGTCAATCGCGGCAAGGTAAGCGGTCGCCGCCGAGGCGTCAACGCGGTAGCTGGTCTTGGGAAACTCAAAACCAGCTTCAAGCTGGCTGAAGACTAGCGGACGGCGGACGGTCATGACCTCTCTCGCAACCGACGGATGCTCACTGAGAGCACAGGCAGCAATACATAGACTTTCTAGGTATTGCGGTAATGGTAGCGGCATGGGAATCCCTTGTCAAGCAGGCAGAGGAGCCTTCCCGGCGCCCTCGGTCGGCTGGCGGCGGCGATGGCCGAAGTCTGCCGCCTGGTCGCCCGCGATCCCGACAGCCCAGGGAGCGTGGCCGCTTGAGCCTCGCCCGCCAAGATGCCATAATACGGCACCGGGAGGTAACCAATGAGCGCTCTCGACCCGTCGGCGGCGGCGCCCGCCCCGGTCCCATCCGGCAGCAAGGTCTGCACCGGCTGCGGCACGTACAACCTGCCCGCTTCGGTCTACTGCCACAAGTGTGGCCTCGAGTTGCCTCAGGAAGTAGTGACCGGGCCGGCGATTCGCCCGGCCGGCTTCTGGATCAGACTGGGGGCCCTTATCGTCGACCAGGTCCTCCTCTTCGTGGTCATCCGGATCGTCCTCCTCGTGAACGGTGACCAGCAATCGACCTGGGTGGCTGACCTTGGGCCTGGGTTGGAAGTGATCGACCTCCTGTGGGACATAGCGATGCCGCTGGCACTTGAGGCCGTCTACTTCACCGTCGCCATCGGCACCTGGGGAAGAACGGTCGGCAAGGCGCTCCTGCAGATCAAGGTAGTCAGGGCTGACGGTAGCAACGTGTCCATCGTCCGTGCCTTCGGCCGCTACCTGGCGTACCTCCTGAACGGGCTGACATTCGGATTCAGCTTCCTCGTGATTGCCCTCAGCCCGCAGAAACGCGGACTGCACGACCTGATCGTCGATACTCGGGTAGACAGGGTTTGAGCAGGACCACGCCAAAGTGCAATTCGTCGCGGTAGTCGTGCTCGCTCTCGCCCCCGGCATCTTCTGGCTGTGGATGGTGTACAGCCGTGACCGCTACCGACCCGAACCACGAGCCCTGGTGGCGCGGACATTCCTGCTGGGAGCCGTCGCCGTCATCCCGGTGGCCGCCGTGGAGATGGCGCTGATCTACGCCGCTACCGGGGTATTCGATATCACGACAGTCGAGGGCGCATCGCTCGGCATGATCGCCTACGTCTCGTTCGTCGTCGCCGGGGTGACCGAAGAGGTCGGCAAGTTCGCGGTGGTGCGAGCCACGATCTACCGTTCGCCCTACTTTGACGAGCCGATGGACGGGCTGGTCTACGGCGCGGCCGCCGCCCTCGGTTTCGCGACACTCGAGAACCTGGCCTATGCTCTCTCCTTCGGTTGGGAAGTAATCCTGATCCGCGGCCCGCTCACAACGCTCGCCCACGTCTTCTTCTCCGCCCTGTGGGCCTATCCACTGGGGACGAGCAAGACCAACCCGACTGGGGCACGAGGCCGGGTGCTGGCCGGTCTACTGGCGGCAATCGCCGCCCATGGTCTTTTTGACTTCCTGGTCCTGTCGCAGAACGCTTACTCGCTGCTGGCGATTCCCCTATTCCTCGCCGGCGGCGGGCTCTTCGCGCTGATGCTACGGCGCGCGAAACACCTCTCCCCTTATCGAGACAAGGTGGCCGAGATGCTGGTCACCTGCCCCCGCTGCGGTACCGCGGTACCGTACTACGCCGCCTTCTGCACGGCCTGCGGGCGCGAGATGAGCGACGCCAAGGCGGTGGGCACGGTAAGTTGCGGCAAGTGCAACGCAGCGGTCGACGGCGGCGCCGATTTCTGCACCGCCTGTGGCAGCCGGCTCACCCGAAAGCCCTGAGACCGGCGGCGCTAGGCCTCGTCCAGACCGTAGATACAAATTGCGTTCTCCGCCAGCAGGAGGCGTTTCTCTTCGTCGGAGAAGTCGAGCCGGAGGAGCCGCTCCGCCGAGTCAGCCGGGTCGTACCAGGGAAAGTCCGAACCGAACATGACCCGCTCGACGCCGACGTCGCGAATCAGGGCGGCAAGATCGCTGTCAGTGAAGGCGCCGTCAGCGGCGGTATTGCTGATGATGGCCGAGCAGTCAAACTGAAGATTGGGGTAGTCAGCCGCCAGCGACCGCGCCTCATCCAGGTACCCTTGCCCGATGTGGGCCATGACGAGCGTCAGGTCAGGGAACGAAGCCAGGACATCGACAAAGTGCTTCGGCTGGGAATACTGCTCGGCAGTGGGAAAGGTGCCCGAGTGAAAGATCACCGGCAGCCCCATCTCCTGAGCAAGGCGGTAGCACGACCAGAGGCGCCGGTCGCCGGGAAGAAACTGCTGCGAACTGGGATGGAGCTTGACGCCGCGAGCGCCGCGGTTCTCGACCTTGTCCGTCAGTTCAGCGGTCATCGTCGCCTCGTCCTGCAACGGGTCGAGGTTGATGAACGCGATCAGGCTCGGGTTCTCGGCGGCGACGTCGCAGGTCCAGGTGTTGCGCCGTTCGAGGCGGCCGAGCATCCGGGCGTCCACTTCGGCGAGCGCCCGGTCACGCTCTTCCGCGGAGAGGTCCGCCGGCAGCTTGGCGACAGCCGCCTCCTTCATCTCGGCGAGGGGCAGCATGTTGACCATGACCGCCTTCGAGGCTCCGGCCCGCTGCAAGGCCGGCAGCAGTTCCTCGACGGTGCCGCCGTAGTCGGTGAGGCCGCCCCCCTGCTTCGCCTGGAGCCCAATCTCACGTGTCTGGTAGGTGTGGACGTGACTGTCGATGATGAGATAGTCAGCCATGTCAGAGGCACCCCCCTTTGCTAGATAGAGCGTTTCGTCCGACAACCCTAACAAAGGCGCGGCGCGAAGTCAAACACCGACGCGACCGACGCTCCCCCAGGTTCACGACGCCAAGCTTGTTGTAGCACAAGGCCCGGCGGCAACAGTTCACAAGCAGTCGGGACGGCAAGCGCCCATGGCAGGGAATAGTCGGAGGGGTCATTGACGGGGAGGATTCAGGCAAGGCGCAAGGGCAAAACTTGGCAGGGTGCGGGAAGGCGGCAGCGGACCAGGGCGGGCCAACGTCGCGCCGCGGAGATCAACTGGCGACCGAGTACCCAGGGCAGCCGGCTCACGCTCGAGAGAGCGCCGCTACGCGCTGCCGGCGGCATCATGTTCAGGCCGCTGGTAGTTCCGTCCTTCCTGCGACGCCGGCCGCCACCGGCAGTTCGTGGGTATCGGGCGGGCCGCCCAATTCGCGCCAGTGCGAGCACTGGAGGCACTGGGAGAACCAGCTGTCGATGTCGCGGTCGATGTAAAGGTCACCCCCACATCTTTCGCAGCTCTTGAGTTTCCAGACAACCATCTCATTCTCCTTCCCGAGAATCGTCGGGACGTGGCCACACGCCATCGGCGTCAGCAGGCGATCACTACGGTCGCCTCACCAGCCGCCGCCGGTTTCTCATGACAAGGCCGATCACCGAGTCGGCGATCATGGTCCCAAAACTGGGCCCGGAACCGGTCAAGGCGACCATCGGGGACGCGTAGTACTCCGTCAGGCCGGCTCGGAACCGGGCCAGCTTGCCGGCGGCGGTCAGTTCCTCTATAGCGGACAGGGCGCGCTCACCACGGCCGTCCCCGAGCCGGGCGGCGACTGCCCAGAGAGTCATCGGATGCTCCTCACGGAGCATTGCCGTCAGCGTCGATTCACCATCGCCGCTGTGGACGTCGACGGTGCCACCGGTGGCATCCGCTATTGCAGTCATCGATTCGTCCCTCTCCAGGGCACCGGTGAGCAAGCTCCCTCCCGATGCTCAAGAAATATACAGACACTATCCCACTCGCATCGCCGGCCCGTAAGACCCAGAAAGACGACAAAGTTGGGCCAGATGGTCAACATTTAGCCGCTCGCCCGGTACGGTGGCATTCGCCCCTCGTCGCCCCCAGATGACCCCCGTGGCGCCCCGAGACGCGCTGGTGGCGTGGCAACCGGCAGTGGTCGATTTCGTACCTGACGGAAGCCACCGACACTCGCAAAGTCAGACGACCTTCCCCGGAAAAGCAACCCTTTAGGGTCATTACTTTGACCCTCTCGTATCTTTCGAGAATGGCCCTCCGGCACCAGAATGAACGCAATGAAGCCGGGGTGATGACCCGGGCTGAATGCCGGACGCGACGGGACAGGAGAGCGTGTCCCTACTGCATTTCTGTGGGGGTCGCAGTGCCGAGTAGCCTGACAATCGATAGCGGAGTCGCCGCCCTGGCAAGCGTCGCCGAGGCCGACGTCCTCCGCGATGGAATCCGGCTGGTCGTCAACGATGACACCACCGGGACGAACAACCGAATAGCGAGATTGGAGCGACGGCGGTACCGCGCCCAACAGGGAGAACTGAGATGGAAGTAACTTTCTCGTCCTGGGTCAACTTCGGTTTCGGGTGGTTCATCGTCATTCTGGCCATCGTCGGGTACTTCCTGACGTGGAAGAGAATGAACCAACGGTGGGGTTTCTGGCTGGTTTTGGCGGTGGGATGGGCTTTCTTCGCGGTAGCCCAGACATTGTTGATTGCCGGTACCGAGGCGGGGGTGCCCTACCTTGCCGCCATCTGGCTGTCATCGTTCGTGCTGGTGATTACCTCGCTGATACTCCTCTTCATGAAGCTATCCAGAATCAAGCAGTAGATTCCGACTCAAGGCGCCGCAATAGACACGACCAGACACACTCCGGCGGCAACGGGACGCCGTCGGCAGGCGGAGCGCCGGAGTCACGATCCGAATCCGGCCGGCGTCACTTCAAGGCGATGAATGGGCCAGCGCGCCTCAGCGAATGGGGTTCAACACTGTGATAGAACTGATAAGCCGGCCCGCAGAATCGCGGGGCGCCGCGCCAGACGCGGCGTCTGGCGCTCCGGCGGCCGCGCGCAGAAGACAGACGACCCCCTGGCGGCGCCTGATCGCCACTGCGGCAGCCCTCTTCGCCGCTGAAGCACTCGTAATGACGCTGCTCACGCAGTGGTCACTACGTCCGCAGTACGAGATCATCATAGACTCCGTTCTACTGGTCAGCCTCACCATTCCGGCCCTCTATTTCTTCCTTGTCCGTCCGCTGGCCCGGCAGAGCGAGGCGCGCCGGGGAGCCGAGGAGACGACTCACCAGAGCGAAGAACGATACCGCGCTATCTTCGACACCGCCGCCAACCTGATAACCTCGGTTGACCGGCGGGGCATCATCGTTGACTGCAACGCCCAGATCTCTTCCTTCCTCGGCTACACGCGGGGGGAGATGATCGGCCAGCCGATGTCCAAGATCATCCACCCCGACTATCTGGCCAAGGCGGAGGAGTCTCTAGCAGAAATACTGACCAAGGGGGTCACCTACGACCGCGAATACAAGATGGTCCGGCGTGACGGCTCACTGATCGACGTCAGCATCAACTCCTCGGCCCTTCGAGACGACCAGGGGGAATGGGCGAAGACGGTCTGCATCATCTCGGACGTGACCACGGCGCGCCGCATGGAGGAAGCGGTCAGGAACGCCTACGCCGAACTGGAACTGGTATTCGACACCGCCGGTGACGGGATGCGCGTCGTCGATCTCGATTTCAACGTGATTCGCGCCAACGACACCTACGCCGAGATGAGCATGGCACGTAAGCAGGACGCGGTCAATCACAAATGCTATGAAGATTTCCCCGGCCCGCTCTGTCATACGCCGCAGTGCACGCTACAGCGCATCAGCGGAGGCGAGGAGCGCATCGAGAGCGAGGTTGAGAAAGAACGAAGCGACGGTACCAAGATCACCTGTATGCGGACGGCGACGGCGCTGCGCAACCGGGAGAACCGGCTTCTCGGCATGGTCGAAGACTACAAGGACATCACCGAACTGCGAAAGGCCCAGGAACACCTGCAGCACTCCCAGGTCCTCGCCTCGCTGGGTGAGATGACGGCCGGCATCGCCCACGAGGTCAACAACCCGCTGAGCAGCATCCTGCTCTACTCCGAGTTGCTGGTCGCCACTGATATCGAACCCCGGGTCAGGAAGGACCTCCGGATCATTCACGACGAGGCCAAACGCGCCGCCCAGGTGATGACGGATCTGCTGGCCTACAGTCGCAAGGTCAAACCACAGACGCGACGGCTGGACGTGCACAAGATACTGAAGAAGCTGGTGTCGATGCGGCGCTACGCGCAGAAAGTGCAGAACATAACGCTGGAGACGGATTTCCAGCCGGCTCCCCTGCGCGTCTCCGGCGACTCGACGCAACTCAGGCAGCTCTTCATAAATCTGGTGTTGAACGCCGAAGAAGCCGTCAAGGAATGCGCCGAGCGGCGCATCAAGATATCCACCTGGACGGAAGGTGACTGGGTGAAGATAGCCATCGCCGATACCGGCCCGGGGATACCTAAAGAGAACCTGAAGCAGATATTCTATCCGTTCTTCACCACCAAGGACACCGGCGAGGGGACCGGTCTGGGACTGAGCACCTGCTACGGGATAGTCACCAACCATCATGGCCTGATAGTGGCGAGGAACAACCCCGACGGCGGGGCGACATTCGTCGTCGACCTGCCGATCGCCCCCGCGAAAAGAATCGCCGAACTCGTCGGAGCCAACGCCATGACCGCCCAAGGACAGCCGGAGGAGTACGGAAATGCCGGAGAGAGAAATGAGCGTGTCGAACACTCCCAACATTCTTATCGTCGATGACGAACCTCACCTCTGCGAAGCCCTGGACCGCCTGATGAGCAAACAGGGCTACCAGGTGAGAACGGCGCCCGACGGCGCGACCGCCCTCAAGCTCGCCCAGCAGAAGGAGCCGGACGTGGTTCTACTCGACGTCATGATGCCGGGGATCGACGGCAGCGAGGTACTGCGCCAACTCCGCCAGCAGACGAAGGCGACCCGGGTGATCGTCTTCACGGCCTGGAGGGAGTCGGCGGGACCGCCGAGAGTGACCGAACTCAAGCGTGACGCCGACGCCTTCATCGCCAAACCAGCCAGCACCCAGAAGATACTGGCCTCGGTCAATCGCGTCCTCCGCCTGGCCCCCAGCGAACAACCGGGGAGACGACCGCTTGGCATACCCGGCAGGACACGCCGCGTCAAAGAGGCCCCAACCAGATGAATATCGAAGCCGGTGACAGATGGTAACAGGTTTGACAATGAACAACTCCGGTAGTATAGTCGTCACGTCCTTGGCCCCGGAACGCGGAGCCGGGCGATGACAGGCGGCAAGATCCTGATTCTCGATGCCAAGCGACGTTCCTGCCTGTCGAGAGCCAGGATCCTGTCAGAAGCCGGCCACGATGTTGCTTCGGTCGCCTCGATCGAACAGGCGGTCGCCGCGACAGGACGGGAGCGCTACGAACTGTTGGTCGTCGACGTCAGGGAACCGGAGCTACTGAACATGTTGCTGGCACAGGTGCCATCACAGATGAGCACCCTCATAACTGCCAGTCGGAGTGACATCGGCCGGGCCGCCGAGTGCGCCGGCACCGGGATGCTCTCCTTCCTGACGCGGCCTTTCAGCCCGACGGCGTTCAAGCGGACCGTTACCCAGGCTCTGGACCGATCGCGGCAGGTACGGGAGAGCATCCGCAGCGACGCGTTGGCGCCGCTCGAGCTGGCCAAGCAGCCGGCGACGCCGGGCACGGAGACGGGGGTACTGACACGCATCGCCGAGATCAGCGCCGGTGAGACCACCGCCGACTACGTCCTGCTTTCCATCAAGGACAGATGTCCCGGTAAGCCGGCAGTCCGCGCCGAAGCCGGCTGCTGCCGCCCTGGCTGGCGGGAACTGTGCGACCAGGCGGCTCTCAGCGGAGAGACCATCCTGGTTGATGAAGGCAGAAACCCGCCGGGCAGACTCAGCAAACGCATGGCCGAGGTCGGCGTCGCGTCACTAATGAGCGTACCTTTAATAATCGGCGGAACCACCGCCGGGGCGCTGGGTCTGTGCCGGACGGCTGAGAAGTCGACCTTCTCGGGCGGTGAGTTGCATTTTATCTCCGTCATGGCCAGCTGGAGCAGCATGGCTCTGGAGAACTCAAGGCTGCTAGGCGACATCAGGCAGGAGTACCTTCGCACCGAAAAACTGCTCGAAGAGATCACCGTCGCCCAGGAGAACGAGCGCAGCCGTATCGCCTTCGAAATTCACGACGGAGTCGCCCAGTGGATGGTGGGAGCCTCGTACCGAATCAGGACGTGCAGCCGCCTTGTCGCCGAATCGAAGCTCGACGAGCTAGACAAGGAATTGACCGAGACGCGATCAACCGTGCAGAAGAGCATCCGAGAGCTACGCCGCACGATCGCCAATCTCCGACCGGCGCCGCTCGAGGAGATGGGGCTGGTCGAGGCGATTCGGCGCACCGCAGCCACGCTCGAGGAGGACGGGATCAATTGCACGACGCAGGTGGATGCCGTCCTGCCGAAACTCTCCGCCGCCGAGGAGAACACCACCTACTGGATAGTCCAGGAGATCCTGACGAACATCAGGAAGCACGCTCGGGCCGATACCGTTCGGCTCCGCATCAGGTCTCACGACCACAGCTTCCAGATTGAAATCTCAGACAACGGGCTCGGCTTCTCACCGGAGCGCATCGTCAGCAACGACACCCCGCTGACGCACATAGGACTATTAGGAATGAAGGAACGCGCCGAACTGCTCGGCGGCTTTCTGAAGATTGACAGTGGCAAGGGTAGGGGTACATCGGTTGACTTCGCATTTCCGGTCTCCTCCCTACGGATGGCCGAAAACAAAGTGTTACGGGAGGCGAGACTGTGAAGGAATCCCCCACGATCAAGGTCCTCTTGGTGGATGACCACCATGTCGTCCGCGAGGGCCTACGGCGAATCCTGGAACTGGACGACGGGATTTCCGTTATCGGCGAGGCCCGGAGCGGCGAGGAGGCTATTGTCAAGGCGGTGGCGCTATCGCCGGACGTCATCATCATGGACCTCAAGATGCCGGGCATTGACGGCATCGCCGCCACCCGTGAGATCAAACAGAAGCTACCCGATGTCAACGTCCTCGTCCTGACGCTCTACGCAGAGGACTTCGTCGCACAGGCCGTTGAAGCCGGCGTCTCCGGCTATCTCCTCAAGGACAGCGACATCGAACAGATCACCAAGGGGGTACACCAGGTCCACACCGGACTCTCGCCGATCGCACCGTCGCTGACTCGCGGCTTGGTCTCCCAGTTCGCCAAACTGAGCCGGAACAACCGGTCCTCGCTGCTGACGAAGCGACAGGCCGAGATACTGAACCTGGTCGCCGATGGCGAGAGTGGCAAGAAGATCGGCGAACGCCTCTTCCTCAGCACCTCCACGGTCAAGCGCGAGATCAGGCACATTTTCGACAAGCTCGGGGTCAACGATCGAGCCCATGCCGTCTCCGAGGGGATGAAGCAGCACCTCATCTAGCCGGACCCTCCCATGATCCGGTCCAGGCGAACCGAGCGTAGGCCGGCCACGTCTGACCCGACTAGGTCACCGCCGTACCACAGGTGCTACCGACAGCTACCCCATTGAGCCATCCAATTGTACCTTTGTAGTCCGCCATTGCTGGCTGTTTGGGTCTTGCTGGCGCTACGGGCCGATGAGACAATGAGAACAGAGACCGGAAGGATCGACCCGCAGCAAAGAGGGCACTATATGGAAACCGCAGTACTATCCAAAGACATCGACAGCGCCACTCGGCAAGACCGTTCCGGTGTTGTCCGGGTACTCATCGTCGACGACCATCATGTCGTTCGCGAGGGGCTTCGAAGAATGCTCGAGATGGAAAGCGACATACAGGTCGTCGCCGAGGCCAGGAGCGGTGAGGAGGCGGTCGCCAAGGCGATTTCGCTGTCGCCGGACGTGGTCATCATGGACCTGAAGATGCCGGGCATGGACGGCATCACCGCTACCCGGGAGATAAGGTCGAGGATGCCGGAGATCGGCGTCCTGGTACTGACCCTCTACGCCGAGGATTTCGTCAAGCAGGCCATCGAAGCCGGTGTCTCCGGCTACCTGCTCAAGGACAGCGACTGCGATAATATTATCCGGGCGATCCACCAGGTGCACGAGGGCCTCTGCCCGATTGCCCCGTCGCTCACGCGTGATCTCGTCTTGGAATACGTCGAACTGAGCCGGACGAACCGTGCCTCGATTCTGACCAACCGACAACTGGAGATACTGAAGCTGATCGCCGAGGGCGAGAGCGGCAAGCTAATCGGCGAGCAGCTCTTCATCAGCACCTCGACCGTCAAGCGCGAGATCCGCCAGATCCTGAGCAAGCTCAAGGTCAGCGACCGTGCCCAAGCGGTTTCGGAAGCGATCAAGCGTCGCCTCATTTAGCCGGGCGGGGTGCCCGCCATTCCCGGCCGCTCGTCGCCGAATCGTATCAGGTCACAGCGGTAGCCCCCCGGAGCCATCGAGTGCCCCGGCAAGACCAGCAAACCTGCATCCCCCGGCCCTCTCATTTCTGTCTGCTAAGTCCTTACGTCCCAGACTGCGGCATGCCACAATGGTGACAGTGGACAACAGCACCGTTGCGGCTGCAGCAACGAGGATGAACTTGAGGATCGACAGCGGTGGGCTCGAGACCGAGGAAGGACGCTACGGGCAGGTCGACCGGAACTCCCTGTTCCTGCTTCTCCTGCTGACGGTGCCCGCCGGTCTGATGGCGGTGGTGCTCTACCTGTGGCCCGAGGTCCTTTGGATCAGTAGCGTGCCTCACGGCATGGTCGGCTTGCTCGGGTCTTTCGCCTCACTCCTCCTGGCGGTGTTCGTGATTGCCCAGTATGGCAAGCAGCGAGGAATTCTCTACGCTAGTGCCGGACTGCTGGCAATGGGAATCCTCAACGCGGCCAGCACGGTGGCCCCCGAGGGGTCATCGGGGGTCGTCTGGATGCATACTTTCGCCGGCGTCATCGGCGGGAGCTTCTTCCTCCTCTACGTCCTCGCCAGAACGACCCGGCTTGGCATCCCCCACCTCACCACCGACGCCCTGCCCACCGCTCTCTTGTTGGGGGGCACTGCCGCTGTCGCCGCCGGAATAGTACCATTGGCGCTCGCGGGGGCGCTGCCGGCGTTGCCGCCACTGGGCGTCTTGTCGCCGCTTCGTTGGGCGCTTATCGCCGTGCCGGCCGGTCTCTTTCTGATTGCGGGGATAGTCATCTTTTGCCGTTACCGGAAGACCGGCGAGCACGAGTTGCTGCTGTTCACCGCGGTGCTCATCTTCCTCTTTCAGGCGAGCGAGGTCTATTCATTCGCTCCGCAATGGGGTGTAATCTGGTGGTTCTGGCAGGCGATGCGGCTGGTCGTCTATCTTGGTGTCCTCGGATACGTGGTCAGAAAGTACCTCCAAACACACCAGGCGCTGGCCGCCGAAGTAGAGGAGTGCCAGCGGATAGAACAGGCCCTGCGCACTTCGCAAGAGAATTGGCGCAATTCGTTCAACGCCCTCGAGGAGGTCATGATGATCATCGACCGCGCGGGCAATATCGAAAGCGTGAACAGCAGCGGGCTGACGTTGCTCGGCAAGAGCCAGGACGAGGTCGTCGGCGCCAAGTGCTACCAGGTCGTGCGCCGCCGGTCCGAAGCGTGCCCCGAGTGCCCGCTGCAGCGTACCCTGGAGAGCCGCAAGGTGGAATCGGAAGAGCGCTACGACGAGTTGCTCGAGCGGCATTTCAGCGTCAAGAGTTCGCCGGTCCTCGACGACAGCGGTGAGGTGGCCCGCTGCGTCTACACGATGAACGACATCACCGAGCGTGTCAACGCCGCTGCCAAAGAGAAGATGCTCCAGCAGGAGCTCAGTCTGACCAGTCGCCTTGCCTCGATCGGCGAGGTGGCGGCCGGCATTGCCCACGAGATAAACAACCCGCTGACCGGCGTCATCGCCTTCGCCCAAATGCTGATGCAGATGGACATCCCCCAGAACATGAAGGAGGGCGTCGAGGTCATCCACGACGGCGCCAGCCGAGTGGTCGCCATCGTCGGCAAGCTGCTGACCTTCGCCCGGCGCGGGCGAAAGAGCAAGGAGTTCACCGACATCAATGACATCCTGTCCAACACCCTGGCGATCCGCAGCTACGAGATGCGAAACAACAAGGTCGAGGTGGTAACCACTCTCCTCGACAACCTGCCGCGGACGATGGTCAACGTCGGCCAGCTCCAGCAAGTGTTTCTCAACATCATCGTCAACGCCGAGCAGGCGATAACGGCCGCCAGAGGGCGGGGCGTCATTTCGGTCAGAACCGAGATGATCAACGACCTGGTCAGAATATCGATCTCCGACGACGGACCGGGCATCGCCGAGGATGTCCTGGACAAACTGTTTGACCCGTTCTTCACGACCAAGACCGAGACCGGCGGCACCGGACTGGGACTGAGTATATCGTTCGGCATCATCAAGGAGCATGGCGGAAGAATCTACGCGAGGAGCGTCCCCGGCAACGGGGCGACTTTCGTCATCGAACTCCCGATCGTCGAGGCCGGCCGGGAGGTGGACAAGCCGTCCGTGATCCCCGAGGAAGAACCGGCGATAGTAGCTTCGGCGCGGATACTGGTTATCGATGACGAACCTCACATCTGCCGCGCCCTCGACCGGCTGCTCAGTCGAGAAGGCCACCGGGTGGACACCGCCGGCAGCGCCCGGACAGCCCTGCAGAAGCTGTCCAGAGCCGACTACGACCTGATTCTACTGGACTTGAGGATGCCCGAGATGACTGGAATCGAGTTCTTCGAGCGGCTAAAGAAGGTGGCCCCGGCGCTGCGGCAGCGGACGATTTGCGTCACTGGAGACGTCATCAGCGCCCGGAACCGGGCCTTCCTCAGCGAGTCGGGAATTCCATGCGTCGCCAAGCCTTTCGGCATCGACGAGCTGATGAGCCAAGTGAAACAGATACTACATGGAGGGGTTGAAAATGCGCAAGTCACGTATTCTAGTGGTTGACGACGACCTTGGTGTTGTCAAGTCGGTCCGAGCGAACCTGCAGACCCGGGACTGCGAGATGCTGACCGCCATGGACGGCGAGGAGGCCCTCGAGGTTCTTAGCAAGGAGCAGCCCGATCTCATCATCCTCGACATCACGATGCCAAAGCTCAACGGTTTCGAGGTCTGTCGTCAGATCCGGGAATGGTCGCAGGTCCCGATAATCATGCTCAGCGCACGGCATGACATCGACGAGAAGGTCAAGTGCCTCAACCTGGGGGCCGACGACTACCTCACCAAGCCGTTCGGCGTCAATGAGTTGGCGGCGCGCGTCAAGGCAGTACTGCGCCGCACTCGCGACAGCGACACTGAGCCGACCCCGCCGACCTTTTCCAGCGGCGACCTCACGATCAACTTCGTCGAGCGGCGGGTGACAACCGCCAACGGGGAGGTCAAACTAACGCCGACCGAGTACAATCTCCTCCAGGAATTGACGATCGGCGCCGGCAAGGTCTTCTCACACTCGACGCTGCTCGGCCGGGTCTGGGGTCCGGAGTATGTCAGCGAGCGTGAGTACCTCCATGTCTTTGTCGGCCGCCTGCGCAAAGAGATCGAACCAGACCCAGCCCACCCCAAATACATCGTCACCGTGCCGGGCGTCGGCTACAAGTTCCAGCCTGAAAGCTAGCTGACCGGCACTGGCCCGGACTATCTCCCCGCCGGTCGCCAATCCGGTGACAACAGGCGCGATGTAGCGCAAGCGCTGCACCGCGCCGTTTCTTTTTCCCGTTCGGCAGTATCCCCACTGCCAAAGCCGACGGCTGCTGAGTCATACTAACCATCCCTCCTAACCCCCCTTCCTCTCCAGGAAGAGGCGGAAGAAGAAAGGAAAGTTGATTTGTGAGGCACGCCGGCGCTAGTCCTTCGGGCTAGCGCAACACTCCTGCCAGAGAGGCTCCGGCTCCTCTGGACTCCCCGCGGACGACCCGACTGGCGACCGCCCTGCTGGCTACGAGAACAAGAAGCTCCAGGGCCAGCCCCCTGAACCCAACAGCCCCCACAACTGAACCCGGTCAAACCAACTGACCATCGCTCCCCCCGAAGCCGTCAGAGCCTGCAAACGGCCAAATCCAGGCTCCCGCCGACTTTGTGACCCGTTTCTGACCCTCTTTTGGCCCTGCCTTGACCCAGATGTGGCCCGATACGGGGTACCGCTGGTGACCCAAAAGGTCTATGATTTTGATACGGGGGTCATCTTCCCGACCCGCCGGGGCCAGGGAACCGGTACCACGGGGGCAGTAGAATGTTCAGAGCGATTGTCGGGTTACTCGCCGGAGTATTACTCGCCGGAGCCCTCTTCGCCGGCCCACTGTCGCCGCTGCCGATGATGGCCGAACCGGATGACACCGGGACCGATCCCGCCACCGGCGACAGCCCAATCTCAGCGGCGGGGACAATCGCCGAGGTCCTCAACGGAACAGCTGACGGCATCACGGACACGGACATCGCGGCGTACTACGAGAAGCTGGTCGACAGCTACCGGCTGGACGAGATGGCTGCCGGCGCCGAGCCTCTGCCGGACATCGACAATATAACGCGGCAGGCAATCATGCTGCCGCTCCAGGAAGCTGGCAAGACGATTCAGGACGAAGAGATAGCCGAATTCTACCAGGACTTCCTGGTACGCACCGGGCTGACCGATGCAACTGACTAGGACCGCCGGTCACGCCGGACGCCTGCTGCTGCTGTTGTTCGGCCTCCAGATGGTGGACGCCTTCGTCACCGATTTCCTGGTCGGACGGGGCTACGTTCAGGAAGGCAATCCGCTAATGGCATCGATCGTCGGTGACGGCAACTTCGTTCTCCTCAAGGTCGCCGGCGTCCTCGTCTGCCTGCCGGTCCTGCTCGCCCTGTACCGGCGGTTCCCCCGGCTGGCGACGGTGACCGTGTCCAGCGTGATCGTCTTCTACGGAGCTGTCATCACCTGGAACCTGGGTGTCCTCCTCGCCGTCTAGCCGGCCGCTTCACAAGATCGCACACCCCTCACGCGATAGCAGCCGGCCCCAGGAGAGCGCGGAGTCACGGTGACCCAGATGGCCCGTGACAATGGGCCCCTCCGGCTCAGGACGAAGGCCCTCCCGTAGCTTATCGATGACCCCACTTCAGTGGCAAGATTCGGTGATGGCTACCACCCGCGGAGCCGAGCCGGTACCCTGGATGCGAGGGCGACACACCAGCCAGCCGCCGTCGCGTGTTCCCCCACGCTCATCGAGCCTACTCGCTCAGCCGAGCCCTGCCGCTGGCAACGCCGCAGCACGGCCGGAAATGCCATCGCGACAACGAACGGATGGGAGAGATTATGGCCACGGACCGGCTAACGCCACCCGCCAGCGACGTCGCCGATAGCGAAACTCAACTGGTCGTCTTCGACCTCGCCTCCGAGTTCTACGGCGTCGATATCGGCGACGTCAGTGAGATCATCCAGATGCAGGCGATTACCCGGGTGCCGCGGACGCCACCCTTCGTCGAAGGCGTCATCAACCTCAGAAGCAAGGTCGTCCCGGTCATCGACCTCAGAAAGCGGCTCGACCTCCAAGTCAACGAGCGGACCAAGGAGAGTCGGGTTGTTGTGGTTGACATTGCCGGCCGCAATGTCGGCGTCATCGTCGATGGGGTCACCGAGGTACTGCGCATCCCGCTGTCGTCGGTCGAGCCGCCGTCTTCGATGATAACCAATGTCGACTCTGGCTACCTGCGCGGCATCGCCCGGCTCGAGGACAAGCTGATCATCCTCCTCGACCTGAGCAAGGCGCTGGCAACGATCGACACCCAGTCGGCGACCATCGGCATCGCCGGCTAGTCGCCCGGCCCGGCACGAAAGCACTCCGCCAGGAACCTAATCAGCCGAGGAACGAGACCATGGTGAGGCAATCACCGGATGGGACTGGACAATGAACCTGGACCCTGATCTTAGCCCGGAAGAACTCAAGATATTCCTTGAGGAAACTGAAGAGCAGATAGAGCTACTCGACGAGAACATCGTCAAGCTGGAGAAAGAAGGGGACGACCCCGAACTCCTCCAGGAGATATTCCGCGCCGCGCACACTCTGAAAGGCTCGTCGGCGATGGTTGGCCACGACCGCATGGCCGAACTGACGCACGCCATGGAGAGTCTGCTCGACCGGCTGCGAAGCAATACCCTGTCGGTCAGCACCGAAATCATCGACGCCCTTCTCTACGGTCTCGATGCGGTCAAGGTGCTCAAGCAAGACATGACCTCCCCCGAAGAGAGCGATCTCGACATTGCCCCGGTGGTGACGGCGATCGAGGCCATCACCAGCGACGAAGCCACCGGAGAGGTCACCATCAATGCTAAGGTCACGGTTGACCGGACCGTCCTGGAGGATGTCCAGGCGGCGCTGGCCGGCGGCCAGAACGTCCTCCAGGTGGAGGTATCGTTCGACAGCAAGAGTGACTGGGTCGTGGTGCGCTGCCTCCAGGTGCTGACCGAGTTGGCGCGGATGGGCAACGTCGTCACATCGTCGCCGACCGCCGAGGAAATCGACGA
>SDBV01005847.1_pt1 | contig 17229 bp, 12 predicted proteins | sample 2277081 | NCBI WGS metagenome assembly SDBV01 (sample SAMN10402039, study PRJNA504765) | marine sediment metagenome | isolation source: marine sediment core GS10_PC15, 223 cmbsf | place: Arctic Ocean: Southern Knipovich Ridge | collected 2010 | reverse complement strand
CATACAAAGGTTTGCCATCCACGATGGTCCCGGGATTCGAACCCTGGTATACATGAAGGGATGCCCGATAAGGTGCCCGTGGTGTTCCTCTCCTCAAACGCAGAAGGCATCCTTTGAGATTCTCCATATCGAGCTTAACTGCAAAAAGTGCGGGCGCTGCGTTGAGGTGTGCCCTCTTCAGGTAATTACATTATCCGAAGAGGAGGGGTGGAAGATTAACAGAGAGCTCTGTACAGATTGTGGCGACTGTGTCGATGCCTGTTCTTATCAGGCCCTGGAACTGGTGGGAAAGTGGATGACGGTTGAGGAACTGTTCCAGGAGGTTAACAAGGAAAGTCCGTTTTATAGGCGATCAAATGGTGGGGTCACGGTGGGTGGTGGTGAGCCCACGATGCAGCCTGAATTTGTTACCGAGTTCCTTAAAAGGTGTAAGCAGAGTTATATACATACGGCGATAGAAACGTGTGGATATGTGAAGTGGGAACATTTGGAAAAGATTCTTGAGTATGTGGATCTGGTTTATATTGACATTAAACATATGGACACCATCGTGCACAGAGAGCTTACCGGTGTTTCCAACGAAATCATCTTGGAAAATGCCGGCAGAGCCTCCGCTATACGTCCTACGATAATACGCATCCCCACAGTGCCGGGGTATAATGATTCTGATGAAAACATGTTAGACACCGCGAGATTTGCCATTGAATTAGGGGAAAATCTCAAACGGATTGAGCTTTTGCCATACCATGAGTTTGGCACACAGACATATAGCCGACTTGGTATGGAGTTTCAACTTACAGATGTTGAACCGCCCAGCCACGACCATATGCAAAGGCTCAAAAAGATTGTCGAATCCTGTGGGGTAATAGCTCAGATAGGAGGGTAGGAGTTAAAGATTGGGGAAACGATAAAATATGCAAGGGTTTTGGTTGAGCTCTGAGCTCGGAGCTCCGAGCTCAGAGCTCAGAGCTCAGGTTCTATTGATAGGATGGTTAAAACTGTGGAATACTAAAACAGCCACTACATAGCGGGGAGGTGCTCTTCGATGGAACAAATGGTGGAGAGGGAAAAGAGCTTACTAGACAACGTTTTAGATGTGGAACCGACACCAAGAGTTGAAAGGCTCAGGCAGAGATATCTGAATACCAAAAATAAGGCCGTAATTGACATCTCGCGTATCGTAACTCGGGTAATGAAGGAAACAGAAGGGGAGTCAATAGTAACCCGCCGGGCAAAAGCCTTTGCTGCAACCGTGAGAGGAGTGCCCACCAATATTTTCCCTGATGAGCTTCTCGTGGGCTGGATATTTTCTGAGCCACACGGTACCGAGTTTCCCGTTGAACGAGGATACGGACTGGAGAAGGAACTGGATACCCTCAGCACGAGGGAATATATGCCGTTTCTCATCAGCGATGAAGAAAAGAGGGAGCTCAGAGAGGAAATCCTTCCATACTGGAAGGCCCGAGGGAACTATACAGCTCGTAATCTCCAGCTCCTCCCCCCGGAAGTAAAAAACAGTTTGTTTGTTGACCCCAACGACCCGTCGTCAGCAGGTTCGGGCATTCAGGGATTTTCGGGAGTCAAAGCGTTGAGGCATATGGCGCACTTTACAGCCGGCTATGAGAAGGTGCTGAATAAAGGATTCCTAGGGATAAAGAGGCAGGCCGAGGAGAGGCTGGCCAGGCTCGACCTTGCCGAACCTGAAAACCTTGGAAAGATACCTTTCCTCAAGGGTGTCATTTTGGCCATGGAGGCCGCTGCTGAGATAGGTAAGAGGTTTGCTGCCAGGGCAAGAGAACTGGCAGGAAACGAAGGAGATGCCGGGAGGAAGAAAGAACTGCTGAAGATAGCTGAGGTATGTGATTGGGTGCCGGCTAACCCGGCGAGAACATTCTACGAAGCAGTACAATCAGTCTGGTTCACCCACATAATGCATGGGTGGGAAGTATCTTCAACGGGCGGTACCAGTCCTGGGAGAGCCGATCAGTATCTATACCCATACTATGAGAGGGATATAAGAGAAGGGGAGATAACAAAAGAGCAGGCCCAGGAGCTGCTTGATTGCTGGTTCATGAGGCATTCCCAATACCTCACCCTTACGTCTGTAGAGTATGCTCATTCTGCCTATGGTCACAGTCCGGGTCACCATATTGACATAGGCGGTTTGAAGGCTGACGGAAGTGATGCCACCAATGAGTTGTCATACATGTTTATCGAGGCAATGATGCACACTCCTGGCATGGTGGAACCTACCCTCGGCCTGCTTGTTCATAGCAAAACACCGGATGATTTGCTGATCAAAGGGTGTCAGCTAACCTCACTTGGAGGTGGCTATCCGATGTTTATCAATGACGATGTTATAGTTGCCAACCTTCTTTCCCGAGGCACCTTGGGAGGGCCGCCGGTACCGCTGGATATTGCCAGGAGGTTCGGCTCTTCGTCCGGATGCCTGGAGCCCACTGTAAACAATATGGACTCTGGGTTTAGACAAACCCGTCTCAATGCTCCACAGGTCCTCGAATACGTGCTGACCAATGGCTGGAGCAGGATTCACCACAAAAAAATGGGATTAGAAACAGGTGACCCTCGGCAATTCAAATCCTTTGAGGAGGTGAGGGCTGCATATAAGAAGCAACTGGATTGGCTGATAAGATGTTATGCAATTGCTCAAAACATCCAGGAGATGACCTTGGCCGAAACTGACGCAACAGTGTACCAGTCGGCGCTGACAGAAGACTGTATTGAAAAGGGGAAATCCAAAGAGAAAGGAGGGGCTCGCTATAACTTTGGTCCCGGGATTACAGCCTGCGGCGCTGTTGATGTTGGCGATTCCCTGGCTGCCATTAAAAAGCTTGTGTTTGATGACAAGTTGATTACCATGGACCAGTTGTGCGACGCCCTGGACAAGAATTTTGAAGGTTATGATGAGCTGCGCCGGATGCTGCTAAAGGTGCCCAAGTACGGAAACGACGACGACTATGCCGATGAACAGGTGGCTTGGGTGATGCGTGTGTACTCAGATGAGGTGCTAAAGCAGAAGAATCTGCGAGGCGGCCATATGCTTAGCAAGCAAATCCCTCTCTCAACCTTTATACCGCAAGGCAAGGTGGTGGGAGCGCTTCCTTCGGGAAGATCAGCCGGGGAGCCGCTGTCAGACGGGGTGTCACCCACCCGAGGTAGTGATATCAAGGGTCCAACGGCAGTTATCAAGTCCGTAGGCAAGATCAACGCCGCCGAGGTATCACGCCTTGGACAAACACTCAACATGAGAATATCCCCGGTAGTCTTCGAGGACAGAGGAGGTTTCAAAAGGCTGGCAGACCTGCTCAGGGTATTTATTGATGAAAAGATCCATCACATCCAGATTAATGTAGTTTCCTCAGATACCCTGAGAGCCGCCCAGAGGGAACCCGATAAATACAATGACCTGGTGGTGAAGGTAGCCGGTTACAATGCCTACTTCACGACGCTGCCTGATTCTCTTCAAGACGCCATCATAGCCAGGACAGAGCACGGAGTATGATTGACCAGCTGTAGGACAATTTAGTCTGTATTTCGCAAGGTCGTCTCGTGTGAATTTCCATTCGAAAGGATTTGCGATTTCTTCATAATGATTCTGGAATTGCAGAAGCCTTTCCTCAACGGCGTCAAGACATTGAAAGTCGTTCGGAGTTAGGACCTTCAGCCTGCTCCTCCTCCAGAGTCGTCGTCGCAGCCTTTGATTCGCCCTCCGCGTCTAAAACGCTAGTCGCAGTTATGTACATATTGTACAGAATGTACACAACCAGGGATTGCATTTTTTTGGGCGAAACGGGTCGAGCCGGCCACACCTCATCTGCAACACGCGGCCCTGGAATTGCTACGGGGACACGGGGACGACGTCATCGAGTTTATGTGCTATTCTGCGCAGAATCATGGAGACGCCCGGATTCGACCTGCTCACGCCAAAAGTTGTCATGACCGCCGTGGAATCGGCCTTCGGCCTGCACCTCGACGGAACGCTAACCGCTTACCCGAGCTACGTAAACCGTGTGTACGGCCTGCGGAGCGATGAAGAGCGCGGCTACGTGGTCAAATTTTACCGCCCTGGCCGGTGGAACCTCGAGGCTATTGCGGAGGAGCACGACTTCATCATCGACTGCGCCGAACGGGAATTACCAGTTGTGGCACCCCTTCGGGATGACGAGGGGTTCACGCTTCAGTCGGTGACGGCGGCGGGCCGTGTAGCAGAACAGGATTTCACCTTCAGTTTGTACCCGCAGCGCAGCGGGCGAAGCTTCGACGCGGAGAGGGATGAGGACTGGTTCCGTATCGGTAGTCTGGTTGGACGCATCCACACGGTGGCGCGCATGCGAGATGCCTCTAACCGGCTGCAATGCACGCCGCCGGGCTCAACGGTTCGCTTCATCGAGGAGCTGCGGAGGGCCGACGACTTACATCCGGCCCAACGGGACGAGTTCTTCGAACTCACGGACAATGCGCTGAGCAGTTTCGGACACCTGTTCGAAGGGCTATTGCTCCATCGCATTCATGGCGACTGCCATCGGGGCAACATTCTGGATCGTCCGGGCGAAGGACTGCTGATTATAGACTTCGATGACATGATGATGGGCCCTGCCGTACAGGATCTGTGGCTGCTCCTGCCCGACCGGGCAAGCGCCTGCCGGAGGGAAATGGAGTTGCTGCTCGAGGGCTACGAGGGAGTCTGCTCTTTCGATCGACGGACACTTTCACTGATCGAGCCACTGAGGTTCATGCGAATGATCTACTACCTGGCCTGGTCCGCCCGCCAGAGAAACGACCACCGCTTCCGGGAGTCGTTTCCGATGTGGGGCACGGAAGCCTTCTGGATCAAAGAGATCGAGGATCTTAGAACGCAGCTGGAAATCATCTTCGAGGAGCTGGATGGGGAGACTTGACGATGCTCCTCCGGGCTGCTGCGGCAGTGTGACCATCCCACTGTCACTTCCTTAGCATTGATGTGAGTATTGCGGATCAGGCGTTGCTGTCAGGCGGTTTTCCGCGGTGTAGATATTCGCCCCAGGGCAGGCGGAAATAAAGGCCGAATAGAAGGGCGGCACCAATCGGCATCACGGTGCCCATGAGAAAGAGCCTCGAATAGCCCATGGACGTGACGATTTGCCCACCGGTGAAAATGAGGCCAGCGGTTCCGACTGCCCAGGCCGTGTTGGTGAAGCCCGCCATAATGGTCTGCCAATCGGGGCTCACGATCTCCTGACCGTACACCTTGAAGACGGGGATCGCCAATCCCAACAAGACAAAGAGGGTGATCAAATCGACCCCGGCTGCAATACGGTTCGCAACGACCGCCAGAACGAACTGGCTGACAGCCAGGCCACAGAACACCATCAACAGCGTTTTGAATCTCCCCACCCGGGCCATGATGATCGGCGCAAGCATGGAGGCCAGGACCGCGAGAAGCTGCCCGGTGGCCAGCACCGCCCCTATCAGAGCCGTTGGTGCATGCAGAACGGTGTCCATGTAAACGTTGAAGAACGTGCGCGCGGACCACGTTCCCGCCATCCAGAGCAAATGAACGAGAGAGAGCGGGACAACTAATAGAGCGGGAAAAGGTCCTGAGCGGTATTTGGATTGTTCTGTCTGCACCGGTTCCGATCTACGGGTAGCGAGTATCAGGAAGAAGCCAACCGCGCTCACGATGGGAGGGATGAAAAGAGTGAGGCGAAACGGGACAGGGCTCTCGAGAGTGACACCGACAAAAAGCGCGGCGATGCCGGGTAGGACGCCGCCTAATAGACTCCCCACGAATCCGCTGAGTCTTTGGATCGCGGAAGTGAGAGCGAATGCATGATCTCTCTCCTCCACGCCTGTAATGCCCATAAGGTAGGGAGCGGAGTTGACCACGCGGAAGGACGCAAATATGCCGATCGAGCCATAAGTCAGCAGGATATACGCTTCACGCAGGACATCGGGAATCATTTCGGTAAAAGGAACCGCAAGGTAACCTAATGTGGAGAGGCCCATAGATAGGACCAGCATACGCCGGGTTCCGAAGACACGCCCCATCCATCCGGCCACCATGCAGAACAGGGACAAGCCGAGAAATATGACGCCGTTAGCGAGTCCGACAAAATCAGGTCCGTACCCCAGCCGCAGCAGGTAGAGGTTGAACACTACGGCATAGATCCCCATCCAGCAAATTCCGGCGGTAGCCCACATGCCCATGTACAACTTTGCGTCGCCATGGAGCATTCGAAGCTTGTCGAGGTAACCCGAGAACATCGCCTGCACCCGGATCTCGAGCCGGACCAGCCGAATCATGCTCAGCCCCTATCAGAGCCCAACCGCACCACTTCGATTCCGATCTATGATAGACTCCTGAATGCAAGCCTCTGCATATTGAGGTCAGCGGCGCCGCCCTTCCGATGGTGAATCAACGGATTGCCGTATGGAGGGACGCGGTGCAAGGAGTGAGGTGATGGAGCCTCTTAAGGTTCTGGTTTCCGAATTGACAGACTCCATGCTCGAGATCGACCCGGAGCTCGATGTGAGGCCTGCGGTAGGAAAGACCATCGCCCGTATCTACGGTTTGACGGCGGAGTATCGAAGGGCCCTTCGCGAGCTTTTGAAGAAGAAAGCTAAGGATTTTTCCGAAGCCCTGGACACGGCCCTGAGAGAGCCGTCCCCTTTCAGCCTGTACGGCGAGGACTATAAAAGGACTCAGGATCCTGATGTGCCGGAGAATCTTCAAGTCCTCGGCCAGAAGAAGGAGTTCTCCTGTCTCGCTCCTCTCTATCGTTTGCTCCTGCAAGCGCGGAGGTCGATATGAAGAAAAGGCTGCTCTACCTTCTTCTTGTGCTTTCATTACTTGTCGGCTGTGAATCCACAGGCACAGGGATTGATTCCGCCTACATACTCGACAGAGAAGTCCTTAAAAGAATCGATGAGTCTGTCTTCGAAGTGGTCGTACCCAAGCCGTCCAAGGATTCCCTCTCCTATGAAGAGCCGTTGCCCCTCGATCTCATTCCCTTTCAAAGAAGAAGCGACCCTTATGACCCCATCGGGACTGCTTTTGCCGTGTCGGACAATCTTTTTCTGTCCGCGGCCCACGTCCTGGATCTCGAGTACAACAACAAGATCTCCAAAATGTATCTGCGTGACAAAGATGGAAATGTCTTTGAAATCGACGAGATACATCGGTATTCAAACCACGTCGACTTTGTTTCGTTTTCGGCAAAGGGCCTTCATGTCGACAGGGTGTTGAAGGTAAAAGAGGAGTTCAGTCTCAATCAAAAGGTATTTGCAGTCGGGAACGCCCTCGGCGATGGGATTATTATCCGGGAGGGTACATTGACCTCGACTACAAAGGAGGATGAAGCCGGCGAGTGGGACTGGCTCAGGTTCTCGGCCCCGGCTTCGCCCGGCAATAGCGGAGGACCCCTGCTGGATACGCACGGGAACGTGATCGGCCTTGTCACGATGGCATCAGAAAATGAGAACCTCAACTATGCGGTGCCGATGAGCGTCATTAATCAGAGAGAGGACAGCAAAGCCGTTCTTCATGACAGGATCTCGTATTTTTTTCCCTTCACATATCGACAGAAGAGAGTGATCTATGATTACGAGATTCCTCTGCCAAAGAGCTGCTCTGATCTGAAACAGGAGCTCGTTGCCGGTTACGAAAGATTCCTGGACAAGACCTTGATTGCTTTTATCGACGAGAACAGACAAGAGTTCTTTCCCCACGGCCGGGGGTCCTCAGAGATTCTCCACAGAACCTACAGCTCTTTTTTTCCCGACCTCGTGTCCGAAGATGAAACCCGCTCCTGGGGACTCTTCTATCCATCTGAGCTTTATGACTCATATCAGGAGCACGAGGGTTACATCCAGTATGGCGATATGAGTGAGATCACATTTGTAGAGGTTCGCAAGCCCGACGATATTTCTCTGAGAGAGCTGTATGGAAGACCTCGATTGCTGATGGATTTCGTACTGAAAGGGTGGCCCGTCTACAGAGACGTTATGAATAAGCAGATCAGAATTACCTCTTTTGGTGAACCGTCGGAGAGCTTTCAGCACAGCGACAACTACGGGAGAAAGTGGCTCGTCAGCATGTGGTTCATCGAATACGATCGATCGACCCTTATTGTTTTTTCACTGCCTGTTCCAAAAGGCGCCATCAGCCTTATCGTAAGACAGTACAATACATGGCCGTATACGATAAGCGACCTAAAGGTGACGACCGATTTTGTTCATGCTACATACTGGGGCGAGTTTGCCGAATGGACGGAGTTTCTCGAGCTGAAGGATTACCTGCCCGACTCGTTTGGGCAGCTTCGATTCTCATACATCGAAGGCCAAGAGGCCCATTTCAGCTCGAACAGGCTGAAGATCTCGTACGACGAAAGACTGTTTTCTGTATCCGCGCAGAGTACCCTGTATCTGTATACCACGTTTTTTCGGGACAGCGGAGAGGTCATTTGGGATATTGGTTCGGTCGAAATTGGTGAGCATGCATACAAAGAGAACTATTTTGAGGCGACCAGAGAGCTGAAACCGGATTCGGATTTAGGAGAATACTATTTGGCTGACTGGAATGACCTGTGCAAACAAACCCATCCGTATGACGGCACAACCTATTTTGAAGACGGCTCGACGGTGATGAAATCAGTGCACTCCACATACGGTGAGCTTCGGGATAGGGAGATCGAAGACATATCCGGGGATTTTATCTATTCCCTCATGCTGAATATCGATGGCAAGGCCGATGAGGATATGATGAAATCGAAGATGAATCTCGTCGACTCCGCTGTTACGATTTTGGAAGATTGAAAATCAGTCGAGGGCTTTTACGATGAACGACAGTTCCCTATTGACTGTGGCCGCTATGATCGGGGCACGCGCTTCCGGCGAGAGGTAACTAACCTGCTAAAACTCTCCAACTCGCTTGGGCATGGGGTCAATCGTAAAGACACTGGCATCCAGGCATTTCTGTAAATACTGAAATCTGATTTCCCTGTACTCAGGCTTGTTCCAGAGATTGGTTACCTCACCCGGATCGTTCTCCATATCATACAGCTCGCCCAGTTCCATACCGCTGTAAACCACGATCTTGAATTTCTTGTCCCTGACCATCGTAAGATAGGGAGTGGGATCTCTATGATTCGTCAGGGCGTTGTAGTACTCCGCGTAGACGTACTCTTTGTGACAGCCCGGATCCGCATCGCCCGTGCAGATATCAAGAAACGATCTGCCCTGCATCCGCTCAGGTATCGGTATATCGGCAAAATTGAGCAGGGTCGGGGCCAGGTCTACCAATTCAACCAGAGCCTCGCTTCTAAGACCGCTTTTGATACTTCCGGGACAGGAGAGGATGAGGGGTACTCGAACTGCCACGTCATAGAGAAAAGGCCCTTTGAGATATATGCCGTGATCCCCGAGCATCTCCCCATGGTCGCTCATAAAGATGACCAGGGTGTTCTCCCTCTGTCCACTCTCATCCAGCGCCTGCAGAAGGCGCCCGATGTTGTCGTCCACATTCTCGATCATCGCATAGTAGGCGGCGGTAATCTCTCTGTGCACACGATCGGAGGTGTCTTTGAACGAGATGCCTCTTCCTCCCATGGCCCCAAGGTGATCCGCTTGCTGAAAGATGGGCTTGTTGAGCAACTCACCCTCTGTGTAACGGGGTGACGGCACGCTGTCGGGACTGTAGCGATCCAGATACTCCTTGGGGGGGTCGAATGGGTGATGAGGATCAAAAGGATTGACACTGAACATCCAGGGAGTGTCCCTGTTCTCGTTGATGAACTCGATGGCCTTTTCAGCGCACCAGTAGGACTGGTGCAACAGCGCGGGCATACCGGCCCACGTTTGTTTTCCTCCTGGCGAGAGGACATGTGAGCCGAGTTTGTTGGCTATCTCTGGCGGGAAAGGATAGATATCTTCCCAGGGTTTGCCTTTACTATCCACCCACTCGATATACGCGTTCTCCTCCCACTTGGACCAGGGACCGTGACTCCAATGAAAATCATGGTACCCATCATCGATCCTTTCTTCCATTTGTCCATCGCAGGGACCCAGATGGAGCTTGCCTGCCAATCCGCAACGGTATCCGTTATCGGCGAGTATCCTGCTGATGAGCACCTCATCGGCAGGAATTTGTGTTCCGTTCTGTCTCATTCTGGTCGTTCGGGGGTATCTTCCTGTTAGAAAGCTCGCCCGACTGGGAGAGCAGACCGGGCTCTGAACATAGGCATGAAGAAAACTCACCCCTTCTTCAACCAGGCGATCCAGATTGGGCGTATGGATATGTGAGTTACCCAGGGCATGGATAGTATCGAAGCGCTGCTGATCTGTGCAGATCCACAGAATGTTGGGCTGTTTTTTCATGGCTGATTCTCCTCGGGCACCTTTTCTCTGTTAGTACTCTACTAATACTCTCCCACCCGCTCGGGTAGGGGATCGATCGTGAACACGCTGGCGTCCAGGCATTTTTTTAGATACTGAAATCTGACATCTCTGTAGCCAGCATCGTTCCAGAGATTGATCACCTCACCCGGATCGTTCTCCATGTCGTACAGCTCGCCGAGCTCCATACCGCCGTAAGCCACGATTTTGAATTTCTTGTCCCTCACCATAGTCAGATAGGGATAAGGATCACGGTAGCTCGCTGAGGAGTTGTAGAATTCGGAATAGACGTAATCCTTGTGATGATGGAGATCATTTTCCCCATGACAAATCGAAAGAAAAGACCGACCCTGCATCCGCTCCGGAATGGGAAACCCGATCAAGTCGAGAAGGGTAGGAGCCAGATCCACCAGTTCCACAAGTGCGTCACTCCTCACTCCTCTTTGAAACTCTCTAGGATAGGAGAGGATGAGAGGCACACGTACCGCGGGATCGTACAGATAAGGGCCCTTCAAAAAAATGCCGTGATCGCCCAGCATTTCCCCATGATCGCTGGTGAACAGTATGAGGGTATTCTCTATTTGCCCGGTATCTTCGAGAGCATCGATAAGCCTGCCCACGTTGTAATCCACGTTCTCTATCATGGCGTAGTAAGCCGCTTTGATCTGCCGATGCTGCCGATCGGTCGTGCCCTCGAAAGATAAATGTGCACCTCCGGAGGCGCCTTTCCTGCAGGCCTGTGACTGATAGATCGGTTTATCATCCAGCTCTCCCTCCTGATAGCTGGGAGGAGGAAGCCGATCCGGATCATAGCGGGCCAGAAACTCAGCAGGCGGGTCAAAGGGATGGTGCGGGTCAAATGGGTTAACGCTAAACAGCCATGGAGCATCGCGATATTTGTGCATGAACTCAATCGCCTTCTCGGCACACCAGTAGGACTGATGCAGATGCACAGGTATGCCGGCCCAGGCCTGGCGGCCCTCCTTGTCCTCTGCCGCTGCACCTAGTTTTCCGAACAACTCAGGAGATACGGAATAGAGCTCCTCCCAGGGTTCTCCCTGCCGATTAACCCATTGTATGTACTGGTTTTCCTTCCATTTTGGCCAGGGCCCGTGACTCCAGTGAAACTCCGCGTAACCGTCATCGATTCTTTCCTCGACCCTTCCCTGACATGGCGCCAGATGCAGCTTTCCGGATAGACCACAGACATAACCGTGATCTCTCAGTATTTTCGTAATGAGGATCTCATCTTCAGGGATCTTCGCGCCATTCTGTCGTAATCGGGTGGTCCGCGGGTACCTTCCGGTCAGAAAGCTTGCTCGGCTGGGGGAACATACAGGGTTCTGGCAGTAGGCGTTGGAAAAAGAGACCCCGTTTCCGACCAGCCTGTCGATGTTGGGCGTATTGATGTGGGGGTTGCCCAGTGCGTGAATGGTATCAAATCGCTGTTGATCTGTGCAGATCCAGAGGATGTTGGGAAGCTCTTTTTGTTTCATGTCATGCTCCGGACAAGGTCCGAACAAGGTCAGGGTTCAAATCTTCAACCTAGCCTTTCAAAGCTCCGGAAATCATTCCTCTCTGCAAGAATTTTCGGATGATGATCGTAAAGACAATGACCGGCAGGGTCAGGATAATCGAACCGGAGGTCATCAGGCCCCAGTCTTCAGCCTCTGCAGAGGCAAATTTTATCACCGCTACGGTAGCCGTGATCGTTTTGCTGCGGGTCAGTACCAGGGGGAACAGAAACTGGTTCCACGACAGGATCATCGCGAATATTCCAGCAGCTGCCATACCTGTGGCGACCAGGGGAAGCACTACAAGAAAAAAGGTCTGAAAATCGCTGGCGCCGTCTATTCGAGCGGCCTCTTCCAATTCGATTGGAATATCATCAAAAAAGGCCCGCATCGACCATATCACCAGGGCAAGAGTGGTGGAGAGGAATACGATGATCAGACCGATCCAGGTGTCGATGAGGTTGAGTCGAATGTAAACCATGAAATAGGGAATGATAAACAGTATGGGAGGGGCCATCTGAGAGGTCAGGATGCCAAAGAGAAGCGCATTCTTGCCCTTGAAATTACCCCGGGATAACGCATAAGAGGCCGGCACTCCTAACATCAGCCCCACGCCGGCGGCCCCTACGCTGACAATAATGCTGTTGAGATAGTATCGAAAGAAATTGGCCTCTACGAACAGTCGCCTGTAGTTATCAAACGTCGGGATAAAAATGTGGGATGGGGGGGTCTTGAAGGCTTCCACCTGAGTCTTCAAGGAAATAGTCAAGATCCAATATACGGGGAACAGCAGAAGTGCGACCAGGATCAATATAGTGCAAAAGATCAGAGTGAAGGATATCCTTTTTTGCAGCTTAGATGCTATCAATCATGCGCTCCTCGGTTCAGTTATCATGCAATAGCCTTCGTCTTGCGACCATACCAGAACACGATCGCGACAGTGACAAAGATTATGAGCATCATAATGACGGCTATGGTGGACGCATACCCGACTCTGTAAGATGAGAATGCGACCTGCCAGATATGATAATTCATAGGTTCGGTGGCTACACCGGGGCCTCCTCCTGTCATGATGTAGATCAGGCCAAATATCTTTAAAGCCTGAACCGCTCGATATATGGCTGTAAAGATCAGCACCGGTTTCAGCATGGGGAGGGTGATAAAGATAAAGATCTGCCACCCGTTGGCTCCATCCACATATGCCGCCGCCACCGGTTCTCTTGGTAAAGACTCCAGGCCCGCCAAAAGCATCAGGATGACATGTGGCATCCAGTACCAGGCGTGAGCGATAATGACGGCGGCACGAGCCGATCCCCCTCGATCAAACCACAGAGGACCCTCGATTCCGACAAGGCTGAGATAGAAGTTGATTCCGGGCAGAACAGAGGAAAAGAGCATCTTCCAGATGATTCCAACCACGATAGGCGAGATGGTCATGGGTATGATAAAAAGGGAGCGGCTTAACCTAGTAAACCAGTACGGCTGTTGAAGGAGTAGCGCCAGTCCCAAACCGGCCCCCATCTGAATCATCAACGACCCGCTTGCAAGCATGAAAGTGACCTTGACCGAATTCCAAAACCGGCTGTCATTGAAAAGTTTAATATAGTTGTCTATACCGATGAAACTGACTGACTTGCCGAAGAGCTTTGCGTTGGTAAAGCTCTGATAACCCACATTCATCAGAGGCAAGCCGATCAGGATAATCAGCGCGACAACCGCGGGAAGTAAGAACAGGATATCTATTTTTCTCATACGGCCAATATAAAAGACACCTTTCGACCAGGAGAGACGAAGGTATGCCCCTTCGCTCATCATAGATAGACCATGCCGTCCCTGTCGATGGAAAGACAGAGACGGCGGTTACATCTTTTCGGATATCTTAGGAGCTACTCTTTGTAGTATCCGGCTTCCTTGTTGATCTCGTACAATCGTTTGTTTGCTTCCGAAAGAGCCTTCTGAGCGGATTCTTCTCTGGCCAGGATCTTAGTCATAGCAATAGCAGTGGCGTCTTCTACGTCTCCCCACTGAGGATTCATAGGACGGTAGAAGCCTTTGATATGCTTTTCGAACTGCTCGCTAACCACTTTCAGAAACTGCCCTTCACCCCAGTTGTACTTCTCGACAAACCTGGGATCTGACAGAACGGATTTCCTGGTCGCCGAAACCTCGTTAAACTCTATACCGCTTCTGAGCTGCGTTTCCGTGCTCAGAGACCACTTGAGGTACTCCCAGCTGGCGGGCTTGTTCTTCGCGCCTGTAGGGATCGAGATAGCATGACAGGCAAAAGGCGGCCAGCGAGTGGCAGGACCTTTGGGGATCAGGCCAAAACCGGTCTTTCCTACAGCTACAGATTTTTCCGGGTCCAGCATTCTTCCGGCCAGTGGATGACCTTCGACCACCATAGCCGTTTTTCCCTGCTGATAGGCGGTCACAATATCCTGCCAATGGGCAGAAACGGTTCCTTTATAACCATGGTTGTTCAACAGATCGGCGTAATACTCGGCTGCCTTCACGACCTCGGGGCTGTCGAATACCGGGTGCATATCATTGGGGAAATCCTTGAAGATTCTCCCCCCGTGACTGTACATAACCGTTGGGAAATGCCACATGACACCGCCCCGAGCCCGGGAGCCGCGCATGCCGATACCACCGACTTTGTCGGTATTGGCCTTGGCGGCGAACTCCATAAGCTCATCCCAGCTGTCCGGGGCCCTGTCCGGAAGTCCCCTCTGGGCAAAGATATCCTTGCGATAGTACAGGATAACGGTGGCATTCAGGATGGGCAGGCCATAGAGCTTGCCGTCGATAGTCATGGCACTTACAGACCCGCCAAGAAAGTCCTTGAAATCAAATTTCGCTGCATCGGTTCTCTGCGCATCATTGATGTAGGAGGTCACCTCCGTTATCCATCCGTTCTCAACCCAGCGCCGGTAGGCTCTCCACGTCGACCATATAACATCATAGGCACCACCACCAGCTGCCAGCTCCAGCTCGGCCTTGGTATCATAGCCTTTTGCGGGATTATATAGGGTCTCCTCCACCTTTATACCAGGATTCTGAGCCTCAAAATCCTTTGCCATCTTTCCGAACCCCCGACCCGACGCACCGGTCGTCAGGAAAATCTTAATCGTTCCCTCGACTTTTCCTGTCCCTGGCTCGGCACCGGCCTTCTGCTCATCTTTCTGTCCACCTGCCCAGGCGCCAAACAGCAGGCAGAAGGTAAGAATCAAAAACACGGCAATTGAAATAGTCCTTTTCATATGAACCTCCTTGAAAACCTTAAACCCAAACGTTTCTCGCTGTCAAGAGAAATCCTAGCAATTTCGGGTAGGCATCTTTCGCTGCCGAACCGCTCCGCTCCGCTCTGTCTAATCATGCTGCTGTGCCTCGGATGGACCTGGATATTTTGACAAGAGTGATATGAGCAGTTAAAGTGATCCGTATAGGAGAAGCGTATGGATAAAGATATCTACGAAGCGGCTTTAGAGAAGGAGAACATACGAACGGCGAGGAACTACACAAGCCTCATTGCATCCTATGGTGTTTCCTCACCCGGAGCCTCCCGGCTTAATGCTCCTCTGTTTGACATGAGTAGAGTGTGGGGTTTGCTGGAAGGAGCCGTGGACACCCACATCCACAGCGGGCCCTGTGCCAATTGTACCCGGAGTTTTGATGAATTAGAGATGGCAATTCAAGCCTGCAAAGTGGGAATGAAGGCGGTTGTTTTCAAGTGTGGCTCCATGCCCAGCACTCGCTCAGCATCTATTGTACAGAAGGTTGCAAACCAGTGGGCCGATGAGCAGGGAAAGGAAAGAACAGATGTGTTTGGCGGCGTTGTTTTAAACTACTGCGTCGGTGGATTGAATCCGGAGGCCGTCTTTTGCAGTTACAGGATGGGCGGTAAGTTTGTCTGGCTGCCTAATAAGGATGCCTCCTTTCACCGCAAGATCATGGGACTGCCGGGTGGAATAGAGGTGCTGGATGAAAGGGACCGGATCGTTCCTCCCCTGAAGGAGATTCTGAAGATGATCGCCGAAGGCGACATGGTGTTGTCTTTGGGACATCAAAGCACGAAGGAACGATTTATCATCCTGGATGAGGCGAGAAAATTTAAAGTAAGGCGAATAGAGCTGGTCCATCCTACACAGGTCACGGCGAAGATGACCGTGGAACAGATGAAGGTTGCTGCAGATAAGGGAGCTTTTTTGGGGTTCTACTGTGTTGACTTCGATCCCAGGCAGTGGTCCTGGGATACCTTTCTCGAAGCCATCAAGGTAGTCGGGGTCGCACGTTTGATCTGCGCCACAGATTCCGGCACATTCGACCTTCCCTCTCCGGTAGAGGCAATGCGGCTTTTCATAACCAGAATGCTCTCGCACAACATTTCAGAGAAAGACGTAGAAAGGATGGTCCAAACAAATCCCGCAACCCTGATATATTGAAAGACAGGACCGGCTTCACCCGCCGCTCCACCGAGTTATACGATCTGCAGGAAGATCCCAATGAGCTTACTAATCTTGTTGAAAATGAAGACTGCAGAGATCAGGAGGAGCTGCTCAATTCATATCTAGACGATTTATTGAAAGGTTATGGATGAAAAAAAGTATGACACCTTTTTAAGAAAAGAAAAGGCCAGACCTTCCAACATGCAGAGAATCTAAATCAGAGAATCGTCAAGTACCGTCTTTTCGATAAATCTGTAATGTCGACGTAACGCTTGCTTTGCCGACTCATCGCGTTTGGCGAGGCATTCTAAGATATTTGCATGGGAATCGTAATACTCCTCGTCCTGCAGAACATCTTTCTGTTTCGCGCCAGACTAATAATTTCTTCATGGAACATTCGATCAAGGGCGATCATTTTCGTATTGATGGTCTCTCCGTATTTGATTTTGCCTTCGATGATTCTCTGCAAGAGGTATTCGTAAACTTTATCCACTAAACTTTTGATGTCAAATGGCGCGTTTCGTTGCTGTTTCATATTTTAATAATTGCCGGTACGTTCGGGTAACGGATCTATTGTATGTACACAGGCATCCAGGCATTTCTTTAAATAGGAGTATCGAATATCCTCGTATTTCGGAATATCCCAAAGATTGTCCAGCTCATCTGGATCACTCTCCATATCGTATAGTTCGCCCGAATCCATAAAGCTATATGCCACTATTTTGTATCGATTGTCACGAAACATCGTTAAATAAGGGGTTGGATTTCTGTGTTTTACCATAGCGTTGTAGTACTCTGAGTATATATGGCTCTTGTGCACTGATGGATCGGCTTCACCTTTGCAAATCTCGAGAAAAGACCGGCCCTGCATCCTAATG
>SDBV01005846.1_pt1 | contig 17232 bp, 20 predicted proteins | sample 2277081 | NCBI WGS metagenome assembly SDBV01 (sample SAMN10402039, study PRJNA504765) | marine sediment metagenome | isolation source: marine sediment core GS10_PC15, 223 cmbsf | place: Arctic Ocean: Southern Knipovich Ridge | collected 2010 | reverse complement strand
AGTATATAGAGATATTCTGAAAAAGATTAACAAAAATAAGATAAAGACAGTTTTACAAATAATTAAAGAAAAATCTCAAAAATATTTTAAAGACTTTCAATGGAAAAAGGATGTCGCTAATATTATACTGAATAATCTTACGCTACCATATAATAGGTTTAAAGCTTTATATGGTGAAAATAAAAAGCTCAAAAGGTTGTTTAATTATTTAAAAAAGCTACCCAATGCTAAATCAATCAAGGAGTATCTTTATTATGAAGAGAAAGAGCTTAAACAAAAAGTGGTTATTTGTGACAATTTAGAAAATGATTTAATGGGAAAATTAGAGCAAAATCATATTCAACATATAAAAGATTTACAGCAAGAAAATCAAAAAGTTTTAGGTGATTTATTTAGAACATACCATAATAAAACCAGAGATGCTATTCATAAAATATCTCGATTTGTTATAAATGTATGTGAAGATTATGATATTGGTACAATCATAATTGGATATAATGAAGGCTGGAAAACAAGCTCGAAACTGAGTAAAGCTGTTAACCGTAAATTTATTCCACTTCCTTTCTACAAATTAATTAAAGCTATAGAATATAAGGGTATACTCTGTGGAATTGATGTCATTATTCAAGAAGAGAGTTATACATCAAAATGTTCAGCCCTCGATAAAGAATCTATTGAGTTTCATAGGAAATATAATGGAGTTCGAAATCCCGATATTCAAGGAAGGGATGGAATGTCTCACAAACACTACGGTCAATTTTACTCATATCTTTCAGGCAAATATATTCATTCTGATGTCAACGGAGCTTTAAATATAGGTCGCAAGGCAATGCCTTTTCTGTTCGAGAATATCCCTCAGAGACAAATGTTAATTCCACCGCAAAAAATGACAGTAACATAGATTAGAAATAATACCTCTTTACCTAGGTTTTGAGGTCCCAAGGTTGTGCACCTTAAAAAAGCATTTATTTAATTCTAATTATTTATATATTATTATTATTTTTTATACTTCAGTCTTATTAAGAAAATATTATTAAAATAGATAATTTTTATGATGGTTTATAGAAGTAATCTTGATGGGAATAAAAAGAAAAGGATTAAAGAAATAAAAAAAGAAATAGACAAAATTGGAAATAAGTATAAAAAAATAATCAGTAAAAAAATAAATATACTTTTATATAAAAATAAACTTAGTGGCCATGCTGATATTCTTATTGATATTCGCTTAGAAGCTCTTTTCAATACATGAAGAAAATAACCAAAAAAAATAGATAATTCCCGATAAGAATATTCCATCTCAACGCTTAAATTAAAAAAGAAATTTACCATTTGAGGAGATCAAATCTATTCAAAATAAGAATAAGTTAATTAAATATTTGGAGAGTAATATTCTTGTTAATTTTGAACGAATTTATATAATGGAAAATACGGTATGAGGAAAAAATGATGATAAATGTCAAAATCAGTTAATTGATAAGCGAGTTAAGGACAACAGTTCTTATGATTTCTATAAAATAACAGGTTATTAGAAAAAAGCTTAATTTATTATTACGTTCATTATTTTTCATTTAATTAAACAAATTTTACTCTTTATGGATTTTTATAATCATAATGTTTATCAGATAAATTTTGTCGAGATTTTAAAAGAATATCATTTATCATTAGATTTCTTTTAGTTGAAAAAAATATGAAAGTTAAAGAGTTTATTGTGAAATATCTTTTTTACAATTATAGAATATAACTTGATTTTTTATTTGGTATTATAGAAATCTTTTTCTCTCCTCCTTTATTTAAGTGAGATCCACTCAACACCACCCTAATACAATTAAAAAGTGAAGATTTTTGAAAATTAACTATATCTATATAATCGAAAACTTTTCGTTTTTCCTTGAAAACCGAATTGGAAAGATGCAAAAATTCGACAAATATATTATTAAAGCAAAAAAGATATTTGAAAATCGCTTTAACATTACCAAATGATAACCATAGTTTATGTTCACTTATATCAAGATTAAGTAAGTTATCTTTGTTAGAAGTTAGGCGAACCCTATTTGAATCCGGTAGAATCTTAACAAGATTATGACGCAAATCTATAATTTTAAAATTTCGTCCGCCTAATATACATTCTTATTCCAAATATTATTGCCATTATAGTACATAATAGCATTACTATTGATAACGTCGTCAATAATATTAAAAATTCAATTGGAAGATACTGATTTTTAATTGATAGGTTAAAATAAATATATCCAAATATAGTTGCAATTGACCCTACAATTCCTATAATTATAAAAATAAGAGACATCCCATATTCTAAAAGATAATTATATAATTTTTTAGATTTACTTTTTTCTTTATTTTGTATTAAATTTACTTTATTTTTTTGCCATATGTAATTTTCATCGTTTTTTTCTTTCATAATTAAAAATATATAAATATCCTTTTTATAATTAATAAATTTATAATAAAATTTAAAGTATCTGTTAATATTAGACAAGACATTTATCAGTATCACAAAATTTTTCTCCTATAGCATCATCCTTAGAACTTTTTAAATCTAAACATTTAGTTTTTCATATCCATGCTGATATTCTTATTGATATACGCTTAAAAGTTCTTTTCAATACCGTGAAAAAGATAACCGAAAAAGACTAGATAATTCCCAATAAGAATACTCCATCTCAACGCTTAAATTAAAAAGGGTTTTGATATTTAAATTCCTTAATACTATTTTGAATAACACAATCTTATACCTTTTTAATTTTTTTCTATATCAAGGTACCAAAAATGACATTTTAATATTTATTGGATTGCATTCCATTTTTCTGGATACCTGTTTTATAGAAATCGTTTACTCCCATTAAGTTTTTATTGTCTAGCACGTTAAGCGCATTACTAGCAATTAATTATGGAATGATAAAATATGAATGCAAAGAAAAAAAGGAAGTATATTTATAATAGTAATTTGGCTGAATTCTCTAAAGAAGAATTAACACAACTTTCAAATAAAGCTATTTCTAAAATGTATAATTTTGTTATTAAAGGAATGCATATTGAGTGCGAACATACTATTGAGATTAATCCCGTTATTGATGTCAATGTCAGAAGATGGTGCGGTTTCTTTTCTTTATAGTCAAAGATTGGATAATTTTATTGAAACTGGTAAGGTTCATAGGAATATATTCGAATGGCAACCTTTCTAATAATAATTAAAATATTTTTTTTCTTTTTTATCTACTTTTTTGTTTTTATAAATATTTATACAATCACAACATAAAGATTGAATTTTAAAAGACTTAACTATATTTTTTATATATATAATTATAAATATTTTAAAAAATAATATGATTATTAACTGAAATGTTTTTTGAGATATGAGCCCGCAAAATAATAATGATCACTGTCAGAGAAAAAATTCACGCCGGATTATAAATCAAGATAATTGTAGTTTCAATGAATTTATCGGAAGTTTTTTTATTGATTACAACCTTAACAATATTGAGAATGAACAACAAGAACAGGAAGCAGGGCAAGAAGTTCTCTCAATTTTAAATTTCATTGAACAAAGAGAAACAGTTGGTATTTTTTTTTCAGAAGCGTCAAATAGCCAAGCGGAATTTACAGTCTTAAATAGATTAATGGGTCAAGTCGAACGGATTCAGTTAAAATGGTCAAAAAAATTATCAAATTTATGCCATCTTACCAAGAATCTATGGAATCATGCGAATTGGCTTGTTAGAATGCGTTATTTCTTTACTCTTGATCCTGAGAGATTAATAAATCAGAATGGTTACAATAGATTGAAGGGATTAAAAGGTGGTACTTTTTCTGCCGTTCCAGAATGTACTGACAACGCTTCTCTCAGTAAATTAGACAATGAATACAAGACTAAGAAAGAAAAACTGATAGACCGAATCAACAAGCCTTACGGGAAAGAAGGGTATCACGGTATTGCGAAACAAATGCGGTATAGAGAGATGTGGGATTTGGTACGTTATTCAAGACATTATAAAAGATTACCCGCACAGCTAGCTCAACAAACTTTAAAACTGCTCGATAAGGCATGGAAAGGCTATTTCAAAGCTAAGAAAGAGTGGAGAAGAGATCCGTCTAAATTCCCGAACGGAACAAGTCCTTGTATTCCGGGATACCAGAAGAAGAATGGTGAGTTTGTTGCCATATTTACCAACCAATTGTGTAAATTAGAGGGAGATCATATTATTTTTCCATTTAAGAAATTGATTAAACCGATTTTAAAAGATTCAGAAGAGATAAGAATATGGAACAAATATGAGAAAGTAGGCATAGCAGAATTAACTAAAGCAGAGCTTTATAATTTTGAAACAATTGAATATGAAAATAGTAAATTCTATAAAGACGAATATGGTCAGAGAGAATATTGGAATGTTCCAGTTAAAATTCGCCCATGTATTAAAGAATTCCAACAAGTCCGAATCGTTCCAAAAGGCTCGTGCTTCATGCTTGAAATCGTATATCAAAAACCGATTGTTGATATGGGACTCAATCGGGAACATATCGCTGGAATTGATATTGGAGTTAATAACCTTTTATCTATCGTAAATAATGTCGGCTTACGCCCAAACATTATAAAAGGAAAGGGAATTAAAGCAATTAATCAATTTGCGAACAAAAGAATCGCCCAAATGCGTTCAGCTCTAAACAAGAATGGTTTAAAAGACGATACAATTCAAATGAAGCGGATTTTTCAAAAACGAGAAAACCGAATCCACGATTATTTCCATAAAACTTCTCGGTACTTGATTAATTATTGCATACTGCATGATATAGGCAGGATAATTATAGGATATAACCCCACATGGAAGCAGAACATAAATATTGGGAAACAGAACTCACAGAACTTTGTTTATATCCCTTTTTTGAAGTTAATTAAACAGATTCAATATAAAGCGGAGTTAGTCAGTATTCAAGTGGATATTGTAGAGGAGTCATATACTTCTCAAACATGTTGTCGGTGCGGAAGGAGAAAAAAGTCAAACAGAAAGCACCGAGGTTTGTACGTATGTGATAAATTTGGTCTTGTAATAAACTCTGATGTCAGTGCGGGAATAAACATTGTCCATAAGTTAAAGCTTGACGTGTTTAAAGATTATTACGCTATAGACATGCTCCTAAGACCAACTACAGTTGAGATTTGATGCCATATTAAAAAGTAAACCTGAGTCCATGCATGTGGATAGGGTATAGGGGTGTCGTATCGCACCGTCAAAAATAAGGACATCATGATTCGAGCAGAAGAACAAAATTCAACTTTTATTCCAGATTCAATTGATTTAGGAGGCGGATAATAACCCCAAATTCTGATTTTTCTTGATATTTTGTTTGTTTTTTTCTTTAAATATATTTAAAATTATATTAATTAATTATATTAATTTTTAATAGATAGTGTTTTACAATTTGATTTCACCTAATAAAAATGATTTAAAGAAATTACATCCCCCGCCACCTCCTCCAGATTTTTTTATAAAAAAAGGAAAGGAAATTGTTAATAAATCAATTAAGGTGTCTTTTAGAATTGATAAAGATATTTTAAAAGAAAGAATGAATGCAGCAGGTTATAAAAACCGATCTTTGTTCTTACGGGAACTTGTTGAGGATTCAAGTAGCAATGAATTAAGGTCTCAGATGAACGAACTTTGTAAGAAAGTAGATACGTTAATGGATATTGCTAATAAAAGTAGAATGCCTCTCTATAATAGATCAAGTTCAATGTTAGTACCTGTAGGAGCTAATAATGATTCTGCAATCTTTAAGACTAAACTCCCAATCACTTCTAAGAGTGTCCCTACTGAAAATAAGTCTTTGAAGATGATCGTTTTAGAAATTAAGGAGAAATTGTTTCTTTTTGAGGGTAATATACAATCCATTCTCAGTGAAGTTCCTAATAGTGAATTAGAGAAACCTAGACCAAAAACAGATCATCACGCTTTTACTAATTTTAAACATAATCTTATAAAGGCTAAAGTTTAGTTTTTTTTGTATTTTATTTCTTTTTCTTCCTCATCATAGTTCTTAGCTTTTTTTGAACCGATTTCAAACCTTTTATAAACTCTGAGTTGTAACTCCATAGACAGTGCTTGCATTAAATAGCATATTTTTTTGTAATTCAATTCTGACATTTTATATATTCTTGACTTTGTTTGTTATTTTTTAATAACTTTATTTATGTTTATAAAAATTTGTACTTTTTTCTCAAAAGTTTTTTTATTTACCTCACCCCTAATATTTTAAATAATATGTTTATTATTTGTATATTATGACTATCACGCTTAAGAATAAAGACATCCATGTTTTGTTTGAATATTCAGGAGATTAAGCTGATATTCTTTTTGGTATAATTTGAATAGTTCTATTTAATTAATATGAAGTTAAATTATCGAACCCCGTTTGGTATTGGTAAAATAATATATAATGATATTTACTTTCATAAGGAATATTTATGTTTATTTCCTTCGTTTATTAATAAACGCGCAACTCTAATTTCTTCAGATTATAATTATAATATTGTTAAATACAATTTTAAGTCAAACGAAATGAGTTTTATTTTTAGTCCAAATTTTAATGAATCTTATTATCCCATAGTGGTTTCTTCATTAAAATTATATAATGATTTAACTTCAAAAATACGATATTTTAAAAATAATCCCCCAATATATCATCAAAGGTGGAAATTTGTTAAATCTAATTATCAAGGGTTTGATATTCAATTAGATAAAAAGTTTTGTAGATTATGGGAGAACGTTCCTGGTCTAGACTCTATGCGATATGGAAGGATAGACCATTGGGAAAATATTTCACTTCCTAAAGTTTTTTGCTTTTATCAAGTTTCTTCAATAGATGAATTATTGTGCAAATTTTGATACATATATTACTTTTTCTATTTTTTGTCAGTATTTAAAAAGATAAAAAGATATAATTTTCATAGTGTAATATTTTTTGGTGATATAGTTGGAAGATTGTGAAGAAAGTTCTAGAAAATGGAAAGAACATGTTATAAAATTTGAGGGTTCAAATGATGATTTAGCAGTTGATAGGGTTTTAACAATAACTTTATTTTTGATTTCCGTTTTAAATTTTGTTTTTAGTACTATAGCTTATGGTACTATTTTTAATGTATATGGAGGTTTCGTTTTTGCAATGTTTGTAGTGTTTCTTCTTGTTAAATTGAATTTTCCGTCCCAAAAAAGTTTTGTTTTTTATATGTCTTTATTGTTATTAATAGTTAATTTCTCAGTTGGGATATCTGTGTTAATTGATCTTGTTTAGCATATTTCCTAAGATTATTATTGAACTTTTTCTTTGATGAATTAATAGAAACAGTGAAGTCTTATATTCAAAATATTAGTTTTCTTTAAAGTTTAGTTTTCTCTACATATCCTTATTTTTTTTCCATAAAAAACTTAAACTATTACCAAGAAACTTTAAAACCTCAAAATTTTAAATCTTCAATAATATTATCTTATTAAAAAATATGTCAGAGGAAGTTATAATATACGACAAAATTTATTATGGAAGAAGACTACAAGATCCAATAATTTTAGAAAGGGGCCAAGTAGGGGATTTTTGTTGGGTAATTATGACTTATGGGTCATATCCATGTGCTTATATAGGATTGGATAAAAGTCATCCTTTATATGAAATACCTTTAACTTCCGAAGAATTCTGGGATATTAATTGTCATGGAGGATTAACATATTTTTCTAATGAAATTGATTTTTATAATAAAAAAAATAAATTTTGGTTAGGTTGGGATTACGGTCATGGTGAAGATCATCAAGAAAACGGTTTTATTAATATTCACGGTAAAAAATGGTCATTTCAGGAAATAAAAAAAGAGGTTTTCCATGTAATTGAACAATTAAAGATTAGAGATAAATTGGAATATAAAATAAATAATCTTATTACCATAAGATTGCAAGGAATTAAAAGTGTTATCTATATTAAGAAAAAACCATTTATTCAATGCAAATTCTTACTATTAAATATTCCCGTAAAAAAAATTCCGGAAACTAAAACTTTAGAATCCATCGACCAAGTAGAAGAATATCTAAATAGAGAAGCATCTGAAGTAACAAATTTAATAGAAATTAATATTACACCTGAAGAGCAATTTCGTGCTCATTGTTCAAATTTACAAGTATGGGCTGAAAATAATTATAATACTCATTTATTGCACAGAAATCTATCTTTTCCACTTCTTAAAGCTCTTACAGATGCAGGAGATAAATTTGCTAAGATAAGAATAAAAGAAGAAATTTTTAGAAGATATAATTTGGGAATTACGTCTGTAAAAACATTCTTACTAATAGAAGGGTATTTAAATTTACTTAATCCTACTGAAAAAGAATTATTAAATAGTGATACATAAAATCAAATTTGAATACTTTATAAAAATTAACTAAAGAAGAACTGTTTAAACAATTTCAGTGGTATAATCAAGAAAGGATTCCCATACACAAATTTAATGAAAAACAGAAGTTACGTATATATCAAATTTATCTCAGGATAAAAAAAATTGAGTTTTTGAAAACTAAAGGTATTAAATCAAAACTATCCCCCCTAAAATTCGTGAAGAATTTAAAGATATATTTTCTAAATCTTAATTTTTTTATTTTACTATCTTAAAATCTATAATAGAATCCTAAGAATTTTAACTAATATATATTTAAAAATCATATTTTTTATTAACTAATTAAAAACAAAAATTACACTTATTAATAAATTTCTTAAAGACGCTAAAAGAAGAAGAAAGAGAAGGCTTTTTATGATTATAATAATAACATTAAAAGAAGCTCGAAAAAAATGTAATTGGGTTGAGTTTTGTGATATGTTTGGTTGGAATCCCTATTGTATAAATGAAGGAATTGATCCTACAACAACGCAAACAATGACAGAAGAACAGGCTGAAAAATTAGGATTCTCTGAAAGATTTATTAAATGCCATGAAATTATTTAATGAGAATTATGTGTTGAGATATAATTATTACGACTGATGCTTGTCCAAATTTACGAGAAGTGAATGGAGAATGGGTTAAATGCACTATTTTAAAGGAAGGTTATTGTAATAGAGAGAAATGTCCTATAAAAGCATGGAAGGATTAATCTAAATTATTTTTTATGAAGAAGATATGCGGAATAGAATCAAAAAATATTAAAAGAAATAAAAATTGATGAACGGTATAGATTTTGTCTTTGGAAAATGTATTCATTTGAAGAAAGGTTGATGTGCTTCTCAAGATATATCTGGTTGTGAATTGAGTTAGTCAGATTATTGTTCCAAATGTGAAAAACTCATATATATTAAGAAGAAGTAATTTCCCATCCATTTTCCTAAATCCACTAACATATAGATCTGATCCCCTTTAATACACCTTTTTAAAATAATTCTTATATTAATATAAAAATTACTAACTTTTAAGTTCAATTAAGATAATCTTCAAATTACTTTCTAAATCTTATCATTTTATTAGTAAATTAAATATTTTTCTTTCTTATTTTTTGTTTAACAGAATACCATAATATTGATAAATTTTTATAGATAGTATGTATTATAAATCAATATATTTTAATGGATAAAGTTAATGATTTTAAGAAAAAATATGTCAATTATCTCTAAATACTATTATTACTGAAGGAGGAGTTTTAGTTCAAGAAACTTGTGGGAATTTAAAAGCGCTTATAATAAACAAAAATTGTGATGGTTTTATAGGTCATTTTCTTTCCAATTTTGAGCATTTATCTATACCTTTTGAAAATGTTTCTCATTGGACCGTTTTAGAAGTTTATATTAATAATTGGCTATCTTATCTGAACGGCATTGTTTTTTATCAAGAACAAGATATAGAATTCCTTATATTTATTGGGAGAAAATTAATATATAGATACAGAGATATAGACAACTGGGTTTATGGGTCATTCTCTATCCCAAATTTAACTCAATATACACATTATAGGTCTAGCGAACCTTTATTAAATCAAGTGGTTCCGAAAATAAAAGACTCTTTATATAAAGTTTTAGGATTTTATTCAAAAGGAATAAGGATTAATGAAGGTTTAATAAGAATTGGTTTTTGCCTTAATAAGATTAAGAAATTGTTAAAAATTATTGATGAAACTTTTCAAAATTTTTTAAAAGAAATATTCAATAAAGATTGGAAAGAACATTTAGAATATCAACGTGACCAATCTGACTTTGCAGGTTATGGGATTGATTTTTTAATGGAAACATTTAACAAATATAAAGATCCTAGATATATTTTTTATGATTATTGCCCTAGAGATTCATTGCCACGTTTCGCTGATTTAGAAGAAAAAGTCCCCAAAGGACTTACCCGATATTCTGAAGCTTGTCAGTTATGTGGAAAGTAATTATTTAACTTTGTTAGACATTTTTAAACACTCTTAAATTATTTTTTTTTACTTTTTTCTTATGATTTAACCACACTTAACTTTATTTCCATAACAGGTTAAATTTTAGTTTAAATATTATTTCGGCTTGTCAAAAATTCTCAATGTTTATTTAATTATAATAGACTTTAATTTTTTCACATTCTTCAAGTATTTTGTCTACTTCTATTACATATTCCCATTCATTTATTTGAAATGAATTAGGTAAATCAATTGTTTCCTTTAATTTCTTTCATTTTACTAAAAAATTAAATACTTTTCTTTCTTATTTTTTCCTTAATAGAATTTTAGCTTGCTTTGTTATGGAATGCCCTGTATGTCGTTATAGGATTGCTATTGATGATGATGTAACGGTTTCTATTCAAAATTCTTTATATCACTTACAATGCGCTAAAGCCCTTTTTAGTTTGCTTGAAAAATCAATGAATTTATGTTTATTTTCAGAAGAACAAGTTAAAGCATATTATAACGAATTAAAAATAGCAGAAAATCTTTACAATAATAAAAGTCTTAAAGAATTATTGTCCAAAACAATTTCAAACATAAGGAACTTTTATTTAAAAGTATTTAATAAAGATCTTTAGATATTCTTACTTATTTAAATATTTTTATCCCTATATTAATATTAGAAAAAAGATGACTATTAAATGTCCTATTTGTAACAGAAATACACTGGAATATAATATCTATTTAGATAAATGGAAATGTCATAATCCCTTCTGTGTTTATGAAAGGAAATCTGAAAAAGCTAAAAAAAATTGTAGAGGAGAATTTATACAATAGCTCTTTTTAAAAATATTTACACTTTGTTACACATTTTTACTTATAACTTAAACACTTTTAGTTACACATTAGACACTTTTAGCCACTTTTAGACTTGTGGTTATTTTAGTAATTCTTTACTATGGTGTGATTTATATATTTTAAGATAGTTATTTACTTAATAATATTATTAACATGAAAATACTATGACTGAAAAAAAGCAAATTTTTGGAAGTGATGTAAAAACCATACAAACTTTAAAATCTTGGAATGATATGGATTGTATTAACTTTATCGACAATGATGATTGTAACTATAGGATAAAAGTAGATGGGTTCTACAAATTAATTAAGAACGTTCGATTTTCAATAGAAAGAAAAAGAAAACATAAATATTTAAAAATTGATACAAGTTATAAACGAGGGAAGAATAATGACAAATCATAATCCAAAGATGCTAACATTACCTAAATCAAATATAGGAAATTGTTGGAAATGTGGCAAAGAGGCAAGATATATAATAGAGACAAAGTATTTGATATATGATGCTCATTCACTTCACTCACCTACAATAACCATGAATGATGCTGTGTTAGAGGTACTCTGTGATGCCTGTACGCCAATAAATATAAAACCATCAAAAATAGATTAAGACGAAAGAGGTAGATATTGGAAATCTTAAAGATATTACAGTTTGGTCATCTTTTCGGTTTATTGAATACAATTATTTTTACAAATAAAATAGTAGGAACTCATCAAAATGGTAAAAAATAGTCATGGATTTATTCCAAAAAGGTATTATCCAAAACCATCATATTATAAAGAACGGGAAAGTAATTGGTCAGCAGGATTTATTAGCTCAGATAAGAATAGAGTGTTCGAAATTAGAATGTTTGCCAATTTCACGGATGATTATAAAACAGGGAAGTATTTACATCTCCATAAAAAAGTAAAGAATTAAAATGGGAATTCCTTGAAGGATTCACTTCAATTAAATCTGCAATGGAACAGTTAAGAAAAGAATTGGATTTACCACTTATAGAAAAGTTAAAAGAGCATTTTTGTGATATTTTTCAATGGGTATAATTAATTTTCATAAAAAATCATCAAGAGTGGAAAAAAATGAATAAAAAGAGAAGGATCAATTAGTTTAATAAAACCGGGGTTAATACAAAATAAGAACGGAAAGGTCACTGCTACAATTGGTTTTATTGAAGAAATTCATAAAAAAGGATTCAAAACATTTAAAGTAAAAATAACTGAATTTGAACTCGAATTAATAATAAAACATTGGATAGAGAGATTTGAAGGTGTCGAAAGATCTTTTAGTATGGGATTGTCTGGTTCTTATGAAATTCGAATGTATCCATACACTAATTCACGCTTAAATTACTTGGAAAGTTTTTTAGACAGCAATTCAATTGAAGAACTTTGGGAATAATAATATTAAGATAAAAAAGCATAAATCTTTTTTTTTCTAATTTTTTACTCATTATTTCTTTAAATATCTCAATTTATATATTTAAGTAGATAATGAAAATTTTGAGTAGATTTTTTTATGATGGGGTTCTTTTTATTCCAAGTTTTAATTGGTTTTGAAAATTAATTAAAATTTAATGTTAATAATCGTTTCTGGTATTAGATTAAAAAATAGAAATAAATTGTACTTATTAGCAAGAGGTTTTGATACATAGAGATTATTCTTTTGCTTTTAAAATTTATAGAAAAAAATTGTTTTCTTCTTGGTAATTTTTTTCATTCAATAAACTTTTCGACTCTTTTCATTTTTTAATTATTTTTTTAATATGTCATTATGGATAAAAAAAGTTTTATAGAGGCAATTGTAGATAATGTTGGGATTATTGAGACATTACTTGGCAATATCTATGAATTAAAAGAGGATTCTAAAAGAAATATTTCAGAAAATTGTCAATTTATTGCCTCTTTGGATGGTATTCTTGGAAATCTTACTATATTAAAGATTTTTTTACGAGATGTATGTCCTACATATTTAGAATAATAAAGGATTAAGTTGGGTGTTATTTTGCTATGAATAAAAATCAAATGGAAAAGATAATAGATTTGTTATGTCAACATTTTGATGGAATTGGGAATATTTTAACCCAAAAAGAGTTTGAACAAATGCTAACAAAGGGAATGAAAAACAAATAATTTTCATTTTATTTTTTTTACCTTAACTTCATCATTTTTAAATATCTTTATTATTTTCTTTATCTTAAAGGATTTTATTTATTTTTATGGTTTTTCAAATAATGGAAGATGTTATTTTTGGGAAATGGCTGATATTTAAGTTTCAGGATATTATTTATCTATGGGATTTTGTTAAAATTAATTATATTGTAATTGTTAAATGTCCAGTATGTCATAGACTAAGTTATGTTAAAACTATATTGGATAATAAGATATTATTAAGTTGTAACTGTGATATTTCAAAATTTCATAAAATAGACATGTTAATTCAATAATAATATACAAGACCTATTTCGTTGTTCGTATATGAATTTTGTTTTTTGATTCTTCACTTTAAATGGTTAATTAAAATTAAGTTTAAACTATTTTATATTAATAAGTTTTTATTTTTTTTCTTCATTTTTCTTTTCTTCGTCAAATCTTTATGTTTAGGGAGTTATATGTTTTAACAAAATAGAAAGTATTAAATATAAATAAATTTTTTTACAAGAATATGGAGAATGTTTTCTTGAAATATCGAATATTTTTTATTGGTTTGATATTTTGGGTATCGTTCATCGCTATCGAGGTTATTCTCTTTAGCCAACACTCTTTTACACACGAATTCCATGAAGTTTTTATTCGAATATTGTCATTAGTTTCATTTCTTATTTTAGGCATTGTATTACAATATCACCACATACGTCAAGGTAAATCTGAGATAGAATTAAAAGATTCCGAGTTAAAGTTTCGATCCATTACCGAACAATCTATTATGGCTATATGTATTGTTCAAAATGATGTCATAAAATATGCAAATCAGCGAATGGCGGATATCACTGGTTATAGTATAGAAGAGATTTTGAATTGGCAACCTAAAGAGTTTTATAAGACCATTTCTGCTGAATCATTGGATTTTGTGTCAAAACAAGCTCAAAAAAAACAGTTAGGTTTGTCAGATACGATTCCTAACTATATCTTTCAAATAATCAAAAAATCTGGGGAAAAAGCATGGATAGAAAATTATTCAAAAATAATTAATTTTGAAGGAAGATTTGCTTCTTTAGTAACATTTTTTAATGTTACAGATAAAATTATTACACAACAAAAATTCGAAATTTCAGAAGAAAGATTCCGATTAATAACTGAGAATGCTAATGACATGATCTCTGTTATTAATGAAAATTTTGAAATAGAATATTATAATGATGACGCTTATAAAAAATTATTAGGATATGACTTTAATGAATCCATAGGAAAATCTGTTTTTGAATTTATACATCCTCAAGATATCAGTAAAGTTACTAAACTTTTAAGAAATAGTTTTAAAAACGGTAAAGGGGAAACGGAATTAAGAATAAAAAGTAAGAATGGAGATTATTATTGGTTTGAAATAAGAGGAAAAGTTTTTTTCGATAAAAATGGTAGAAAAAAAGAGATTATGGTAACTAGAAATATTGACGATAAAAAAAGAATAATGCTAAATTTAGAAAAATCACAACTTGATTTAGAAAAAAGAGTTAAAGAATTAACTTGTTTGCAAAAATTGTCTAAACTCTTTATAGATCCAAATCTATCCAATAAAATATTGTTTCAAAAGACTTTAAAATTAATTCCTCTTGCATTCCAATTTTCAGGAGTCATATGTGCAAGAGTATTTTTTGATGGTAAAGAATTTAAAACAACCAATTTCAAAGAAACAGAATGGAAAATATCTTCTAAAATTTTTGTTACTGGTAAATTAATGGATATTCAAGTCTATTATCTTAATAATTTAGATTTTTTAGTGGAAGAGTCTAATTTAATTCAAGAGATTGGGGTTCGATTAAAGTCTTTTATTGAACAGAGAGAAATGCTTTTTAGTTTAAAAGAATCTAAAAAAAAATACAATAATCTCTTCCAATATTCAAATGATGCGATTATTTTACACGATTTTGAAGGAAAGATTTTAGAAGTAAATAACAAGGCCAATAAATTGTTTAAATGTTCTAAAGATGAGTTTTTAACGATTTCTGCACCAATGCTTCACAAGATTAGAGATCAAGAAAATGGTGATAACTTAAATAATACGTTTTTTAAGAAAGAGTTCATTAGATTTGATTTTAATTTCAAAAGAAAAGATGGTGCGGTTTTTCCAGCAGAAGTTTCTTCACAATTAATAAGATTGCAAGAAAAAGATTTGATTCAAACAGTAATTAGGGACATTACCATCCGAAAGAAAAGAGAAGATGAGTTACAACTACATAGCGAGATTATGACAAATATATCTGAAGGTGTAAGTCTTATAAGGGTTGATGATGGAACAATTGTCTTTACTAATCCCGTATTTGAAGAGATGTTTGGTTATAATTCTGGTGAAATGATTGGTAAAAATGTCGCTATTGTAAATGCTCCGAGTGACAAATTTTCTGAAGAAACAAGAGAAGAGATTATGGGAACTTTGAGAGAAGTAGGTGAGTGGCACGGGGAGGTGTTAAATGTCAAAAAGGATGAAACTCCCTTTTGGTGTTATGAGAATGTTTCACTATTCGATCATCCTGATTATGGAACAGTCATTGTTTCAGTACATACTAATATCACTAAGCGTAAAGAAGATGAAAAAGCATTGAAGGATTCCGAAAAGAGGCTTTTTACCCTTCTAGATGGGCTTCCGGCCTTTATTTGTCTTCAGGCGCTTGATTATTCAATCCGATACGCTAATCATTATTTTAAAGAAATATTTGGTAACGATTTAACACGAAAATGCTATGAAGCTTTTAACAATTTTAATGAACCTTGTGAAAATTGTCCAACATTTAAAGTTTTCGATACATTAATACCTCAAAAATGGGAATGGAAGAGTCCAAAGGGAGAAATATATCAAATTTATGATTATCCTTTTAAAGATTTAGACGGGTCGTCTTTAGTATTAGAATTAGGTATAAACATTACAGAGAACAAAAAAGCGGAAGATGAACTAATAAAGTTAACTAAATTGAAGTCCGATTTTCTTAAAAGATCATCTCATGAACTAAAGACACCACTTATAGCTATTAAAGGTTTCACACAACTTATTTTATCTTTATACAAAGATGAATTAGATCCGATTATTGCATCAAACCTAAAAGAGATAAATGATGGATGTGAACGACTTCAGAATATTATAAACGACCTTTTGAAGGCTTCCCGACTAGAAACACCAGATATAAAACTCAAGTTTCAAAAAGAAGATTTAGGATTTCTTATTAAATATTGTGTGAATGAAGTGATACCATTAGCAGAAAAAAGAAATCAATCACTTAAAATTAATGTGCATAATAATTTATTTGTCAACATTGAAAAAGAAGAAATTCATGATGTTCTTTTAAATTTAATAATTAATTCAATTAAATACACACCCCACAATGGTAAGATTGTTATAAAATCCGAATTAAGTGCTGGTGATGTTACTGTTTCAATAAAAGATAATGGTGTTGGTTTTACTGAAGTCCAAAAGTCAAAACTATTCCAACAATTTGGAAAAATCGAACGCTATGGTCAAGGACTTGATTTAGAAACTGACGGGACAGGTTTAGGATTATATATCTCAAAAAAAATTATAAAAGCTCACGGAGGTAAAATATGGATGATCTCTGAGGGAAAGAATAAAGGAAGCTCCTTTTATTTTTCTCTCCCACTTATGGTATAAATTATTATAATTGGTGAATTTATTGAGACAAGAGAAAAATATAAAAAATATTTTGAATATGAAAATAATTAGTAAAAATTTCTGCTATACATTTTATTGAAATTAAAAGATTATCACAAGAATAGAGACACTCCTCTAGTTCCTATTTTCCTTATTTTTTTATTTTGG
>SDBV01005845.1_pt1 | contig 17233 bp, 17 predicted proteins | sample 2277081 | NCBI WGS metagenome assembly SDBV01 (sample SAMN10402039, study PRJNA504765) | marine sediment metagenome | isolation source: marine sediment core GS10_PC15, 223 cmbsf | place: Arctic Ocean: Southern Knipovich Ridge | collected 2010 | reverse complement strand
GGATAGTGCCTTCGTTGTCGATATCGACCGTCGTTCCCGTCTCGTCTTGAATCGAGCGGATCATCCGTCCGCCGGGGCCGATGATGAGGCCGATCTTGTCGGAGTCGACCGACATCTTGTACATCCGCGGTGCGTACTGGCTGACATCGCTACGGCTGGCGGCGATCGTCTCGTTCATGACGCCGAGAATGTGGAGGCGAGCGTCCCGTGACTGGGTGATAGTCTTGGTGACCATCTCCATCGTCAGACCGTGGAGCTTGGTGTCCATCTGCATCGCGGTGATACCTTCGGATGTGCCGGCGACCTTGAAGTCCATGTCGCCGTAGGCGTCCTCGAGGCCTTCGAGGTCGGTCAGTACCGAGAACTTGCCGGCCTCGTCGCTGATCATCCCCATGGCGATGCCGGCGACTGCCCGGGTAATCGGGATGCCGGCGTCCATCAGCGACAAGCTGCTGGCGCAGACGCTGGCCATCGATGTCGAGCCGTTGGAGCTGAGCACCTCGGAGACAAGCCGGATGGTGTAGGGGAAGTCTTCGTCGGCGGGCAGTACCGGCAGCAGGGCGCGCTCGGCGAGCGCGCCGTGACCAATCTCGCGTCGGCCGGCAGAACCGACCCGCTTGACCTCGCCGACCGAGTAGCCGGGAAAGTTGTAGTGGTGCATGAAGCGCTTCGATTCCTCGATGCCGAGTCCGTCGATCTGCTGTTCCTTCTTGACCGAGCCGAGGGTGGCGATCGTCAGCACCTGGGTCTCGCCACGGTTGAACAGGCCCGAACCGTGGGTACGGGGCAGGATTCCGGTCTCGCAACTGAGGGGACGTACCTCGTCGAGGTGGCGTCCGCTAACACGGCGGTCCTTTTCGATGATGCTGCCGCGAATCAGGTCTCTGGCGGTGGCCTCGAAGGCGGCCATCAGTTCCGGCTCGGGGAACTTCTCACCGAGGGCTTCCGAGACCTCATTGCGCAACTGCGACATGACCTCGTCGCGCTGCGAGCGGTTGGTCAGGAAGAGAGCCTCTTCCAGTTTGGCGTCGATAATGGCGGCGACCGCGGCGGCCGTTTCGGGATTGGCCTTGACTGCTTCCGGCGGGGCCACCTTCTCCTGGCCGCACGCCTGGCGCAGTTCCTCCTGGAGACTGATGATTGCCTGATTGGCTTCGTGGCCGAATTCGATGGCCCGGAGTATCAGGTCTTCGGAAACTTCCTTTGCCCCGGCTTCCACCATCGCCACCGCTTCCCCGGTGCTGGCCACCAGCAGGTCGAGCGGGCTCTTTGCCATGTCCGCCATCAGCGGGTTGACGGTCATCTCGTCATTGATGCAGCCGACGTGGACGGCGCTGACCGGCCCCGCGAACGGGACCTCGGACATCGCCAGGACGGCGGAACTGCCGATCAGGGCGAGGACATCGGGGTCGTTCGCCTGGTCGACCGAAAGGACTGTTATCACCAGTTGCAGATCGCGGCGCCAGGCTTTCGGCAGGAGCGGCCGGAGCGGCCGGTCGGTGAGACGGGCGGTCAGGGTCGCTTCCTGGGTGGGGCGTCCTTCCCGCCGGATGAAACCGCCGGGAATCTTGCCGGCGGCGTAGTGTCTCTCCTCGTAGTCGACCGTCAGCGGCAGGAAATCGACGCCCTCGCGCGGTTGCTTGGCGACGCACAGCGTCACCAGAAGGACGGTGTCTCCGTAGCTGACCGTCACGGCGGCGTCTGCCTGCCCCGCCAGCTTTCCGGTCTCAATCGAAAGGGATCTCCCCCCGATTTCACGTTCAAATCTATGGACTGTCAAGAAAAAGGTTCCTCCTCATAAGTGTTTGCCGGTACTACTTGCGTAGGCCCAGGCGCTTTATCAGTTTGTGGTACCGGCCAACATCCTCTCTGGTGAGGTAGCGGAGGAGTTTCCGGCGCTGGACGACCAGCGCCATCAGTCCGCGCTGTGTGCTGTAGTCGTGTCGATTGGCGACCATGTGGCCCGTCAGTTGGTTGATCCGCTCGGTGAGCAGGGCAACCTGGACGTCGGTCGACCCGGTATCCCCGTCGCGAAGCTGGTATTCCTTCACGATCTCTTTTCGTTTGGTCTTCTGCAAGCTCTTTTCTCCTCTGTCTCTCCGTTCTCAATAATTCAGTGAATTATAGCACACCTGGACATAAGGTGTAAACGTGCCGTGGGCTTGACAGGATACACGGTTACGTGTAAGATTCAGGAACGGCGGAGGGGATGGTGGCAAGGATCGAGGTTATCAAGGGGGACATCTCGGCCCTGGAGATGGACGCGCTGGTCAACGCCGCCAACAACCATCTCTGGATGGGGAGCGGCGTCGCCGGGGCGCTGAAACGGGCCGGCGGCGACAGCATCGAAGCCGAGGCGATTGGCCGGGGACCGATTGCGGTCGGCGAGGCGGTTGCCACCGGGGCCGGCCAGCTCAAGGCGAGATACGTCATTCACGCCGCCGTCATGGCGCAGGACCTGACGACCGACAGCGTTAAGGTCGCCGCGGCAACCGCCGCGAGCCTCAGCTTGGCCGAGGAACTCGGAGTGACGAGTATCGCTTTCCCGGCGCTTGGCACCGGCCTCGGCGGCTTTCCGCTGGCGGAATGCGCCCGGACTATGATCGACGTGGTCCTCCGGCACACGTCGGCGCCGACCGTCATCGAGCGGATCGTCTTTGTTGTTTTTGACGATACGGCCCGCCGTATCTTCCGCGAGGAACTCGACGGGAGAGTGGACAGGTAGACGGGGCGCGGGGAGAGGCCAGGCGCCTTTTTTTTGGCAGGAGGTACACGCTACCGTGTAGGGGAGTGTGAGGAGTGGTGGGATGCTCGACAGGACAAGCCGGCCCAGAGAGGCGGAAGTCGTCGTTCTCTGGGAACGACTGGCACGAGCCGGCGCGGTACTGAGGGCCGAGACCGGGGAACGGGTGCGCGTTATCTATCCCGGACGGGTTAACGACGGGCGAGGCGCCGACTTTACCGACGTGATCGTTGCCATCGATGGTCGGCAGCGGCGTGGTGACGTCGAGGTCCATGTTCGATCAAGTGACTGGCAATCTCACGGACACCACCGTGATGCCGCCTACGACCGGGTGGTGCTCCATGTCGTCATGTGGAATGACTCGCCGGCGGCGCGGTGGCAGGGCGGAGGCTGCATTCCGGTGGTGGCGCTCGAAACGGTTGACTGGCCGGAGGGCGATGACTACCTGGTGCGGGCACCCTGCCGGCCGGGATGGCGGGAGGCTGCATCCGGGGGCCGGCTCGATGCTATCGAGCGGGCCGGCGGGGCGAGATTCCTCGCCAAGGCAGCCGCCTTCGCGGGCGACCTTGCCCGAATGGCGGCCGGGCAGGCGCTCTACCGCGGCATCATGGGGGCGCTCGGATATTCGCGCAACAAGGAGGCCTTCCTCGAGCTGGCGGACCGCGTACCGTTGGCGACGTCGGAATGTCTGGCGCGGGCGGCCGTGCCGGCCGGCTCAGCGTCGCGGCTTCGGGACTATCTGCTGGCGGCCGCTGGTCTGGCCGGGGCCGATGGCGCCGCCGTCACTGCCGGCGGTGGTGGCGAAGCGGAGGCGATGCCGCCTTCGGCGTGGCAGTTCTTCCGGGTCAGGCCGGCGGCTTCACCGGCGCGTCGCCTGGCGGCGATGAGCCACCTGATCTGCCGCTATCGGCGCGAGGGACTGCTGGCGGGACTGATGGCGGCCGTCGCCGAACGGTTGCCGGAGGAGCCGCGTCATCGCCGTCTCGAAGACGCCCTGGTCGTTGCCGGCGGCGACGGAGGGGCGGCGCTGCTCGGACGGCGCTGCGCCGCCGGGATCGTCGTCAACGTGCTCCTGCCGTTCGCCGTCGCCTGGTCACGACGTGAAGGCAACACCGGGCTGGCGCGGTCGGCGCGGGCGGCGTACCTCGGCTATCCGGGTTTGCCCGACGATGCCGTCGTCCGCCACATGCGGCGGCAGCTGGGGCTGGCGGGCCGCGACGTGGCCTCAGCCTGCCGACAGCAGGGCCTGATCCACCTCTACCGGACGCGCTGCGTCCAGGGGAAGTGTGCCGGATGTCGGATGAGGCAGGAGACCGATCCGTTTCGGCTAGGTAGCGTTGTCGGCCGGCGCCAGCCGGAGGCCAGGGACGACGTCGATGTCGAGTTCGTCGGCCAGCCCTGACTCGAAGCGGAAGCAGCCGCAGGCGGCGATCATGGCGGCGTTGTCGGTGCAGAGCACCGGCGCCGGGATGACGACCGGCAGTGACGAGACGGCGACCAGCCGCTCGCGGAGACGCCGGTTGGCGGCAACCCCGCCGGCGAGGATGATCTGCCGGGCACGGTACTCACCGGCGGCGGCGACCGTCTTGGTCACCAGGACATCGACGACCGCCTCCTGAAAGCCGGCGGCGGCGTCGGCCGGCGACGCCACCTCGCCGGCCTCGACCAGTCTGAGGAGGGCTGTCTTCAGGCCGCTGAAGGAGAAGTCGTTGGTGCCCTTGAGCCACGCCCGAGGAAGACGCATGGGGTTGCTCGCTTCTTCGGCGGCGCGCTGGATTGCCGGTCCGCCGGGGTAGCCGAGGCCGAGCATTCGCGCCGCCTTGTCGAATGCCTCGCCGGCGGCGTCATCCCGCGTTCCGCCGATCCGGGTGTAGTCCCGGTGACCGTTCATCAGGATGAGGTCGGTATGCCCGCCGGAGACGATCAGGCAGACCAGCGGAAACTCGGGGACGTCACCGGCCAGCCAACTGGCATAGATGTGACCTTCCAGATGATTGATGCCGACCAGCGGCAGGCCGCGGGCGAGGCTGATTGCCTTGGCGGTGTTGACCCCGGTCAACAGTGAGCCGGCCAGTCCCGGGCCGATGGTGACGGCGATGCCGTCGATGCGGTCCCAGCCGATGCCGGCCTCGGCCATCGCGCCGGCGATGACGGGGACAATCGCCAGGGTGTGTTGCCGTGACGCCACTTCGGGGACGATGCCGCCGTAGCGGGCGTGAATCTCCACCTGGGAGGCGATCCGGTTGGACAGGATAACCTTGCCGTCTTCAACTATGGCGGCGGCGGTCTCGTCGCAGGATGTCTCGATGCCGAGGACTATCATACCGCTGGATTATATCACAGCCGTGCCTGTGACGGTGGCCGCCAGCTTTGACAGTCACCGTGCCCGGTGATATTATTCTATAATCGAATACGCGTGAATCCATGGCACTAGAGAGGTGATGTCCGATGTCATCAGGCACGGTGATACTGTACCTGGTGCTGCTCTTGGTATGTGTGGTCCTCTCCGCCTTCTTCTCCAGTTCGGAGACGGCCTTCCTGACGCTGCAGCGGGTACGTCTCAAACACGAAGTCAACACTAAAGTCAAAGGCGCCGAGCGAGTTGCCCGGTTGCTCGAACAGCCGGGGAGGCTGCTGTCGACGATTCTGCTCGGCAACAATCTGGTCAACACGGCGGCGGCGGCGCTGGCGACGGCGCTGGCGGTATCAGCCTGGGGCCAGGGCGGGATTGCCATCGCCACTGCCGCGGTGACGGTGGTCCTGCTCGTCTTCGCCGAGACGACGCCGAAGACGATTGCCGCCCAGCACGGCCCACGGCTGGCGACACTCTACGCCGGGCCAATCGAGTGGCTGTCGCGGCTGCTGCGACCGGCGGTCGTCGTTCTCAGTTGGATTGCTTCCGCCTTCAGTCGATTGGCCGGCGGCGCGCCGGTGCCGCGTTCACTGGCCGGCGAGGAAGAGATTCGCACCATGATTTCGGTGGGACACAGCGAGGGCGAAGTCGAGGATGCCGAGGCCAAGATGCTGCACAAGGTCTTTGAGTTCGGTGACCGGCCGGTCCGCGAGGTGATGGTGCCCCGCCCCGAAGTCATCTGCATCGAGCAGGGCTCCCAGATCTCCGACTTCTTTGCCCTCTACGCCGAGTCGCCCTTGTCCCGGTTCCCGGTCTATCAGGAAAACATGGACAATGTCACCGGCATCCTGGCAATCAAGGATGTCCTCATGGCTGAAGCCAAGGGGACGATTGACCGGACGAGCATCATCGACGACCTGATACGGCCGGCCTATTTCACCCCGGAAACGAAGCGGGTCGGCGAGCTTTTTGCCGAGATGCGCGACCGCAATTACCGGATGTGCGTCGTCGTCGATGAGTACGGCGGCACCGCCGGCATCGTCAGTCTCAGTCGTCTCGTCGAGGAGGTTGTTGGCCCGGTCGGGGACGAGCTGGCCGGCGTCGAGAAGGACTACGAGGCGATCAACGCCTACACCTTCGAGGTCGACGCCGGGATGCGCATCGAGGAAGCCAACGAGGAGATGGAACTGGGTCTGCCCGAGGATGACGATTACGAGACTGTCGCCGGCTTCATCCTCGAACTGCTGGGGCGTATTCCCCGGCCCAACGAGCAGCTGCGCTACAAGGGCCTCAAGGTGGTCATTACCGAGATGCGCGGCGTCAAGATCGAGAAGGTGCTCGTGACCAAGGAGGGATATGCAGCGACTCCGGATTAGGTTCAGCCGTGGGGAGGAGCTGAAGTTCATCTCCCATCTGGACATAATCCGGCTCTGGGAGAGGGCGCTGCGACGCGCCCGCATCCAACTGGCCTACTCCGAAGGGTTCAGCCCGCACCCGAAGATATCACTGGCGGCGCCGCTTTCGGTGGGTACCACCAGCGACGCCGAGTTGATGGACATCCAGGTGACGGGACGTGTCTCACCCCACTGGCTGGCGTCGGCGGTCAACCAGCAGTTGCCGACCGGAGCCGAGGCCTGTGAGATCCAGTCGATCGCCCCGCTGATACCATCGCTCCAGTCCCAAGTGCGTTTCGCCGAGTACGAGGTAGACGTTGTTGACAGACGGGGTGAGGCCGAGATCGACCGGGCAATCGACGGCCTGCTGGCGCGGGAGGAGTTGCCGTGGCACCACCACCGCGACACCGGACGGCGCGACTATGACCTGAGGCGGCTGGTTGACGATGTCGGGCGACTGCGCTCCGGGGATGGTGTGCACACTATCTCCATGAGACTGCGCTGCGACAGCAGCGGCTCGGGCAGGCCGGAACAGGTCATTGCCGCCCTCGGCTTCACCGAGCCGCCGCGGGCGATACGGCGCACCCGGTTGATTCTCGGTACCGGACGGCGTCCAGAGCGGGCCAGCTAGCGCCTGCACGGGTGGCCGCATCCCGACTCCGGAGTGTGATTCGATGGCCAAGAGAGGCCAGGACCAGCAAACGATTGAGGCCAGGGCGCGGCGCTCGATTCTGGCGTCCGACCTGCCGCCGCGCGGAAGGCGACTGCTGGTCGCCGTCTCCGGCGGGGCCGACTCGGTCTGCCTGCTGCATGTCCTTCATGGACTCGGCGACGAACTCGGCCTCACCTTGCACGTGGCGCACCTCGATCACCGCCTGCGTGGTTCAGAGTCGGCCGCCGCCGCGCGGTACGTGGCTCGCCTGGCGAAGCGGCTCGGCATCCCCGCCACGGTTGAGCGGCGCGACGTCGCCGGTTACCGGCGAGAGCACCGGCTCTCGCTCGAGGAAGCCGCCCGCGAGGTCCGTTACCGGTTTCTGGCGGAAACGGCCGGGGCCGTTGGCGCGGGGTGGGTGGCGACCGGCCACACCCTTGACGACCACGCCGAGACGGTGCTGATGCACCTCATCCGTGTCAGCGGCACAACCGGCCTGCGCGGTCTGCGGACGCTCAGCAAGTGGCGTTCCGGCGACGCGGCGGTGACGATTCTCCGCCCTTTGCTCGAGGTGGGCCGTGAAGAGACGACGGAATACTGTCGCCGGCGGCGTCTCCGGCCAAGCGTCGACAGCAGCAACCGGTCGCTTTCGCCGACGCGGAACCGGCTCCGGCTTCGCCTGCTGCCGCAGTTGCGAGAGTACAATCCGCGGATTGTCGAGGCGCTGGTGCGTACCGCTGCCGTCGCCGCCGACGACCTCGCCATCGTTGATGCTGAGATCGAGCGACAGTGGCAACAGGTGGCGCGGCTGGAAGGCGAGACCGTTATCCTCGACCGCAGGGCGCTCGGTGAGCTTCCCGCCGGGGTCCGCCGCGGCCTTCTCAGGCGGGCGGCGGGTACAGTCCGCGGGGACCTCAAGGACATCGAGGCGCGGCACGTCGAGGAGATGCTGGCGGTCGCAGAACTGCCGCCGGGGCGGGCGATCGACCTGCCGGGCGGGCTGAGGTTTGCCGTCGAGTACGATCGTTATCTGATTGGTGACGACCCGGGTGCGGTCTGTCCGCTGCCCGAACTGGTCGGGGAGACCGATATCAAGGTTCCCGGCACGACCGATATCCCGGGATGGCGTATCCGAGTCGAGGCGTTGCCGGTCGGGGCGTTGGAGGCGCTGGATGCGAATGACGGTTTCGTGGCATATCTTGACGCGGCGGTCGTTGGCAGCAAGTTGATGGTGCGGTCGCGGCGGCGCGGCGACAGCTTCCGGCCGCTCGGCATGGCCGGCGACAAGAAACTGGGCCGGTTCATGATCGACGCCCGGATACCCCGCGCCTGGCGGTCGCGGGTGCCGCTGGTAGTAGCAGGAGGGCTGGAGGTGGCAGGGGATCGCATTGTCTGGCTGGCCGGCTGGCGGATCGACGACGGCGCCAAGGTCACCAGCGGGACGGAGCGGGCGCTGCACCTCAGTTTCGAGCGTCGCGTGGAGTCGGATTGACCGGTCGCGGCGGCTCGCCGACGCACCCATCGGTGTTTGCCAGCCAGCGGCGGTTTCTGCTAGACTGGCGAAGTCGCAGCAAAACGTGGAGGAACAACGCTGATGTCTGGGCAAGCCATTATCGATAAGGCCAGGGGTGAGGGCAGGAGTCTCCTGACCGAGGTGGAGGCCAAGGACCTGCTAAAGCAGGCCGGGGTCAGTGTGGTGGATACCAGGTTGGCGACTTCACGGGAGAAAGCGGTCGCCGTGAGCGGCGAGCTGGGTTTCCCGGTGGTGCTCAAGATTGCCTCGTCCGACGTCGTTCACAAGAGCGACGCCGGCGGCGTCAAGCTGAACCTCGCGACGGCCGACGAGGTGGGCGAGGCCTACGACGAGATAATGGCGTCGATCGGCAAGGCGTTTCCCGATGCCAAGATACAGGGGGTCTCGGTGCAGGGCATGGCCCGGAGCGGGGTCGAGGTAATCGTCGGCATGTCCAAGGACGCCCAGTTCGGGCCGGTGCTGATGTTCGGCCTCGGTGGCGTCCTGGTTGAGATACTGAAGGACGTTTCCTTCCGCATCGTGCCGCTGGCCAAGCGCGACGCCGCCGAGATGATCCGTGAAATCAAGGGCTATCCGCTGCTCGAGGGCTACCGCGGCTCCGAGCCGGTCGATGTCGCTAATCTGGAGGCGATGGTCCTCAAGGTGTCCGAGTTCGTCGATAAGAATCCCGACATCAAGGAACTCGACCTCAACCCGGTGTTCGCCTACGGCGACGGGGCCGTCGCCGTCGATGCCAGGGTGGTGCTGGAAGACGCCTAGACGACTCGTCAGGCAGCGCGAAGAAATGAATTGGCCGGTTCCCGGCAGGCGGGGCCGGCCCCTTTCTTTCTTTGGAGGCGGTTGGGCTGGTATTCGGCGGGTCTATTGACATCGCGCCGATACCGTGCTATAAGAATCTTGTCGGCGTCGGGAGTATGTCCACCGAACCGAAGAGGTGACCGAATGGCGGGTAGACAGGACCTGATGAAGGGCAATATCGATTCATTGCTGTTGTGCCTGATCGACCAGCAGCCGATGTACGGCTACCAGATCATGCGGGAACTCGACGGCCGGAGCCAGGGGTACTTCAGATTCAAGGAAGGGACCCTCTATCCTGCCCTGCATCGGTTGGAGAAGACCGGCCTGGTGCGGGGCAACTGGCGGGCGGTACCCGGTGGCCGGCAGCGAAGATACTACGGGATCACGGAGAAGGGACGCGCCTCACTCGCCGAGAAGACAGAGCAGTGGCGTGACTTCTTCGCGGCGATGAACCTGATAATTCAGCCAACCAGCGCGTGACGTGAGGTGGTGTTGTGGCGTCGGAGTTGGATCACTATCTGAATGACGTCAGGGAGAACCTGCGCCTCGACCCGCAGTCCGAGCGGGAGATCCTGACCGAGCTCGAGACTCACGCCGAGGACCGGTTTCAGGAGATGAAGGAGGCCGGGCTTTCCGATGAGGAGGCCGCCAGAACGTGCGTCGGGCTGCTCGGATCGGCCCGGCTGGTCGCCCGGCAGATCTACGAGGCGCACAGTCAGGGCAGCTGGCGACATGCGCTGCTGGCGGCGATGCCGCACCTCTTCTTCGCCCTCGTCTTCGCTCTCAAGTGGTGGGACACCGCCTGGCTTCCCGTCCTCCTCGGGGCGATCGTGGCGTTCGCCATTTACGGCTGGAGCCATGGCCGTCCTTCCTGGCTCTTCCCCTGGCTCGGCTATTCGCTGCTGCCGGTGGTCGCCGCCGGGATTCTGCTGCTCTACCTGCCGACCGGCTGGGCATGGGTGACGATTCTGCTCTACGTGCCGGCAATATTGTGGCTACTCAGCTACATCACGATTCGGTCGATCAAGCGGGACTGGCTCTACGGCGCCCTGATGCTGGCCCCGGCGCCGAGCGTCGTCGGCTGGTTCCTGGCGGCGCGGGTCGAGGACCGGGTGGCCGGCTTCAATGTTGCCCATCTCAGTGGCTTCGCCCCGGTGGTCGGTCTCAGTTTCGTGGTGCTGGCGGTCTCGGTGGCCCTCTTCGTTCGCCTCAAGCAGCGCCGCCTCAAGGTCCTATCGCTGGTCACCTCCAGCGTCTTGACCTTCGGCCTGTTTGCCTTCGCCTCCAGTGGTGTGGGGTTCCCGGCAATCCTGGCCCTGTCGTTGTTGCTGCTCTTGTCCTTGCTGGCGCCGGCGCTGCTCGACCGCCGGCTGAAGCAGGGCGGTCACCCGGTGACTACCTAGCAGAGCGTGGAGAGGCATCGACCCCCCCCTCTGGGTTCCCCTTGTTCAGTAGCCAGATTGATGCCGGTGGGGCGCGACTTGCGCCTTTTTTCGCCGGGCATCTAGTCAAAACGATAAAAAGCCACTATAATTGATGCTGTGGAAGACGGGGGGCTCGTCTCCGACGTCAGACGGTTGAGACAGTGCCTGGGAGAGCTCTGGCTCTTCTAGGCATTCGACTGTCTAGTCGAGGCGCAGGTGCCTCGGCGTGGACGGCCGCGATGCGGTCGCAGCGGAAGGAGAAGCCAGCGTGGACCTGGAAGTCGTAACCGGCAACATCAGCGGCGTCACTGCGGACGCGATAGTTGTCGGTCTACTTGAAGGCAGCGATAAACTCGACGGCGAGACCGGTACGGTCGATGCCGCGCTCGATGGTGCGATCGGACAATTGATCGCCCAGGGAGAGACCAAGGGTAAGCTCGGGGAGAATACCCTGGTGCACACGCTGGGCAAGCTGCCGGCGGCGCGAGTGGTCGTCGCCGGACTCGGCAAGGAAGCCGATCTTACCGAGGACAAGGTCCGCGGTATTGTCGCCGGGACTTGCCGGCTGCTGCGCGGCAAGGGCGCCAGGAATATCGCCACCGTTCCCTTGGGCGCCGGTCTGGCGGGAATCGGGGCCGCCGCCGCGGCCCAGGCGGTGGCCGAGGGGGCGCTGCTCGGCCTCTACCGCTTCCGTCGGCACAAGAGCGGCGGTGATGACGACAACGGCGACATCGAGCGTTTGACAATCGTCGCCGGCGCGAGGCGCCGGCCGTCGCTGAAGGAAGGGGTCCGTCTCGGCGAGATTCTGGCCGGGGCGACTGTCCTGGCGCGGGACATGGGCAACGAGCCGGCCAACTTCATGACGCCGAGCGACATGGTCCGTGAGGCGAACGGGATCGCCACCTCCAACGGCCTCGAGATCGAGGTGCTCGAGCGGGAACGGATGGAGGAACTGGGGATGGGGGCGCTGCTCGGGGTCGCCCGCGGCAGCCACCAGCCGCCCAAGTTCATCATCATGCGTTACTGGGGACGTCGGGCGAAGGGAATCGATATTGCCCTCGTCGGTAAGGCGATCACGTTCGATTCCGGCGGGATATCGCTCAAGCCGCCCGCCTCAATGGGTGACATGCACGGTGACATGTGCGGCGGCGCTGCCGTCCTCGGGGCGATGTCGGCGATCGGCCAACTCAAACCGAAGGTCAACGTGCTGGCGCTAGTGCCGGCGACCGAGAACCTGCCCGGCGGTAATGCCCTCAAGCCGACCGACGTGCTGACGGCGCTCGAAGGCAAGACAATCGAGATCATCTCGACCGACGCCGAGGGTCGCCTGATTCTGGCCGATGCCCTCGGCTACGCGCGGCAGCAGAAGGCGAAGCGCATCGTCGACGTGGCGACGCTGACGGGGGCGTGCGTGATTGCTCTGGGTACGGTCTGCACCGCCGTCCTTGGCAACAACCAGGAGCTGGTCGACGGGATAATCGCCGCCGGCGCCGAGGCCGGCGAGAAGATGTGGCAGTTGCCCACCTATGACGAGTACAAGGAACAGAACAAGAGCGACGTGGCCGATATCAAGAATACCGGCGGGCGCAACGCCGGGGCAATCACGGCGGCGCTCTTCATCGGCGAGTTTGCCGGCGATACTCCGTGGGCCCACCTCGACATCGCCGGTACCAACATGCTGGACAAGCAGCGCAACTACGAAGTCAAGGGGGCGACCGGGGTCCCGGTTCGCACCCTGGTCAACCTGGTCATCTCTCTGGCAGGCAAGTAGTAAGGAGGTCCGGGAAGAATGAAAATCAAGTGGCTGGGGCACGCATCGTTTCTGATCACTTCGGATGCCGGTACGAGGATAGTCACCGATCCCTACCCGGTCGGCGAAGGCTTGAGCTACGGAGCAATCAATGAGGACGCCGACATCGTTACCGTCAGCCACGACCACTTCGACCATGTCAACGTCGCCGCTGTCGGTGGCAGCCCGCGGGTCGTCAACGAGACGGCACCGGTCGACATCGGCGGCGTCAAGTTCAGCGGCGTCGCCAGTTTTCACGATACCAGCCAGGGGAAAGAGCGCGGCAGCAATATCATTTACTCGATGGACATCGACGGCGTTCGTGTCTGCCACCTCGGTGACCTGGGACATCCGCTTGGAGGCCGGCAGGTCAAGGACATCGGCCGCGTCGATGTCCTGCTGATCCCGGTGGGCGGCTTCTTCACGATCGACGCCAAGGTCGCCAGCGAGGTTGCCGGCAAGCTGAGTCCGAAGGTTATTATCCCGATGCACTTCAGCAACGAGAAGTGCCAGTTCCCGATTGCGGGCGTCGAAGATTTCCTGGCAGGCAAGGACTCGGTCATCAGGCCCGGCGTCAGCGAGGCCGAATTCAAGACGGGAGAACTCCCCGGCACGACCGAGGTGGTGGTCCTGGACCCGGCGCGCTAGTTTGGCGGCGGTGATGGTAGAGGAGGTCGGGGGTTGATATTCGAGGCTTCGGAGTTCGTCTTCAAGGCCCCACCGGCGATTTCGCGCGCCCGGCGGGTCTTGATCAAACCAAGTGCTTCGCAGGCTGATCCGTATCCGGTTTCGACCAGCCGCGATATTCTCTCGGTGATTATCGGAGGGATTCGTCGGGTGAGCGATGCCGACATCGTCATCCTGGAGGGCGTGCCCGATGGCGACCCGGTCTACCCGCTTTACCAGGCGCTCAGCTACAGTTTTCCGCGAGTGCTGATGCTCGACGTCAGGGACTGCATCTGGGTGGAGGTGGACAATCCGCTGCCGAAGCCGTTGGCGGTACCGACGTTCTGGATTCCCAATGTTATCCTGTCCAGCGACTACCTGATAAGCGTCGCCCCGCTCAAGGTGGTCGACGGGCAGGCGTCACTGACTGTGAGGAACTTGCTGACGCTGCTGCCCAACACCAAGTACGGCGGGACACCGGGGGGCTGGGAGGCGTTCTACGAACTCGGCAAGGACAGGGTCATCACCGACCTCTATTTCACACTGCCTTTCGACCTCGGGATCATCGAGGCGCAAGAGAAACTGGTAGCCGGACTCGATTCGACCAAGGAATGGGTCGAGATCTGCGGTAAAGTGTTCGTCGGCGAGCCGTATCAGGTGGACCGTGAAGCCGTCGAGGCGCTCGGGTTGCAGGCGGACCACCTGGACATGATAAGGATTGCCGAAGTGGGGCTCAATGCCCAGTGAGACTGGCAGAAAGCGAGGATATCTGTGGAAGCTGAAGACACGATTCAAGATGAGGCCGCGGTCGAACGGGACAATTCGCGCTGGGCGATAGACATCGCCTGGCTGGAGGAGCGGGGCCGCGCCTTCCCGGCGATGGCGGAGCGCTGTCTCTGCGCCAAGTGCCGCAAGCGACTCAAGTCCGAGGGCGGGCCGGTCGCCACCGACGGTCTCCTCGACGCCGCCAAGGAATGCTGCGAGCATTCCGGAGATTACATAAACGGCGACTTGCCGATCATGGAGAGTATCTTCCGCCTCCTTCTGGCGGAGGGCAACCAGCCGCTCGACTTGATGGAACTGGGCCGACGGCTCAGCGAACGTCGCGGCGTCGACACCTACCGGACATCGGTCGAGATGCTTTCGCGGCTGCTCCGCAGCGACCGGCATTATGGTATTCTGCGGGTTGACGCGTAGCCACAGCGATCACGGTCGGTGGCTGATCTCGAAACCGCGATAAGCTCCGGTGAACTCGGACCACCGCCGGCGGACTTCGCCGACGCGGGCTGACGGCGGTCCTTCCTCGAGTCGTTCCACCAGCTTCAACAGTTGGTCTCTTTCGCCCTCGGCGTGGACCTCGACGTCGCCGGCCCTGGTGTTGCGGACGTAGCCGGTCAGGCCCAAGTCGGCGGCATGGCGGGCGGCGAAAGCGCGGAAGTAAACGCCCTGGACGCGTCCGCGGACGACGGCGTCGAGCGCGGCCGGGCGGCAGTCGGTGTCATTCATCGGAAAGCGTCTCCGACAAGCAGCGTGGCGCGTCGGTCTCGGCGAGGTGTCGGTAGTCCACCAATGGAGGGCTACTCTTTTTCCTCGCGCTCTTTCCTGGGCTTGCGCACAACCTCAACCGGGGGTAGAGGCTGCACGATGGAGGGCGAGAGACCTTTCTCGGAGGTTTTCTTCTGTTTCTTCGGTTCTCGGCGTCTCTTATCTCTGCTGCCCATGACGTTTCCTCATCCGGAAGGGAAGATTACCAATAGCTGCTGTGAAGTGTATCAAAGCCGGGCCAGTCTGTAAAGTCCGCGGTAAGCCTAGGTTGTAGAGTCGGCGGCAAGCTTCCGTAGTGTTGTCTCGGCGGCATCCTTTTCAGCGGCCTGCTTGCTGTTGCCGACCCCGCGCCCGAGGACGGTATTGCCCTGCCGGACCTCGACGGCGAAGCGGCGATTGTGGCCGGGGCCGCTGGTGTCGACGACATGGTAACTCGGCGCCGGCTGCTGGCGGGCCTGGAGCAGTTCCTGGAGTTCTGACTTGTAGTTGCCGGGGGCGCTGTCGGCTACCGAGTCCAGTTCGGCATCGAGGATTCTCAGGATGAAATCGGCGGCGGCTTCATGGCCATGGTCGAGGTAGATGGCGCCGAGGACGGCTTCGAGGGCGCCGGCGAGGTTGACCGGCTTGCTGCGGCCGCCGGTTCTCTCTTCCCCCTTGCCGAGGAGAAGGTAGTCCCCGAGACCGATGCCGGCGGCGACGCGGGCGAGGGTGTCGCCGCTGACGAGCCGGGCGCGGAACTCGGTGAGCCGCCCTTCGCGCTCACCGGGGAAGTCGTCGAACAGCCGGGCGGCGACAACCTGGCCGAGGATGGCGTCACCGAGGAACTCGAGACGCTCGTTGGTGACCGGACCCAGTTCCGGGTTCTCGTTGGTGTAGGAGGCATGCGTCAGCGCCTCGGCGAGCAGTGACCGGTCATTGAAAACGATGCCGATGGCGTCCTGGGCGGAGGTGAGAAAGTCCACGATTTGGCTCCTCCGGGGACCTGGGTCGAGTGCTACGTCCAGAATAGAGCGCTGTCGTGGCGGTGTCAAATGGGTTGGCATGCCTGCCTCGTGTCTGGTGGGTATTGCCGGTGAAACGTGCCTGTGCTATAATGTCTGGACGCTGGGGAATCGTCTAGTGGTAGGACAGGTGGCTCTGGACCACCAAGGCGAGGTTCGAGTTCTCGTTCCCCAGTCAGGTGAGTTGGCCGGATGGCCGTATTCCCGGCCAGTCTCGTGAACGGTTGAGTTCAAACGGCGTGTGGCGCATTCGTCTAGCGGTCAGGACACCGCCCTCTCAAGGCGGAGATCACCGGTTCGAATCCGGTATGCGCTACCACTGACTATTCAAGCCCTCATTTTGAGGCTGATTGGTCGGACTTCCGGCCCGCTCCCCGGCAAGATGGTCATAATCGGGTCATAATCCTTATCTGATTGACACGGCCTGCTGGGTGTGGCCGTTCAAGCCCGGCGCGGGCCGCCCCTTCTTTCGTGTGCTACAATACGCTCATGGACGCTCCGGTTGTGGCAACAGGCATGAATACAGGTGACTGGGTCACCGTCGGTGCTGTATTGGTGGCCTTACTGATCGGCGCTGCCTCGCTCCTTCAGACAAACCGTATGGCACGACGGAGGGATCGGCGAGATTGTCTGATGCAGGTTGTCGAGTGGGCAATGACAGTTCTCGAAGCCGGGCGTGCCGGAGTCCTCGTCGGTAGTCAGCGCTCAGTTTTCGGAGATCCGAGCTCTCATGTCCGTGTCAAAGAGGGGCCGGACACACGGGCTGCACTCAACGTTTCCGAGCAGAGAAGCGAATATGTAGAGCGCATGGCCAGCTTGATTGACCGGAGTGTTGGCGACAGTGTCAAGGCGTGTGTTGATCGAATACGAGCCCACCAGGATGTACTCAAGACTGGGATGGGGATAGGCGAGGGGAAGACCCTTGACGATGACAGAGAGGTTCTTGACGCCTCCGCCAGGTCGGTCATTTCGCTGTGCGTGAAGCTATTGCCGGGTGTCTAGAATACCATCCTCGGTGCGCGACCGGTTCGTGCGTGCTACATCATTCCTTTGAGGAATTCGGCTGCTCGAAGGATGCTCACTTCGCTGTATCGATGAGCCAGCGGAATGGACTTCGTAACGAGGAAGCTGCGAACGTCGTACTCCTCCCAAGGTCGCTGCGGTTCCAAGTGCTCTCTGAAGCGCTCTGGATTATCTCTGAAGTGGTCCAGTCGTTTCTGCTGACGATCTGCCTCGTAGCGCAGCCCCCCATCTTCCAGAAGTTCTTGTCTGACCAAGTTGTCTCTCGTAAATGATGACGGTGCCATGTCTCTGTATTTCGCATCGGCCATTAT